>LXNJ01001807.1_pt1 | contig 12308 bp, 9 predicted proteins | sample 809081 | NCBI WGS metagenome assembly LXNJ01 (sample SAMN04870510, study PRJNA318959) | sponge metagenome | biome: sponge; feature: marine sponge reef; material: water | host: Petrosia ficiformis | place: Greece: Milos, Mediterranean Sea | collected 2013-05-29 | depth 5-7 m
CACAGAAAAGTTGCCAGACAAAGAGAAGATTGGCAGTGGAAACTGACTGACAAACTTTGCACGGAGTTTGATACACTCTACTTTGAAACTTTGAACCTTAATGGTATGAAACGGCTTTGGGGACGCAAAGTCTCTGACCACGCCTTCTACCATTTCGGACAGATACTGGAACAGAAGTTGTGAAGCACGGCAAAAAACTTGTGCAAATCAGTCAATGGACAGCAACGACAAAACCTTGCAGTGATTGTGGATACCATAACGAAGAACTTTCTCTTTCAGATAGACAGTGGACATGCTCCGAATGTGGCTCACACCACGACAGAGACATCAACGCTGCTGTCAACATCAAACGGGCCGGCTTGGCTGCCTAAAGTGGAGCGACACTAAGACGGTCAACTCTCTGAGAAAACCGCAGTCGCGAGGAAGCACAAGCCCCTACCTTTAGGTAGTGGGTACCTATGACATTCCCACTGATATCCCGTTTTATTTAATGTCTTTTTTGATACATAAACCAAACCTCTAAAATCAATGCAAGGTAAAAAGATGAAAAACGCACAACTATCTAACCCTGAAATCGACTCCAAAAATCTTCCTGCAGTTTTGGGCGGGACACCAGTTTTTGAAATATCAGAAGATGCCCCGTTTCCGAAATTAGATCAATGGCGTCAAATTACCGAAGCAGAGGCACAAGTTGCTTACGAAATGACGTTGCGAAACGAGTTGTCAAGCGGATCTTCTACTGTGCAAGAATTTGAGCGAATTTGGCGTGAACGACACCAGACACAATTCGCTATGAGTCTTACCAACGGTACCGCTGCCCTACATAGTGCAATGTTCGGCCTCGGGGTTGGCCCTGGCGATGAGGTTATCTGTCCTACCTACACCTGGATGGCTTCTATAACACCTGCTCTAATGCTGAATGCAAGACCCGTCTTTTGTGAAGTTGACCCTAAAACGTTGCTAATTGATGTTAATGATGTTCGGCAGCGTATTACAAAGCGAACAAAAGCAATTGTTGCAATACATCTGTGGGGTAACGTGTGCAACATGGATGCCTTGATGGCACTCAGTCAAGAAACAGGTGTGCCTATAATAGAAGACTGTTCACACGCGCACGGCGCGTTTTATAAGGGAAAACTGTGTGGCAGTATCGGACAAGTGGGCGCATGGAGTTTGCAAGGAAGCAAAGCATTGTCTGCAGGCGAAGGCGGCATGCTCGCTACGAATGACATCACAGTTTTTGAACGCGCATGTTTATTAGGTCAGGTCAATCGCAGGATAGATAGTATAGGGGACCCAGTTTTGGATCCATCAGCGCTTTCCTACGCACATCTGCCGCCTATGGGATTAGGAGTTAAATATCGCGCACATCCATTAGCAATTGGCATTGCATCCGTGCAACTACAAAAACTTGATGAACTCAACACAAACCGCCGTGCATATATTGAACAGATCACAAACGGATTAGAAGATATTCCTGGAGTATATCCTATTGAGCGATATACCGGTGCGGAGCCAGCAGCATTTTTTGGATTTCCTATCCATTACCGCGAGGAAGAAATGCACAGTCTATCGGCACAAGTGTTTGCGCATGCTCTACGGAAAGAAGGTGTCTTGGCAAATAATAATCCATATCCGCTCATGGTCGGTGATGGTGTGCCTGTTTTTTCTTCAAGTTTACCAACGAATAGTAACCCGTATCCGCTACTTCATACGCTTCCGCTCTTTGCGAAAGGGCTCGATATTTTCACTAATGGACGTGGGTCTCTTTGTCCATCTGAGATGGGTGGAGATTATGATGGATACGCCACTGGAGACTTGCCAATAACTGAGAAAATCTGTTCACAATTGGTATTTTTACCACTGTTAACAAAGCCTGTTCCAAAGGCAACTGAACGTATACTTACGGCAATTCGAAAAATTTCCAATCACGCAGAACTTTTGGCTAATACCGTCAAAGATGGCAAGGTATAGAATTTTTTAGAAAAATGTCATTTGAATTTTCGAGTCTCACGCGAACTCAAAATATAAAAACCTTAAAGACAGAACCGTTAGATGTATTAGTTATCGGTGGTGGCATCGTCGGGGCTGGCTTAATTCGAGACCTCGCGTTAAACGGGGGAATCAAGGCTGGTTTGATTGAACAAGGTGATTTTGCCAGTGGAACAAGTGGTGCAAGTTCTCAGCTTATTCACGGTGGGTTCCGCTATCTTGCCACACGCGACATCGGTCTTGTGAAACAAGCGCGCAAGGAACGAGAAATACTGCTTCATATCGCACCTAACCTCGTTAAACCTATACCGTTGGCGATTCTTAGTTATAAGGGTGACCCGTATCCACTCACCGGTATTCAACTCGCCGCACGTTATTACAATCATCTCTCGAAATCAGACATAGCAGAAAAGTCAAAGCTTCTGCGAGATGTCCATAAGATACAAGCCATGGTCGGCCCTGTTGCGACAGATGCATTAAAAGGCTGTGTTGTGTTATGGGACAGCAAGGTAGACGATGCGAGACTAACTATAGCAACACTTAAAGACGCATATCAGAACGGTGGGATTGTAACGAACTATGTCCAGTTTCTTCATTTTATTGCCCAACCCGATACGTCAAATCCAACGCACCGCATAATGGCTAAAGATACTATTTCTGGTGAATGTTTTGAGATTGCCGCACGAAAAATTGTTTCTACGGCAGGTCCTTGGACAGATCAGTTATGGCGTAAAGACCCCAGTTATGATGGAGTTCCTCGATTGGTGACCAAAAATGCTAAAGGAATTCACCTTATTTTGCCACGTTGTGTTGGGGGAAATAGTTCAGTTCAGTATGGTGTGATAACAGTGACACAGGCAGAAAAGTCGCATAATGAAAAGCAGCGCGCAATTTTTATTTTGCCCGGTGAGCACGATACCTCTATCATTGGCACAACTGAAACGACACCAGAGGGCGAACCGGAGTCTGTCCGTCCTTCCACAAAAGAAGTGGCGTATCTGCTTTCTGAAATACAGCGGCTTTTTCCAAGTATGTCGTTTGATCGCAGCGCTATTATTGGTGCTTATGCGGGAATACGTCCTCTCATCGCTACCAACAATTCTAAACAAATAAGTGAAAACGAAAGTCGTAATTTTGTTTCCCGAGAGCATCTAATCACTGAAAGTCCAAGCGGCATCCTATATGTTTATGGCGGAAAACTAACGACACACCGTCTGATCGCTGAGGAAACGGTAGACTACTTGGCAGAATCTCTAAATGTGCCTCGTGAATGTAAAACTGCTGTCTGTCCCTTGCCAAGTGCTATCTCAGAAGGACTTTGCGCGGATGACATTGATACAGTAATACGTTCAAACCATCAATCTGTAGTTAACTTACTTCCAAATTGTGATAAAGAACGTCTCATCCAAAGGTATGGAAACAGAGGCTATCAAACCATTCAAGAGTTTGTGAATCAGGATGCAACGCTCGCTGAACCGATCACAACGTCTCTTCCATTTGTAAAAGCAGAAATCCTTTATGCTTATTGGGGAGAAATGGCAATTACGTTAGAAGACCTGCTGTGGAGACGCACCCGCATTGGACGGACGCAGGGACAAGGTTTAGACATAGCACCACAAATAGCGCAATTTCTCGGTAAATGGAACAACTGGAATCAGGCAAGGGTCGCAGCAGAAGTTGAGAAGTATACCCACCGCATTCAGTGGTTAAATCATAATTTGTAAAAATACTTTTAGCCAGGACACAGTTTTATAAAAACATGAATTGGTTCCGTTTTGGCAATCCGGAGTTCCTCTTTTTCCTATGGATCGGATTGCCGCTTTTAATTCTATTGCTGCTTTTTGGATTGCGCATGAAACGAAAAGCAATGCTGCGATTCCAAAGCAATCTGGATACAACACATCTGAAACGACACAAAGTTCAAGCTGTGTTCTTGATGTTGAGTTATCTCCTGGTAACGCTTGCGATCGCGCAGCCACAGTGGGGTGCTAAACCTGAAACAGCCGCAGAAAGGTTAGATGTAATGCTTGCATTGGATATTTCTACCAGTATGCTTGCTACAGATGGCAATTCTGTACGCCGACTAACACGTGCCAAAAATGTCATGTTTTCCTTGCTGGAGCAGCTTCAAGGTGATCGTGTCGGTTTACTTTATTTTGCTGAGGCGAGTATCGTGGTATGTCCATTGACAAACGACATCACTACGCTCAAAGAATTTTTAACAGCGATGACACCTGAAACACTTGTCCATAGAGGCACACAAATTGGTAATGCAATTGAGATAGCAACTACCCGACTCGTCCCAGAGCAGAGAAACTTGACTACAACAGATACCGATTCCAGTGGACAAAAAGTGTTGATTTTTTTTACGGATGGTGAGGATCACGGGACAGACGCTATTGCGGCAGCGAAAGCAGCTAAGAGAGATGGTCTGCATATCTATTGTGTCGGTATTGGAAATCCCGATAAACCTGTTCCGATACCACTGCCGATTGAAAGCACAGGATACAAGCGGGATGTTAATGGACAACTGGTCCTAACCGCGTTAGATGAGGACTATTTAGACGAGATTGCTAAAGCGGGAAATGGGAACTATTACCATGCAAACGAGGGTATCACACAGTTAACGACTGACCTGACACGACTTGAAAAGCAAAAATATAGGATTCACTCAGATGGTAAATATCAAGAAAGGTTTCAATGGTTTGTTGGGTTAGGACTAATTTTCTTGGTTGGTGAATTGTTGATTCAGAAATGGGAAATCGGAAGAAAGGCAAATAATGGAAGTTTCAAAGCATGATCGCTTCTTTCAACTTTGTAGCGTAATTATAGTAAATTATGTAAATAAGTTCACATATATTCTGTAGGAGCGATCTCCGAATCGCGACGAAACCACTAATAGTCGGCAATCGGAGTTCCCTCGGACAGCTCAGATGTCCAGTTAATTGTAGAATCCAGTATAATGTAAATTATGTTTTCTTGTAAATCAGACCACCGGGACGGAATCGCATTAGCAAAATAAGGACAATGCCAAAAATAAGGTAACGCGCACCTGCTAATTCGGGATATTCAGTAAATTGGGTAAGAACTTCACGTAAAATTTCTCCTAATGAGCCAAGAATAACTGCACCTATCATCGCTCCTCTGATGCTTCCCATACCTCCGAGGACCACCATACAGAGGATCAGGATTGATTCCCAGAATTCAAAGAATGGCGCACTAATGTTGACTTGAAATTGTGCGATGAAGCATCCTCCCAATGCCCCAATTGCAGCACTCACTGCAAAAGCAAGCGATTTATAACGACCAACATTAATCCCCATGCTTTCTGCTGCATTCTCGTCTTCGCGGATTGCAACCCACGCTCTGCCAACACGAGAATTCTGTAACCTATAGGTAATAAAAACAACCAAAATTAGCAAAATAAGAATGTGGTAATAGTTGTGCCAATTTTGATTGAACGTTATTTTAAAAATACCTGGCAAAGATAGGCTTGGGGCAGGAATCCCACGGAGTTGTCCATTTGGAGCACCAATTAACCACTGTTCGTTTCTCACTATGCGAAAGAACAACTCGGCAAACCCAAATGTGACAATCGCAAAGTAATCTCCCGTAAGCCGTAAAGTTGGTATTCCACGCAATAAACCCCACACTGTGCCATGTAGCACAGCCAGCGGCAAGGCAAACCAATAGGGAATACCAAGACGCTGCATCAATAACCCGGCTGTGTAACCTCCAATCAAATAGAAGGCAACATATCCGAGATCAAGTAGTCCTGTAAATCCGCAAACGATATTTAGTCCGACAGCGAGAAGCATGTAGAGACAAGCACGAACAACAATCCGTAGTACGTAATCTCCACCCGGCCAACCAAAGTCGATTCTATATTCGGATAAAAATTTCCCTATACCATCAATACCATACATGAACAGTGGTAAAAAACAGATACATAGGCAGAGAATTATGTTTTTAGGTGTTAATTTATCTCGCATCTAAGACTCATACTCGCGCTTTTCACTATGCGCGTGTGCTTGTTGATTTGCCAAATAAACCAGATGGACGAATCAAAATTACAAGAATCATGATAATATATGCAAATGCTATCCGATAACCAGAGTGAATGTCAGCACCAAATACTTCGGCTATCCCAATCACGAGTCCACCGAAAATTGCTCCAGAGATACTACCAATCCCACCAAGAACAGCAGCTGCAAACGCAGCAACCCCCTTATGATATCCCATCGTAGGTGTAACAACTTCACTCAAACCAACCATAATGCCTGCAACTGCGCCTAAGGCAGAACCGATGGCAAACGTTACTGCAATAACTTGGTTCGTTCTTATCCCCATTAAATTCGCTGCAACCGCATTTTGCGCGCACGCACGCATCGCTTTTCCTATTTTGGTTAAGTAAATCAACATGTTTAGGACGATCATTAAAACAATTGCTAAAAAGAGAATAAACACGTCACGAAAAGGTAGAATACCACCTCCAGGAAGCGGTATGGCATTTATAACTTCGCCTGTTTTTGTCACTTCACTGAGAAAAAAAGACGGCAGAGATTCAGACGGAAATTGACGCGGTCTCGCTGACCAAATCATTCGCGCGAGGTTTTGCAATGCAAGCGATATACCGATAGCCGTTATCAGCGCTGATAGACGCGGGGCATTTCGAAGCGGCCTGTATGCTACAAAGTCAATCAACATTCCTAAAATAGCACAAAGGAGCATGCTAAACGGCAAAGCTATCCAAAACGGTATACCAAAAACCGTGATAAGCATAAGTGCAATGTAGGCGCCAAACATGTAAATCTCACCATGCGCGAAGTTAATCAATTGAATAATGCCGTAGACCATTGTGTAACCAACAGCAATAAGCGCATAAATACCCCCGAGTACCAATCCATTGATTAATTGTTCAAAAATTTGGGCCATCATTTCTTGTTTTTAGTCCCCCATTATGGAGATGTCTCACAGGACATTTTGCACTTAAGCTATTAAAGGTAAAACCAATTACTCCATATCAAGTAGTTGTTCCTCAGCTGCAGCAAATTTCCCATCTTTTACTATCTTTACATAAGCCGGTTTATCAATCGTGTCCCCATTATGATCAAAATAGGTTAGCCCTGTGATCCCTTTGAAGCCTTCTTCAGGCGTATCTATAGCGGCTAAATGTTCACGGATAGCCGTTCGATTATCTGCAACCGATGCTTCCGAATTATAAGTTTTTTGAAGTGCTTCGGCAATCATTCCAACCGCATCGTAAGTTAAAGCAGCCCAAGTATCTGGCGGCACACTGTGAAGTTTTTCAAAATTGGATGCCATCTCCTGCGCTTTTTTGTCATCAGCACCAAATAAAAAGGGAGTCGTAATATAGGTGCCTTCTGCAGCTCTTGAACCAGCAGTTGTCAGGAAATCGGCATTATCAATACCATCTGCCCCAAAAAATTGTGCAGTAATCCCTGCTTCACGTGCTTGCTTTACAATCAAGCCAGCTTCCGTATAAAGTCCAGAAATAAAAATAGCGTCAGGCTTTTTGGCTTTAATGCTGGTCAGTTGTGCCTTAAAATTGGTAGTATCCCTTTCGTACGCTTCTGAGGCAACAAGAGTAAGTTCTGTATTTTCGACTTCAGCGACAAACGCGTTTCTTAAACCACGCCCATAATCATCGTTATCAAAAAAGACAGCAACCGACTCAAGATCGGTCAAAACATTATCTATATATTGCGCAATGAATTTTCCCTGAAAATCGTCTCGATATAAATTACGAAAAGTCCATTTGCTCCCTTCGCAAACCTCTACAGCAGTAGAACCAGGGGAAAGTTCAACAATACCAACACGATCATAAATAGTTTGACCAGCTAATGAACACGCACTGTTAAAATGCCCAACAACTGCCAAGATTTTGTTGTCGTTTGCGATGCGTTCTGCCACAAGACTTGCTTCTGATCCTTTGCCAGCATCATCTCTAAAAAGCAGCGTCAATTTCATACCATTGATTCCGCCAGCTTCGTTAATCTCTTTTTCTTTAAGTTGAGCACCTCGTTTGATCATATCTCCAAACGCAGCAGCACCGCCTGTATAGGGTGCTGCAACCGCAACTTTTAACTCTTGTTGTGCTTCTTGTGTTTCGTCCGTTTCGTCAGCATTGTCTGTATTTTTGGCTGGCGGTTGGCATCCCCATACGGATAAAAGTCCCACTACCAGTAACCCTACAAGCCAATTTCTCATTTACATATACTCCTTCATTGTATAGCAGATTTTTCTGAAACGACCTGCCTAAAGTCAAATTTAAATTTCAATTTTTCCTGCTTGCCATCTGAACGTACTACGTTGATTTCGGGAACAATAATCCGCATTTCCGTATTGTCAAGATTGAGTCTTTCAAATATTAAAAGTCCACGTCGCTTTGCACCTTTGAACAACTTTCCACTCTCAAAGAGACTTTCCGCAACGACTGCATGTCCTTCCTCCAATGCTGCCATATCCAAGTAAGTTTGAGAGTATGGATAATATCTGTGATAGGGAGAATGATGGTGTGGATATGTTCTTGCGGGTAATACGTTATGCTCTGAGGGAGTCACGTTGTCGTAGAGGTCTTCAAAGTAATCGTAAGTAAGGTTTGCGTATTGCGCGCCATTTCGATCAATAAGTATTGCCGATTCTTCAACCAAAACCCGTGGCGTATCAAGATTGTGGACTGTCATTTCAAAAACTGTATAGATCGGTTCAACATCACCACGTCTGCCAACAATGAGATAAGGATTGATGCGCGGATCATCGGTTAACTCAAATATCTCTACTTCATCAAGCGGTTCAATGGTAACAGCAACCCCTTTTTGCAGCATGGTAACAGCACCTGTTTCAGGATTAATTTTTGTGTTTGTCTGTCCTTCAATTGGTTCTATGTAGACCTCAACTGAAGGTTGCGGCACCACTGCACAACTCGCTAACAGTACACTGACTAAAATAAGTATACCGAAGCGTAAGTAGTTTGTATATGTACCTTTCAGTATTTGGCATGTCATGAACTTTGCCCTCCTTTTCACCGTAAAACACCAATAATACATATTGGCTCATGTAAAGTATGTGTGCGTTTGTTTTCACGAAGTCAATGGTCATAGGGATAAACAGTTTCATTTGCACTTATTTCTTTCATGAACCTACATATTTTACACAATATCTGTATTATTGTCAACGTTTTTATCAGTTTTCTCAATCTTTTGATATTGTGATGTCAAATTCAGGATAAGTCCACCCCATATACATGATGCTACCATAGCGGCAATGGAATAGACTGCACCGGGAATAGTTTTCACAACCACACCAATTAATGCAATGACACTCGCGCTACCACTTTTGCCAGAACGATATAAAAAAGAATCTATAATCTGTTTTGCGCGGTAGCGTTCGTCATAAGAAAGGGGCATATAGAATAATTCTTTACCAGCACGAAATAGCGAGTAGTCAAGTGCTTTGAACATTAGAAAAGCTCTTGAACCAGCACGAAGCGATGGTGTAAGAGTCAAAATAAGTCCGTTGACCAGATGTACTATTGGAATGCCGATATGGATAATCCGAATAGAGACAAATCGTAGTGCTATAGGGACAACAATCAACTGCAAAACTGCCGCAATTGCAGCAAGACCTGCATAAAATTTACCGAAGTATGCTGTCATGGTATCTGTATTAAGTATTTCTTTTTCGACCAATCCATCGAATCGGATGACAAGAACGGTTGAGATAACTTGGGTGCTTAGGATAAGCAAACCAATAAAGACAAGATATCTGGAACTGAAAAGGGTTTTTACGCCGAGGTGTCCCCTCCGTCCACCTTCTTCTGCAACAGCCGGTTTTGGTTCTCCTGCAAGGTTGTAAGCAATAACACCAAAAATTGCTGCTGGGATGAGGGAAGCAGTTGTAAACAGTAGTAGGGTCTCAGAACCTAAAGTTTCTGCCCATCTATTAACGAGTAATCCTCCAACAACGGATCCGACAGAGGCAATCGCGCAAAAAGGACCGTTAATAGTCTTCGCTTGTTTAGTCGTAAGAGTACTGTTGACAAAAGACCAAAATTGCTCAAGGACGATCACAATGTATGCTTCACGAAAAACGTAAATGATAGCAGCAGCAAAGTCTATGCCGTTTAAAAGTGCTATGTAGGTCCCTAAGATCAAAACCCCTGATAAAACAGAAGTAATTGCTAAAGTACGTGTCGCACCAAGCCATGAGAGCAAACGTCCATAAATGTAGAGAAGTAGAAGGAGCCCGGGTAGGACAGCCGCCATAACGCGTGGGAGGTTTTCTGCAGTGTATGCCGCAATGAATAAGGATTCTGAAACAGCACGAATAAACTCATAACCGAATAGAAGAAAACTCGCAGCAGCAGAGATTGCAAATGCAGCAAAAAGGATATGTCTTGGAAGATTAACGAACTCTGAAAAGTAGCGGAACACGCTTCGTGTGCTATTATTTAAATCCATACTTACGGAAATTCATGACTGTCATTGCAGTTAGGGCAGGGTATCCTCAGCGGGACGTGGGTTGTGAACCCAATGTCCATTTGGATCAGTTCCTCTGGCAATAATAGCCCGTTGGTTCCAATTGTTCGCGGCATAGACTTCTGGTGGCACAAATCGCATTGTTAAACCACATCGACGCCGATCAGAGGTGTTCGGTTCTGAACCGTGCAACAGTAAATCAGAATGCAACGAAAGCTGCCCTGCTTTCATTTCAAACGGTACAGGCGCATCACCAAATTGTTCTGGTTCATGAACAGTCTGACCAAGTACATTCTTTTCCTCTGCTGTACTTCTTTCAAACGCGATCTGTCCATGTAGATGTGATTTTGGAATAACAGTCATCGCACCGTTTTCGACGGAGGCATCATCAATCGCGAGCCATACGGTGACAGTTTTGCTCGGAGAGAGGGGCCAGTAAGACGCATCCTGATGCCAGCTTACCTGTTTTTCTTCACCAGGAAGCTTACAAAAATAATGTGTTCCCCAACAGATAAGGTTTTCACCGAGTATGTCTTGGACGTAATCTAATATTCTGTCTTTAGTAATGAGGTCGTGAATGCCTGCACAACGTGTATGCCAGCCGTTAATGGAATAACTGTTTCCACCTTCCGCCAAAACTTTTTCCATAAGTTGGTTGAAGTATTCGCGATGTTGGAAGATTTCTGCTTCAGAGAAAACGTCTAAAGGACAGATGAATCCGTTTTCATTAAAGTGTTGGGTTTGGGCACGCGTTAATGTTGACGGGTTTTCGTTTTCAACAGGGAAAAATTGTAGTTTACGCTTGAGTTCTGGGATTGCATCCGTAATTGCCATTGAAAATCTTTCTCCTAAGTATACTATGGTTTGGACAATTTTAAAAGTTTCCGTCCGGTAGATTTAGGTTAAATGAGACGCTGGACAGATCAGAGAGATTCTGATACACATTTCGCCCCGCTGGGGCTAAAGAGGTGTGGAGCACTGTTTTTCTATAAACATTCCGCCCCGCTGGGGCTGCTCTTATCGCATCCGATATATGTTTTTTCTGTGAGTCTTTACAAAAACGCAACTCATAGAAAATAATTTTTAGTGCTCAACTAACTGAGGGTGTGCATAAATAATTCCGATGTTAAATATGCGCTTAAAGGTAATAGGCACATGCCGCTGAATGCCAAAAGCGCATTCATAGCGTTGATTTGGTGTGCCGTCCACAAATTCAAAGAGGCGCACATGCCACACGCGCATGCTGCGTTGATTTGGCAATGAATTGCGCGACTACAAACGGCATTTCTATAAATCAAGCGGCACTTGGCGTCTGTCCCTGTCTATGTTGATGCGCCAAATATTTATGCACACCCCTCAACTAACTAGTAGCCCCAGCGGGGCGACAGGTGTATAGAAAACGATATTCTAATCATATAAGCCCCAGCGGGGCGACAGGTGTATCATACCAAATTAACGAGTTTTGTATTGTTTTCACTGCCGAGAACACGGGCGGGCACAGAGACCCGCCCCTACGATTTTGGGTAATTTGGTATCAGTCCAACTTCTATTGATGTCGAGGCGTTTCTATTAACCTTCACTATCACACAGCGCTTCTGAAAATTGTCCAAACTATAGTAATTATAAGTGGTAAATATCTTACGACTTTTCATTTCATAAGAATATCATACTGATGTTATCATACCCTATCTAAATTCCGTTGTCAACTTTTTTGTATGGGTGTGTAAAGTTTTTGGCATGAAATTGAAATGAATGGAGTTCTTGTAGAAAATGTATATAAATGGTATCCTACCCTAATAATTATCACTATTATAG
>LXNJ01001808.1_pt1 | contig 12300 bp, 10 predicted proteins | sample 809081 | NCBI WGS metagenome assembly LXNJ01 (sample SAMN04870510, study PRJNA318959) | sponge metagenome | biome: sponge; feature: marine sponge reef; material: water | host: Petrosia ficiformis | place: Greece: Milos, Mediterranean Sea | collected 2013-05-29 | depth 5-7 m
TGGACTCGGGCTTCGCCCCCGACGCGAGCTACGACATCATCGTCAACATCCGCTTCGTGAACCTGCCGCTCCTCGAATCCCTGCTGCCGTCGCTGCGCCCAAACGGCCTGCTGATCGTCGAGCAGCACCTAGCCACATCGCGTGACGACGTCATCGGCCCGAAGAACCCGGCGTTTCGCGTGGCGCCTGGCGAGCTTGCCCGGCTCGCGTCGGCGCTCATGATCGAACGCGTCGAAGAGGACGTCTTCGCAGACCCGGATGGACGCAAGGCGGCTCTTTCCCGCCTGTTGGCGCGCAAGCCACCGCTGGTTGACGGACGCCACGCTTCTGCCGCTTAATACGCGCCGCCCTCGCGTAGGGCGTCCCTTCGGCCAGGTAGCTCAGTCGGTAGAGCAGTGGACTGAAAATCCTCGTGTCGGCAGTTCGATTCTGCCCCTGGCCACCATTCATGAGTGACTTCGAGCAAACGGGTTTGCGTGAGGGAGGGGACGCTCGGCGAGCGCGACCCGCAACGCAAGCACGACCGAAAGAACAAGGGCAAGGGAGGACCGGGGGGCAGCTGATGGACGCGATCCGGCGGCGACTCGAACTGGCGCTCGATACGGGTTGCCTGGTCGCACTCTATCGCGACCCCGAGGACTGGTCGAAGTGTCAGGTCGGGTTCGTTGACGAGGTCGCCCCGGATGCCGTGCGGATCAGGTCGGTTACTACTCGAGGGGACGTGATCGGATACGAGGTGCACAGCCTCTCGGCCATCAAGGGTGTAGGCCTCGACGACGGTGCCCACGACTATCTGGACAAGGTCTCGCGGCTGGTACGGATGCACCGACGGGTCGTGTCTGATGCCGAGGCCTGTTCGTGTGGCATCGAGGATTCGCTCCGAGACGCCATGGCGAATCGTAGGATCGTGACCGTCATCTACTCCCACGGCGAGGGCGATGCATTGTGTGGCGTGGTGCGCGTGATGACGGAAGGCTCGGTCAGCGTGCAGACGGTGGACCAGTTCGGCGAGGATGACGGCTTGGTTACGGCGTCGCTCGATGGCGTCACCGCCGTCCATTACGGTACCGAGGACGAGGAGATTCTCGAGTACCTGAGGGCGAGCTACGCAGCATCGGACGAAGCGGAGCGCCGCTCTGAATGACCGTGTGGCGTTGCCCCCTGTTCACGCTGTAGCTCGTTTTTTCTGGGACGGCAATCCCGTACTCTGATTCCGATAGCTGCCGCCCGAGGGCTGCCTGGTTGGTGCAAGACGATTCTCGGGATAGGAGTACTGGTTGATAGGAGTGTTCGCCAGTCGCTGGTCGGTTGAAACCACGCGGGCGCCAAGCCGCTGTGCCAACGCGACGTGCACGAAGTCGTAGACGGGCCGGTCGTGGGCGATGGCGAGTCGGACGGCGTCGGATCACACCACCTGGAAGCCGTGCTGCTTGACGTGGTAGGGCCCGTCCATCCGCTGCGTCGTCTTGTATAGCTCGTAGCGCCCGTCGCCGGCGACATCCTTCACGCTTGCGAGCAGCGCCGCTTGATCGGTGTCGGGCATTGGCGTGAAGCTGCGGGCGGTCGCCACGTTTTGCTGCAACTCGTCCATCGAAGTGATGCCGACCACGATGGACGACACCGGTTGGCTGAGCGCGTAGCGAATGCAGGTGTCCGCACTGATTCCCGCTTGGCCCGTGATCACGCCGCCACCCAAGGTCTTCATGCCGATGACGCCGGCGCCCCGGTCGACGCACTGCGGCACGATCTCGCTCAAGAAGCTGCGGAACTGGGCATCCATCATGTTGATAGGTAGCTGCACGGTCTCCCAGTCGAAATCCTCGTGAAGCGAGGCCTTGTCGAGCATCGCCTGGTGGATGCGCGGGTCGCGGTGGCCGGTGAAGCCGATGTGACGGATCTTGCCGGCCTCCTTGGCCTCGAGGGCCGCGCGGAAGCCGCCTTGCTCGAATACCCAGTCGGGATCGTTGTCGTAGACGATCTCGTGGAACTGCCAGAGGTCGAGGTAGTCGGTCTGCAGCCGTTTGAGGCTCTCGTCGATGCAGCGCATGGCGCCTTCGTAGTCGCGGTCGCAGCCCTTGGTCATCAGGAAGACCTTGTCGCGCTTGGCGTCCGTTGCGAGCGCCTTGCCCATGACGATCTCGCTGCCGCCGTCGTGGTAGTCCCAGGCGTTGTCGAAGAAGGTCAGCCCAAAGTCAACGGCGGCATGCATGATGCGAATTGCCTCGGCCTCGTCTTGCTGCGCGGCGAAGCCGATATGCCAGCCGCCGAGGCACAGCACGGAGACTTCCGCGCCTGTCTTGCCGAGCGCCCTCATGGGTAGTCCACCGCCTTGGGCGTGGGCCTGCTGCGTCAAGATCGGCGCCGCGAGCGCCACCGCCGCCGCGCCCTTGACCGAGGTGCCGACGAACTCCCGCCGGGACAGTTCGCCTTCGCCGCTGCTCGCGTCTCGTTGTGCCATCGTTTCCCTCCTCATCGCCTCATCGCCACGTGTTTGACATGGCCTGCGTCTACTATAGCGGCATCGGAATCTCGAGGAACGACCATGCCGGATCCGCGGCGGAGCAATGCGGACTACATCATCCCCATGGACGGCCTGCACAACCTGCGCGCCGTTGAAGGCTACGCGACCGCGCGCGGCGGTCGGATGCGCCCGGGAAGGCTCTACCGCGCCGGTGCCTGGGAGCGGATTTCGCCGCGCGACCGGGACTGGTTTCGCGCGCACGTGCGAACGGTGCTCGACCTGCGTCACCCGGACGAGGTCGCGGGCGCAGCTCCAGCCCGGTCGGGAGAGCCGCCGGACGTCGTGGTGCACCGGTCGGTGTTCCGACCCGACGTCCCCATGGCGGAGTTCATCGCGGAACTGAACGCCGTGCGTGGCCCTGGGATCACGTCGGGCCGCTACCTCGACTACTTGAAGGTCGGCGCCGCGGACCGGTTTGCGCGTTGCGTGGAACTGTTGGCGGAGGAGGCGCACTACCCGGTGCTGGTCAACTGCACGGCGGGCAAGGACCGCACCGGGATTCTCGTCGCGATCGTCATGGACCTCCTCGGCGTCGACGACCAGCGCATCGGCGAGGAATACGACCGCAGCAATGCGGCCATCGACGGACTGATCGCCTATCTCAACGCCATTGGTCGAACGCCGGAAGGTGATCTCGACGAGATTCGAGCGCGCATGGCGACGCCGGCGGATCGCATTCTCGGGTTCCTCGACGGCGTCCGCACGGAGTACGGCTCGGTGCGCAGCATGTTGTCGCTCGAAGGGGTCGCCGATGCGACTTTCGAGGCCTTGGAGAAGCGCCTGGTCGCTTAGTGGCACGCGGAAGCCCCGTCCGCATTCTTTCTGGTACGAGGTTCATTGCGGGCCGTCGACCGGTTAAGTCCGCGTCGCCATGGACCGCAGCCAACTGATGTAGCCCCAGACCGCCATCGGGATGTAGAGCGTGTACAGGAACGCGTAAGGGTAGACCCCTTGGGAGAAATACAGGCCGACAGAGATGATGTTCACCACGAACCAGACCAGCCAGTTCTCGATGTACTTGCGCGCGGTCAGCCACATGGCGGCGAGGCTCATGGCGAACACCGCGTTGTCCCAGTACGGGAACGCGGCGTCGGTGTTCGTCGCGAAGTACCAACCCAAGGCCAGGGCGGCCACCATGCACAGGGCCGCGAGCAGGATGGCCGTGCCGCTGCCGACACGGGTGACGGGCAGGTCGTCTCGATCCGCGCCTCCGAACAGCCAGTGGTACCAGCCGTACAGGTTCAAGGGCAGGAAGCCGACAAGGTGCAGTGCCAGGTTGGCGTACAACTTGGCCTCGAGGAGCGGCGTGATGGACACCAGCACATAGGCGACGCCGAGCGGCCACGCCATAAGCTTCTCGCGAATCAGGCACAGCACGACGAGCACGCCGAGCGCAGCGCCGATCCACTCGTCCACGAGCAACCACGTGGTGACGATCCAATCCATCCGGTAAGTGTAAGCGCCCGAGGTGCCGTGGCGTAACATGCCGCCATGGACGAGGCGGACACCCGATCGAGTAGGCTGCAGCCGGTGATCCTCGCCGGCGGGTCCGGCACCCGGCTGTGGCCGCTGTCGCGGGAACTCTATCCGAAGCAGTTCCTGAAGCTGATCGGCGACAAGACCATGCTGCAGCATACGCTCGCGCGCCTCGACGGGTTGCCGCACGAGGCACCGGTGATCGTGTGCAACGAGGAACATCGGTTCGTCGTCGCGGAGCAGTGCCGCCTGGAGGGTGTCCGGCCCGGCACCATCGTGCTCGAGCCGGTGCGCCGCAATACCGCACCGGCGGTCGCGCTTGCGGCGTTGCGCGCGATGAGCGGTGGCACGGACCCGCTTCTCTTGGTCTTGGCCGCCGATTCCCACGTCGAAGACGGGGACGCTTTCCGAGGAGCGATCCGCCGTGCCATGCCATTTGCCGCGGAGGGCAGCCTCATGGTGTTCGGCGCGCCGCCCACGCATCCAGAGCCGGGCTATGGCTATATTCGGCGCGGGGCGGGGAGCGCGGACCCCTGTATAGCCGAGGTCGCCGCGTTCACGGAGAAGCCCTCGAAAACCCTCGCCGAGCAGTACTTGGCCGAAGGCGGTTATACCTGGAACTGCGGCATGTTCCTGTTTCGTGCGAGCACCTTCCTGGACGAGTTGCAGTCGTTTCGACCCGACATACTGGCGGCGTGCGCCGCTGCGGCCGCGGACGAGACCCGGGACCTTGGATTCGCGCGGCCGGGGAAGGCGTTCCTCGACTGCCCGGCGGACTCGGTGGACTACGCGGTCATGGAGCGAACCGGGAAGGCCATGGTGGTTGCCACGGCCATGGGCTGGGCCGACATCGGCTCCTGGGATGCGCTCGCGGCCACCGCTTCCCGCGACGATGCTGGCAACGCCACGCGCGGAGACGTGATCGCCGTGGACACGCACAACTCGGTCCTTCGGTCCAGCGACCGCCTCGTGGCTGCACTGGGGTTGGACGACGTCGTGGTGGTGGAAACCTCGGACGCCGTGCTGGTTGCCGATCGCAAGCGGGCGCAGGACGTAAAGGGCCTGGTCGACGCGATGGACTCGAGCTCCCGCACCGAACACCGGCTGCACACCACGGCGTATCGCCCGTGGGGTCACGCGGAGACCATCAAGGGCGGCCCCGGCTTCCTGGTCAAGCGAATCACCGTGTCGCCGGGCGAGTCGTTGTCGCTGCAGTTGCACCGGCATCGCGCGGAACACTGGGTCGTGGTCCGCGGACAGGCCGAAGTGACGCGCGGCGACGAGCAGTTCACCTTGCGCCCGGACGAGTCGACCTACATCCCCGTCGGAACCCGGCATCGCCTCGGCAACGCGGGACAGGAGCCGCTCGTGGTCATCGAGGTGCAGGTCGGCGAGACGTTGTCCGAGGACGACATCGTCCGCTTCGACGACCGCTACGGCCGCGAGACACCGGATGGGAGCGGTGCCGCCTGACGGTGCGCGGACGTCCCCGGCCGCATCGTGCCCTTGCGTAAGGCCATTGCTTACACTGCTTGCCCACGAGGCCCGAACCGAGTGCTGTGATAGGGTTTCCCCGGCAAGAGACGAACTTATGACCCAGCATCTTCCGACGCCAACCACGGACCTGGAGCGCGCCAAGCGGGACATCGACGCCTGGGGCTACTGCCTGCTCAAGGATGCGCTTGACCCGGAACAGCTTGCCGCCTTGCGGACGCGTCTATTCGAGCAAAGCGAGGCGGAGCGGCAGTGCGGCATCACCCGCCGGTTGCCGGACGGCAAGCAACTCGTCGTTTTCCTGCTCAACAAGGGACAGGTGTTCCGCGACATGATCTTCCATCCAGGCTTGCATGCCGTGGTGGAGCATGTCCTCGGCAGGGAGTACCTCCTGAGCTCCTACCACGCCCATTTCGCGCACTCCGGGAGCAAGACGGCATTCCACACCGACCAGTTCTGGATGCCGCCGCCGACGAACGAGGACAAGGAGACGCTTGTCAAGCCGGGCTCGGTGACTCGCGCCGGCAACCGCGGCCACCATGTGGGCGGTGATGCGTTGATGCAGCCGACGACAATTGCGCCGGCGGTGGTCTGCAACGCCATGTGGATGCTCACCGACTTTACGCCCGAGAACGGCGCCACCTTGCTGGTGCCGGGCAGCCATCTGAGCGGACGCCAGCCAGACCACGACCTCGACGGCGACGCCGGGTGGGTTCCCGCGATCGGCACTGCCGGCACCGTGGCGATCTTCGAGGGACGAACCTGGCACTCGACCGGCGAGAACAGGACCAGGGAACCGCGCATCGGGCTGACGACCAATTTCTGCGCGCCACAGTTTCGCCAGCAGGAGAACTACCTGCTCGGCACCCGCCCGGAAGTGCTCGAGGCGGCATCGCCCGAGTTGCTGAAGCTGATCGGCTTCAAGCCTTGGCAGGGTTACGGCGGCTACGAGAACGGGGCCGAGTGGAACAAGCGCGGCGTGTATGCGCTCGGCGAACTGGCACCGGAGGAGGGTGCGGACCATGGGTGAACTTGACGGCAAGATCGCCGTGGTGACGGGTGCCAGTCGTGGTATCGGCGAGGCCAGCGCCCGCGCCTTGGACGCGGCCGGTGCACGGGTTGTGCTGACGGGCCGCACTGTTGCGGATCTCGAGCGCGTGGCGGCGGACCTGGCGCACGAACCGATCATCCTGGATTCGGACCTCGCACCCCCGGGAGCCGGTACGGAGTTGGCGGACCGCGTGCTTGCAGCCGTCGACGGCGTCGACATCCTGGTCAACAACGCGGGCATCCCGATGCGCCGCAAGCCCGACGAACTCTCGGAAGAGGACTTCGATCTCGTCTTCTCCATCAACGTTCGCTCGCTTCTGATGCTCACCCTCGGTCTCGGACCGTCCATGGCGGCCCGCGGCGGCGGTTCGGTGATCAACATCTCGTCCATCGCGAGCCTTCGCGGTCCGCTGGGGCGGGTGGCCTACGCGGGCACCAAGGGCGCGGTCGATGCGATGACGCGGGCGCTAGCCGCCGATTGGGGTGCGGACGGGATTCGCGTCAACGCCATCTGCCCGGGGCTCATCGCGACGGCGATCTGGGAGGGGGATCGGCAGAACATCCCGGGTCTCATCGAACGCCTCGAGGACGGCATCGCCCTCAAGCGCTGGGGATACGGCGACGACGTCGCCGACGTGGTCCTGTTCTTCGCGAGCGATGCGTCGCGCTACGTGACCGGCGAAGTCGTGGCCGTGGACGGCGGCATGGCGCGGGTGGGCGCAGCGCCGCGGCGCAGGGACTGAGCGGTGCGGACGTCCCCGAACGGCTTGCCGTTCGCGTCCGCCAATCCGGTCCCTGATCTACCAGGCTAGGTCGAAACCGACCGCCGCGCTTCGGCCCTTGTTCGGCCGTGCGCCGTAGGGGTGCCGTCCTACGATGTCGTGGGCATCCGCAAGGTTTTCGACCCGTGCAAACAGGCTCACTGCATCGGACAGCGCAAGGCGTCCTGCGAGGTCTATGGTGAGGGAGTCGTCGGTGGCTTCGTATGCCCCGCACGATGCGCGTGCGCAAACTCCATCGACGTAATTCGCCGACAAGTGACCCGACCAGCGTCCCTTGGTGACACCAAGCAGCGCATGGAGTTGGTGCTTGGGGATATACGGAAGTGGATCGCCGGCCTCGACGTCGCCGAAGAAGTCGGTATCGGCGATGTCGGTGTCGAATCTGCCATCCATCCAGGTATAGACGACTTCCAACGGTAGAACGAAGCCACGTCCGACCAGTTCGCTGCCAAGTGAGAACTCCAAGCCGCGAACGGTCACCGCGTCGCCATTGAAAGCGTCTCCTACTTCACAGTCGACACCGGACGAGGACGTGCACTCGCCGAGCAGATTGTCGTAGTCGCTGAGGAACCCCATCGCCTCGAGACGCAGGTCCTTCGTGTTAGCCCGCACGCCCAATTCGTAGTTGATGGCTTCCTCGGCCTCGACGCCCGGCGCGTTCGACGGCGCTGTGAAGCCCTTGTGCGCGCCGGCAACCAGCGAGGCGACGTCGTTGATTCGATAGACGGCGCCAAGACCCGGCAGCAGGACGCGGGTATCGTTCGCGCGCGTGCTCCGCAGATTGTCGGGTGCGCGCGAGGCAGGGTCTTTGGTGTGACCGGGCCGCGTCTCGAAACGTCGCCGGCTTTGCTGGATGTCCTCGTAACGCAGGCCGGTCGTGAGTGCGAGGCGGCCGAACTCCAGGCGGTCCTGCACGTACAGCGCCACAGCCCGCGCGCTCTGGATGCGATTGCCAGCATTGCCGTGCAAGCCAGGATCGTCCAGGTACAGCCTCCCCCCGCGTTGGCTGTAGGTGCTGTTGCGCTGGAGACGGTCCTCCTCGTCTTCGTGCAAGCGAGCCCCCACTTTCACCGAGTGCGCGACCACGCGGCCGCTCACATCCCAGGACATCGCGGCCTGCACGCCGCGCGAGAAGTACGCCCTGTCGTTGGCGCGGATCTGGATGCTCCCCGGGGGCGTATCCAGTCTGCCGTGGAGGACGTCTTGGAGTTGTCCGGCGGACAAGGCGCTTAGGCCCGCGCCGCGATTGACGGCCTGCACGACGCTAGCCCAACTGGTCCTGCTGAACGTCTGGGCGTCGGGGCTGCCGTCGGGGTCCAGTCCTTCGGTCTTGAACCAATTGCGCGCGTGTCCGTTGTAGTAGCCCGCGAGGGTGAGCTTGACGGACGCCGATGGCGCGTACTCGTAGCGCGCGATGGCCTGCTCGTGGTCGGTTTCGATTCGGTCCCGTCGGGAGAGGCCGTAGCGTCGCGACGGGTTGCGCCAAAAATCGTCGTCGGTGAGTCCGAGGTAACTTTGGTTGGACTGCTGCGTGGCGGTCTGCAGCTTCAACTCGAGCGCGTGTGCGCGGCTTGGGGTATAGGAGACTTTGAGCATCGCGTCGCGAACGTCCAAGCCGGTGTGGTCGTCGCTCCGATCCACACGCTGGAAACCATCGGATCGCCACTGATGACTCTCCGCGAGGAACCCGAAGCCGTTGTCGGCGGTTGCACCGTACGTCGCATGCATCCGGTGGGTCGCGTGCTCTCCGGTCTCGGCGAATACGCGCCCGCGACGGCCTGTCGGAATTGGCGTGGAGATCATGTTGAACGCGCCACCGATGGTGTACGGTCCCTGGATGATGGCGGCCGGACCCTTAAGGACCTCGAACGCCGCCATGCGACCGGCCGTCGGGAAGTAGTAGGCAGACGGAGCGGAGTACGGTGCCGGCGCGATCAGTACGCCGTCTTCGAGCAGAGTGATCCGTCCGCTCCGTTCGGTGGCCACACCGCGGATACTGATATTCGGCCGCAGCCCGAAGCCATCCTCCACCTGGATCGACACGCCCGGTACCTGGCGTACGATACGCTGCACGTCCGTGTGCGAGAATCGGTCGATCTCCTCGGCACCGATGAAGTGTGCTGATCCGGCCACCCGCTGGACGTCGTCGCGCGTGCCGACGATGGTCACCTCCTCGAGGTAGAGCGGCTCGCGAGGGGTGGCGTCCTCGGCCGTTGCGGACACCATGGCAACGGAGGCCAATGCGCCAAACAGGCTGGATCGAGTCATGGCAGCTTTGTGAGCCCTAGTGCTTTCAACAGAACAAAACTTAGTGCAAATGGAAACGATTAGCAAATTGTTTCTGGCACGTAGAGCAGACCGTGAAGGACGTTGCACAGACAGCCCGAGCCACGCCTGGCCGCTGGAACGCTCCGGGTGGATGGCTCGCGGTCCCGCGCGGCTCGCATTCTGGTAGAACGGCGGAGGTATCTCGGTGTTTGCCGTCACTGTCAGACTGAAACAGATGTCGTAAGGAGGAAACGATGTTCATTGCGATGAACCGATTCAGAATCGCGCCGGGCTTCGACGATGGGTTCGAGCGCGTGTGGCGCGAGCGCGAGTCGTACCTGTCCGACGTGCCTGGGTTTCGCTCATTCCACCTTTTGCGCGGGCCGGCGGCGGAGGACCACGTGCTGTACGCGTCCCACACCGTCTGGGAGTCGCGCGCCGCCTTCGATGCGTGGACAAGGTCGGAGCATTTCCGCAAGGCGCATGCACAGACCAGTGCCCCCAAGGGAACGTACCTGGGACACCCCGAACTGGAGCTGTTCGAGGCGGTCCTTTAGATGAGCCGGCCACGACAGGATCAGTTCGAAGGTGGGCTGATCGGCTGCGTGGTGGGTGATGCCCTCGGCGCGCCGCTGGAAGGCTGGTCCCGCGAACGGATCGCCGAGTTGCCCAACGTCGCCGATGGCTATCGACGGTTGTCCCGGGGAAAGGACCCGAGCAGCATGGCCCGCTATCCCATCGGCCAGTACACGGACGATACGCAACTCACGATGGCCATCGCGCGGAGCCTGGTCGCGAGGGAGCGCGTGGACGGTGCAGACATCGCGCGCGAATTCGCGGCGCTCTGGCGGTCACGGGAAATCGTTGGCGCGGGTCCTGTTGCCGATCGGGCCGTTAGGCGGTTGATCGAGGGGATCGACTGGCAGGAAGCGGCGTTGCAGGACGACTTGCCGTGGAACGGCGCGGCCATGCGTATCGCGCCGGTCGGGTTGTGGGACTGTGATCGGAAGGATCGGCTCGTGGACGATGTCGAAGTGGCCAGCGTCGTCACGCATCGGCATCCTCTGGCCATCGACGCGGCCCTTGCCGTTGCGACCGCCGTGGTCCATGTGGTCTCTGCGAGCACGATCGACGAGGCGCATTTCCTCGGCCAGGTCGCCCGCTCGGTCGAGACCAGGAATCCGCAATTCGCCGGTCAGGTCCAGCAACTCGGTTCATGGCTTCGACTGGGCGAAGACGACGCGTTGGCAGCCATCGTCGGGTCCAGCGAGCGCCGAAGGGCCTCGGGTTTCGGTGTGCCGGCCTTGGCGGTGCCGACTGTGCTCGCTGCCTTCTTTGCCTTCCTCCGGTCGCCGGACAACTTCGTGGCCAGCGTTGACTGTGCGTTGCGCGTTGGTGGCGACGTGGACACGGTCGCGGCCATTGCGGGGGCAATCAGTGGTGCGCACAACGGCGTGGACGCGATTCCCGGCAACCTCGTCGCCGGCGTCAAGGACAGCGCCGAAATCCTGGATCTTGGGCGACGCCTATTCGCTCTTCGTTTCGGCGGCTAGGTGCGCGAACGTCCCCGAACGGCTTGCCGTTCGCGTCGGCCGTACCAGCCTGGTGCAAGGCTGATGGGGCCGGGAGGCCCGCGCACCCGGGTCTGGCTCAGCCGAGATCGAACCGGTCGAGGTTCATCACTTTGTTCCAGGCCGCCACGAAATCGCGCGCGAACTTCGCCCCGGCATCGGCACACCCGTAGACCTCCGCCAACGCCCGGAGCTCCGAGTTCGAGCCGAAGATGAGGTCGACGCGGGTGGCCGTCCACTTGAGATCGCCATTGGCGCGGTCGCGGCCCTCGAAGAGGTCGTCGGGCTCACAAGCCGCCGCCCACGTCGTGTCCATGTCGAGCAGGTTGACGAAGAAGTCGTTCGTCAATGCCCGGGGTCGCTTGGTAAACACGCCGTGTTGCGACTGCCCGCAGTTCGTGTCGAGGACACGCAAGCCGCCTACGAGAACAGTCATCTCCGGTGCCGTCAGAGTCAGCAGTTGTGCACGGTCGACCAGCAGTTCCTCGGCCGAGACCGCGTGACGCTTCTCTTGGTAGTTGCGGAAACCGTCCGCGGCGGGCTTGAGCACTTCGAACGAGTCCACGTCGGTCTGCTCTTGGGTCGCGTCCGTTCGACCCGGCGAGAATGGCACGTTCAGGTCGTGTCCCGCGTTCCTTGCCGCTTGCTCGATTCCCGCGCAGCCGCCGAGGACGATCAGGTCCGCCAGCGACACGCGCTTGGTGCCGGAGGCCGAATCGTTGAACTGCGCCTGGATGCGTTGGAGTACTTCGAGCACGTCGGCTAGCTTCGCCGGCTCGTTGACTGCCCAGTCCTTCTGGGGCGCGAGGCGGACGCGCGCGCCGTTGGCGCCGCCCCGGAGGTCGGAGCCGCGGAAGGTCGACGCCGACGCCCACGCGGTCGACACCAGTTGCGATACCGTGAGGTCGGAGTCGAGCAGCCTGGCTTTGAGTGCCGCGACGTCGTGCTGGTCGATCAGTTCATGGTCGACGGCGGGAACCGGGTCCTGCCAGATGAGTTCCTCCGCGGGCACCATGGCGCCGAGATAGCGCGAGCGGGGACCCATATCGCGGTGCGTCAGTTTGAACCACGCCCGCGCGAACGCGTCGGCGAACGCGTCTGGATCGTCGTGGAACCGCCGGGAGATGGGCTCGTAGGC
>LXNJ01001809.1_pt1 | contig 12298 bp, 6 predicted proteins | sample 809081 | NCBI WGS metagenome assembly LXNJ01 (sample SAMN04870510, study PRJNA318959) | sponge metagenome | biome: sponge; feature: marine sponge reef; material: water | host: Petrosia ficiformis | place: Greece: Milos, Mediterranean Sea | collected 2013-05-29 | depth 5-7 m
ACCCGCTCGCTGAACGGGAAGTCTTTCAGGATCGAGAGGTCCCAATTCACGTATTGCGGCTCGCGGGCGTCCGGCAGGAAGTTCCCCATGTCCCCGAACATGAACGGCTCGGGTTGCTCGAACGCGTTGACGTTGAAGTACGGCTGGCTCGCGAACCGGCCGCCCAAGCGCTCGACGACCGAACCCTCCGTCAGCGGCCGCGCGTCCGGCACACGGTTCGGCGTTTGCCGGCCGCCGAAGGAATTGAGGTTGTTGAACCTCGATGTGATGCCGATGGGCAGCCCGCTCTGATAGGTCGTGACGCCGTTGATATTCCAGCCGCCGAGGACCTGGTTCACCCAGCCGCCGCGGTTCGCGAGGGCCTTGCCCTTGCCGAACGGCAGCTCATATTGGTAGTTGATGACCAGGCGGTGCGCGACGTCGAGGCCGGATAGGGTCCGATCTAGGCGCTTGTTGTAATTGTTTGTATAGCCGGGGTTCTGGGCGCCAACGAAGCCCGCGACCGAGCTCACGTCGTCGATCATCTTTGACCAAGTGTACGCGCCGAGCAACTGCAGGCCGCTGCTGTAGCGCTTGCGGACTTTCACCTGCAGGGCGTGGTAGTTGGACTTGAACTCGTACCCACGAGGTGTGTTGACCGCAGAGAAATGCGGGAATGGCCGAAGCAGCTGCCCGTACGCGATCGTCTCGCGGCCAAGTCCGAGGTTGCTCGGGATCACGCCGAAGAACGGGTTCGGCACCCGGTCGGTCAGGCGGTCACCCAAGGATTGGTACTCGTTCGGCATCTGGTTGAACTGCACGCCCGAACCCAACAGCTTGACTCCCGAATTCCCGGCATAGGCAATGTCGAACAGCCAGCTGTCCGGAAGCTCGTACTGGATGTTGAAGTTCCATTGGATGGAGTAGGGAGTGCGGTCGGTGCGCACGATCGCCGCCGGGCCCTGCCCCAAGAAAGTGGCCAGTCCCTCGGCTCCGTTCGTGGGCTGGTTGAAGCCTAGCGGGAACGGGTCGGAGGCGCCCGCGAAAGGCGTGCGTCCGCCGTCCTGGCTGCCGACGATCGGCGAAATGGAGTTGAAGCTGACCGCGCCGACCGTGGCCGTGCCGGGGCCGAAGCCGGTCGTGGGGTTGAAGAAGATGCCGGACCCGGTGCGGATGACGAGTTTTTCGGTCAGCTTGTAAGCTAAGCCCAGCCGGGGGGCGACGTTGTTGTTGTCGTAATTCTTGATATGCCGCGGGTTGCCGCCAACCCCGGCGAACTGGAGACCTCCTAGGACGGGTCGCTCAAGTCCGGGGGTGTCCAGCACCAAGTCGGGCTGGACGGCGTCGAAATCGAACGAGCTCGCCCGGTTGTAGCGCTCGGTGATCGGCCGGTCTTGGTCCCACCGAAGACCGATGTTGACGGTGAGCCTGTCGGAAAAGCGCCAGTCGTCCTGAATATAGAAGCCCCAGTAAGGCGTCTGCTGCGACAGCGACGGCTCGAAGCGGATCCGGCCCCCGTTCAGGTGACCGAGCAACATGCTGGCGACGGAGTTGCCCTGACTGCCGCGATTGAAGCGCTCGCGGGTCCATGCGCGGGTGAACTGGTAGAAGCCTGCGGGATCCGCCGGCCTGTGATTCGAAACACGGTTCAGGCGGAAGACGCCGCCGAACTTGATGGTGTGGTCGCCGAACAGACGTGACATGTCGCCGACCCAAGTGTGCGACTCGAACTTGTTGCCGATGTACCAGAAGGCGTTGTTCCCCATTTGCTGGAAGTCCTGGACTTGCACCCGAGGGAACACCGGGAACTGGACTTGGCCGTCAATGCTAGCGGGCAATCCCAGCGAAGCTTGGGAGACATCCTCTTCGATGTAGCGCCGCGGATTCGCATGGTAGGAGTAACCGTAGTTGCCATGCATGACCCAGCCGTTCCACAGATGGGTGTCGTCCATCGTGTAGGAGCGGTTGATCGAGCCGTTCCAGCCGGACCCGGGCGAGGCCACGTTGTTCCAGCGGCTGGGCAGCGTATTGATCGTCTTGTTCAGCGACACGCGCACGAATAGGCTGTTGCGGTCGTTGACCCTGTAGTCGACCTTGCTGGACGTGTCCCAAGTGTTAGGGCGGGACCCTTGTTGCGCGAAGAAGTTATTGCGGATTCCGCTGGCGGTCGGGTCCGGGAAATACGACAGCAGGCTCTGTGCCGTGGGATTGTGCCGCGCAGCCGGCACTACGTTATTGGCGAACGGCTCCCGTGTGCCGTCGTCGGCCAGCGTCAGCGGATCGTGAACGATACGGTTGTCCTCGCTGAAGTCTCCTTGCTTCATCAGCGGGGTCGGGACCGATTGCGTGACAGAGGCCGGGTTCACTTGGCGGCGGAACTCGACGCTCTGGAAGAAGAACAGGCGTTGCCGCGAGGGAGTCAGCGGGCCGCCGAGGGTGCCACCGAACTGGTTGAACCGGAATGGGGCGCGATCCCTGCCGTTGGCGTTGGCGAACCAATTGTTGGCTTGCAGCTTGTCGTTGCGGAGAAACTCGTAGACAACCCCGTGGAACTCGCTGCCGCCGGAGCGCGTCACCATGTTCACTACGGCTCCGGCTGTCCGCCCGTACTCGGCGGAGAAGGCGTTAGTCTGCACCTTGAACTCCTGCAGGGTGTCGGGCGAAGGGATGTAGGACGGCTGGTTAAAGCCCATGACTTCCTGAGACGAGCCGTCCAGCATGATCGAGTTGGCGACATTGCGACCACCGTTCGCCGAGAACGCCACCGCCGAGATGGATCCGTTGCCGCTGGTCGAGTTGCGGAAGTTTCGCGTGGTGTTGATGCCTGGTGTCAGGCCGATCAGTTGCAAGACGTTCCTGCCGTTCAGCGGCAGGGACTCGGCTGTCCGCGAGTTGACGACCTCTCCGAGGTCGGACGTGGCCGTGGCCAGCAGCGGCGCCTCGGCTGTGATCTCGACGACCTCCGTGACATCGCCCACTTCTAGGGAAATGTCGATCTGCGCGACTTGGGCGACCTGCAGGATGATCCGCGGACGCTCATAGCGCTTGAACCCGGTCGCCTCGACGCTGAGCGAGTAGTTGCCGGGCGGGATCTGTTGGAACACGTATGCGCCCGAGGCGTTGGACTCGCCCTGCCACGGACGGTTCTGGTCCACGTTGGCAAGGGTGAGGCCCGCGCCCGGGATGACGGCCCCGGACGCGTCGGTAACCGTACCGCGAACGGTGGCGGTCTGCGTTTGCGCGAAGGCAGCCGCAGCCGCAAGCGCTAGCAGCAATACCGTCCGGCATCCGCGCAACAATGCGGTGCGAGTGTGATTCATGATGTAAATGCCCCCCTGATGGCTTGTCCAGATGGCTAGTATTCGTCCAGCCGAATCCGGCTCGCGCAAAGATATAGCGGCTGCGGCTGAAACCTAACAATCCTCTAACGAATATCCTAAACGAACATCCTATCTGAGCCGATTCAAGCGTAAAATGTATGTAAACGGCTCGACATCGTTCTCCGCCGGCACCGGTGACGCCACCTGTAGCACGAAATCGGGCGCCCGGCCTTCCTCCCAGGCCTTGAACGAACCGCGGTTCCCGCGCCGCTATCCGAGCACAGCCTGCATGCCCGTCCGGCTGCAACTTGGCCTGGTCATTACCACTCCGGCAGTACCCTCATCGGCTCCATGGCTACCGGCACGTCCTGGCGCTCCCGGAAGTGGTGATGCAAGGGCGTCTAGGCTTGCCGCACAGCCAGGAGTCTAGCGAGGGTGCGCCTCAAACGGACGAGAGCGGCACTTCGAGCCGCACCTCGACTCAATCGTCAACCTTGCGCCGAGACAAGAAGTCTGGTTCCCGCTGCACAGCGCGTCCCAGCGGAGCATCGTTCGGTGCGAATTCCGGACGACGCGGCCCGTGAGCCGGTGACTCGGGGCTCGGACCGTCGAGATATCCCAGAATCTGCGGCCAGATTCCCTCGCAGCCCCTCGGCGATGCCCGCCCGCTTCAAAGAAGGTTCATCTATGCGCACAAGCAGCACCCACGGGGGTCCGGGTCCGGCCTGCTTCACCTCCAGGCTGGGTTCAAGCACGCGAAGATGCCGCCAGGACCCGCAATCGGCGATATCATTACAGTGGCATGCGCAGATCGGACCGTCGCAAGTTTCTGCAAGGCGTGGGTGCCAGTATTGCTCTCCCCATGCTCGAGTCCCTCGCTCCCCGCCAGGCCTTCGGGAAGGGTGCCGAGGAGCCGCCACTGCAGCGGCTGATCTGTATCGGGACATACCTAGGTTTCCACCAGAAGCACTTTTTCCCAGCGCGAGTCGGGGCCGACTACGAGACTTCCCCGGTGTTGGCGCCCGCCTCCTCATTCCGCCGCGAAATGACGGTCTTCTCCGGTCTTGACCACCGAGGACGCAACGGACACCACGGTTGGAAAGCGTGGCTGAGCGGTTCGGCGACCGGCAGCATCTCGATCGATCAGTTGGTCGCCGAGCAGGTCGGCCATCGGACCCGCTTTGATTCTCTGCAGGTCACATGCGGAAATCCGCCGGATGAGGCCAAGATGAGCTTTACCAAGGAAGGTGTGGCTCTCCCCATGATCGGGCGGCCCAGCGTGCTGTATGGGACGCTGTTCCGATCAGGTGCCGACAGTGCCCGCATGGAGTACCTGCTGGCGAGCAATCGCAGCGTCTTGGACGGCGTCGTCACCGAGGCGAAAGCGCTGGAGCGCAGCGTGACGGCCTCCGACCGGCAAAAGCTGGGCGAGTACTTCTCTTCTGTGCGGGACGTAGAGAAAGGGCTGCGCAAGCAGCAGCTGTGGCTGGACCGGCCCGTGCCGAAGGTCGAATACCCGTTGCCCGAATTCGATCCCGTCTCGCCGAATCTGGCCTTGGAATGCGAATCGATCATGTACGACCTGATGGCACTGGCGCTGACAACCGATTCCACAAGAGTCCTGACGTTCCTAGTACCGGGTTGGAGCCAAGTGTTCAACATCGGCGGGCGAAACCTGAGCGCCGGCTATCACGGGCTTTCCCACCATGGCAACGATCCCGAGCGGATTGCCGACTACAACCTAGTCGGGATCGAGCACGTCAAGCGCTTCACAGCATTCTTGGAGAAGCTCAAGGCCGCCACGGACGCGGATGGGCGCCCGCTGCTCGACACATCGGCAGTAGTCTACGGCAGCGGCATGGGCGATTCCAACACGCATGACAACAGCAACCTGCCAACCGTACTCGCCGGCGGAGGGTTCCGGCACGGATGGCACCGCAGATACGAACGTAGTGCCCCGGCCCCGAGGCTGCTGGGCGACCTGTTCATCACTCTCATGCAGGGATTCGGGATGGATGTGGAGAGCTTCGCAAACGCCCGCAGCGGCCTGGGCGAGCATCTGACGTGAGAGTCGCCAAGTTTAGATCGCGACTTCTGCTCGCTGTCGGTCCACTGCTGCTGGCCTCAGCAAGTTCGGCCGAACCGCTGCCCGCTTCGGCCAGTGAGTTCTTGGCTCGCAACTGCATTGCCTGCCATTCCGGCGACCAACCGCAAGCCGGCGTCGACCTGTCGTTCTCCGATACTGACTGGGGCAGCCGGGAAGCGGTTGCGCAATGGGAGAGAGTGTACGAGGCGCTCTCCTCGGCAAAGATGCCGCCAGCCGCAGCGAATCAGCTGTCCGCGCCGGAGCGCGGGCGCATGGTGGATTGGCTGCAAGGCCGGTTGCTGGCCCATTCGGGTGTTGGTGGCGGCGTGCCGCGTCGGCTAAACCGTGCCGAGTACGAGAACTCGATTCGTGACCTGTTTGGAATCTCCGACTTCGCCTTGCCGCATTCGTTTCCGGCGGATGACTCGTCCCACGGCTTCGATAACGTCGGCTCGGGCCTGATCCTGTCGCCGCCGGTCATGGCCCAGTATCTGGAGTTGGCGACTCGCATCGCAGACGAGCTGCTGCCGCCGGACACCGGCCCGCATTGGGCCGATGCCAAGACTTACAAGCTCTCGTCCACCGCGTTCGATTCCAGCGCTGGCCGCTCCGTGGAGAGCTCTCGTTTCCGGATTGTTTCGTCTAGGAACATGGCCAGCGCCGCCGCCTGGCCTTCGCGGTGGGAGGCGACCCAGAGCGGCGTGTATCGAATCGTTCTCCATGCCAACGTCTTCGAAAGCGACAGCATGTTCTACGCGCCCAGAAGCGAGCCAGCCCGCGTTGGCCTGTATGCACGTCCCAAGATCGACAACTACTATGCGCCGTTCGGCGAGCTCCGCAAGCTCGCCGAATTCGAGGTCTTGCCGGGGCGCGAGCAGCCACAACGCCTCGTTGCCGAAGTTGAGCTCTTTGCGGGAGACCTGTTTGGTGTGCGCTGGGAAAACGGCCCAGCCTATTCAGACCCGCCGCGCCGGGACTATTCGGAGGCGTTCTTGGCTGACCGCCTCGTGCGGGATCGGCTCTACTATGCCGCCATGCAGCAGTACGGCGGAGGACCGCGAGGGACTACCCAGGTTCAGGTCTACGAAGCGACCAAGGCGCTGATGGAGAGCGGGACGCTCGACTTGCAGGATCCAAGGCTGGACAAGCTGCCGGAGGACTTCGGCGGCGGCTTGGGCGACCGCCCGCACAACTGGATCAAGGCCTTTGTGCACGAAGAGCTCGAGCGCTTCGGCCCAGCTATCGATCTGTCCGGCTTCGAGGTAGTCGGTCCGTTGCGGCTGATCGAAGACGAGCAGACACGTGCCCGCAGGGATCGCAGCGAGCGGTTCTTGGGACCCGAACGGCCTGGCCTGACCGATCGCGAGCGCATAGGGGCCGTGCTGAAGCGCTTCCTCCCCCGCGCGTTTCGTCGCCCTGCCAGCGAAGAACAGATCCGCATCTATGCCGATATCGCGGAACGGCACGTTGCGACGACTGCGGGCGCTCGCTTGGAAGATGGCTTGCACTTAGCCGTGCGACGCGCCTTGGTGTCTCCGCTGTTTCTCTATCGGGGCGTGCGCGCCGACGAATTCGATGATTACGACTTGGCAAGTCGGCTCAGCTTTTTCTTGACGTCTTGTCCTCCCGACGAGGAGTTGTACCGGCTGGCGATGCAGGGGAGGTTGTCCGACCCGCAAGTATTGGCGCAACAAGTGGACCGCCTGCTGGCCGACCAGCGCAATGGCAACTTTGTGCGCAGTTTCACAGGTCAGTGGCTCTCCACGCGGCTCCTTGAAGGAATCATGCCCGACCCCCGCTTATTGAGGTTCTATGATCCTGACCGTCGGGCGCTGGTTGACGAGACGGAGATGTTCTTCGCCGAGATCTTGCGGGAAAACCTACCGTTGGAAACGTTTATCGATCCGGATTTCAGTTACCGCAACGCCCGCCTGAACAAGATCTATGGAGGCGATCTAGAAGGCAACGAGATGCGTCGCGTGACTTTCGAGCGCGGAGGCAGGCACGGCGGGATCCTCGGGCTCGGCGCGGTCATGATGGCGACGGCCAACGGCGTCGACACCCAGCCCGTGCTGCGAGGCGTGTGGCTGCTTGAGAATGTCTTCGGAGCGCCGCCGCCGCCACCCCCTGGGAACGTGCCAGCGATCGCAACCGATACGAGCGGCGCGACTTCTATTAGGGATCAGCTGGCCGCCCACCGCGCGGATCCGTCTTGCGCCAGCTGCCACAACGAGATCGACCCTCTCGGCATGGTACTGGAAAACTTCGATCCGGTCGGTCGCTGGAGAGATCACTACCCGCGGTACACCAAGCCGCCTGATGGCCAAGCGGCACTCACAGAAGAGTTCTATTCCACTGTCGGCAAGGGCGTTTTGCGCGGTCCGGCCGTGGACGCTGTCGGCGTGTTGACTGACGGAACAAGGCTGGAAGACGTAACGGACCTGAAGCGGTACCTGCTCGCCCGATTGGATGTCTTCGCCAGCTGCCTGACGGAAAAGCTGATGGTCTATGCGACCGGCCGTCCGCTGAGTTTCGGAGACCGCCTGGCCGCCGAGCGCATCGCCAAGTCGGCAGTCGAGCGGGGTGATGGCTTCCGCGATCTAATCGTAGCGGTCGTGCAGTCCGAACCCTTTTCTGTCAGATAGGTCTTTGAGTCAGAACGCAGCGGCAGTATGATCCAACACACGGCCAGGATCGCAGGAACATCGCACTGGCAATCTGTGCGACAGTCGCGGGATCGCCCCCGAATAACGCTAAGATCTATGTAGCGGCCAGATCGGATCAGTCCGGGCTGCAGGTCGGGCTAAGAGTTGGCTGGAATGGTCGCCTACACGCGCATTGATGACTCAGACATCACCTTAGGCGTTGAGGAAGAGTTTTTCCTGGTCGACCCCCAGACGCGCGACTTGGTTGCCGAGCCCGATGAGGCCATCTTCGAAGAATGCGCCCGCCGGGCCGGACAACACAAGGTAGCGCCGGAGTTCTTGCGCTCGCAAATTGAGACCGCTACAACGGTGTGCCACAGTGTTGCCGGACTGCGTCAGGCCTTGTCCCGCACTCGCTCGGCCGTGGTCAATGCGGCCGAGAGACATGGCACACAGGCCATCGCGGCCTCGATCCACCCGTTCGCGGCTTGGAGTACCCAAGTTGTCTCGGTTGGCCGGCGCTACCAAGAGTTCGCGGTGACCTACCAGGAGGCGGTCCGCAGGCTGATCATAGGCGGCATGCACGTTCATGTCGGCTTCGGAGACAACGATTCGCGTATTCGCGTCATGACGGCGCTGCGGCGCCACCTGCCGTTGTTGCATGCGCTTTCGGGCTCGTCGCCGTTCCATGCCGGACGCGAGACGGGATTCAAGTCGTACCGGCTGACGATCTTCAGTAACTTGCCTAGGACGGGCGTACCCCGGCCGCTGCAGTCATGGCAAGAGTTCGACGCACTTACCAGAGACTATCGCCGGATGGAGTTGATCGAGAATGCCGGCCAGTTGTGGTGGGACATCCGCCCCTCTCACGCGTATCCGACTATCGAGCTGCGCATCTGCGACGTGTGCCCTCGGATCAAGGATGCTATTGCGATCGCCGCCTTGTACGGCTGTCTGGTGCGGAACCTTTGCCGGCATGACAGGGCGGGTACTCTGCCTCCGGAGCCTCCCACCGAGATCATCAGCGAGAACCGCTGGCTAGCCCAGCGCTACGGTGTGCTCGCGTTCTTCGGGAACCTGGAGGGCGGCGGTAGGATGGACATCGACGACTACGCCCGTGAGTTAGTCCAGGGTTTGGCCGACGACGCCAATGCTCTTGATTGCGAGGCCGAACTGCAGCATATTCTCGAAATCGTCCGGGAGGGATCCGGCGCCGACCGGCAGGTGGATTTGTTCCGCCTGTGCCGACTCGAGGGGGCATCGCACGACGAGGCTCTCGCAGCAGTCGTCGATCTGATCATTCGAGAAACCAAAGAATCGCTGGATTGAGCAGGCGGGTGCCTGCGGGCGGATCGCGCGATGGGCCGCCAAGACTATCGCCAATGGGCTGCACCACCGAGTACAATACCGGCGATCATGCGTAGCGTTATTCTCGCCTTGGCCTGCTTGCTCTTGGCGGCGTGTTCGACGCCGGAAGCGGAGCAAACGGCAAGCCCGCCGAACATCGTTGTGATCGTAGCCGACGATCTGGGCTACAACGACCTCGGCTCCTTCGGGTCGGAGATCATTCGCACCCCGCATCTCGACGCACTGGCCGCCGGCGGAGTCCGTGCGACAGACGGTTACGTATCCGCGGCGGTCTGCAGTCCGTCGCGGGCAGGGCTGTATACCGGCCGCTACCAGCCTCGGTTCGGGTACGAGTACAACACCTCGGGGCGAGACACCGTGGTCGGCCTGCCGACCGACGAGCGCACCTTGGCTGACATGCTCGGGGATGCCGGGTATGCCACCGGGCTGATCGGAAAGTGGCATCTGGGCAAGTCGAACCAGCACCACCCGCTCAGCCGGGGCTTCGACGAGTACTTCGGCGTGCTGGCCGGTGGCACTTCATACATCGACTCGCGCAGGGCCGGGGTCCAGTCGTGGCCCGCTAGCAACGCACCAACGACACGAGGTGACGCGAACGCAATCTTCGATGGCTTCGAGCAGGTGGAAGTCGAGGAGTACCTCACCGATGTCTTCGCAGACAGGGCCGTGGACTTCATCCGACGGCACAAGGACGAGCGCTTCTTTCTAATGCTCACCCCCAATTCGCCACATACGCCGCTCCAAGCGACGACCGAATACACCGATCGGTATCCGGATGTGGAGCCGGAGGGCCGCCGCATCTTTGCGGCCATGGTGTCGTCGATCGACGACTACGTTGGCGACGTGGTGTCCGAATTGCGCGCCAACGGCTTGGAAGAGAACACGTTGATCGTGTTCACTTCCGACAACGGCTGCGTCAAGTACCTGTCGCAAGATGTGTGTTCCAACGATCCGCTGCGGGGATCGAAGCGGTTTCACCTCGAAGGCGGCATTCGGGTGCCGTTCATTTTTTACTGGCCCGCGGGCCTGCCGTCCGGGCAAACCTACGGGCAGCCGATCATCTCGCTAGATCTCTTCTCGACGTTTGCAGCCGCGGCTGGATCCGCGGAGACGGCCCAGGACAGCGTGAACCTCCTGCCCTACCTGCGCGGCGAACAGGAAGATTCCCCGCACGAGTTCTTGTTCTGGAGGTTCAAGCCCAACATCGCGGTGCGCTGGGGCAAGTGGAAGATGTGGAAAGTCAACAAGACCGACTTGACCGAGCAGGATCTTACAATTGGTGGTCGGCGCCTGCCCGAAGTGGAGCATCCAGGCGATTCTCCGTTGGGGCAACTGACGGTGCTGTACGACTTGTCAGAGGACGTGGGGGAGAGCCAGAACCTCGCAGCGCAGCATACCGAGATCGTAGAGCGGCTCGAGACTGAACTCGAGAGGTGGAACGCGGAACTCGCAGAACCGATGTGGCTGAGCAACCGGTCCACGATCTACGACTTGCACGGACAGATGATCCAAGTGTTCTTCTGATGTGAGGGCTTGGACTAGAGCTCGGCGCAGGTTGAGGGCCTGAGCGTAGTTCGTGCGATTGCGAGCTTCCCGCAGATTCTGGCCGAGTCTTGCTTTCCAAGGGGAGATCCCCTTCCTCGCTGCTCTGGGGTCTTGCGCGACAGCTCGCCTGGCGCATGTCTTGGACAAGCCCACGTGAGCACTGCCGACGGGCCTCACGTACCGCTGCGGGAGAATTGATTGGGTCTGGTCGGAAGTGAGCCAGCTTGCCGGACAGACTGTGCATGTTTCCGGCCAGTTGGCCCAGGGCGCACTGGAGGTGTTCGCAACAGATCGACGACATCTCTCTTCTAGTTCGCCCGCGTGAGTTTTCAGCGCCGGCGCGTAGACCAGCGGCAGGCTACTGTGCGCGTTGCAGAACGTGCGCTTCGCCCGCTGTTGGGAATAGCTAGGTGGCCGTCTTTGTTCATCCGTCACACTTTCACCCCTGCAAAGAGCGCCAATTCTAGCCATTTCCAATGGCAGTCCACATCTCGGAATCCAATCTCGCGCAGCCACTGCAGCTGGGCTTCCAGACGAGCGAGCTGATTGGACGGATCCTCCTCTGCCTCTGTGATCCCAAGTGTCTTGAGAAACCGGCGGTGCAGTTCCGCAGATGCCGGTGCGACATGCTCAAGATTGCAGAAAACGCCACCGCAGACTAGCGCAGCATGAATCTCGGAATATAGTGCTCTCTTCCTCTCGTCGCAGACGTGATGGATGGCGAAGCTCGACACGACCGCGTCGAACCGGCCTAGGTCCGGCAGTGGCTCTTCGAGGTCGTGCTCAAGTACCGTAACCTTCTCGTCGTCGCGAAAGCGGTGGTGTGCGACACGCAGCATCGCTGGAGAAAAGTCGACTGACACGCCCTCTGCATTGGGCCGATGGACGCGTAGCGAGGCCAAGAGGCGACCGTCTCCGCTGCCCAAGTCGAGAATTCTCTCGACATCCATCGGCATGAAATCGAGCAGGACCGCTTCGCCCTCTATTCGATGCGGAACGTCATCCGCACGGGCCAAGTAGTGCGAGGCGTGCTCTGGGTCCAACCATTCCTTGGGATGCAGCGAGGTTCGCATCAGTCACCAATTGCTCTCTCGTCACAAGATCCTGTCCCGACGCGCAGCTTGGAACTCGGGTGGAGCAAGCTGGCGGCGGCGAGGCCTCTCCTCGAGGGATCGTGGATAGCGGGAGGACGACACTCCGCCCACCCTTCGTCCCGGCCTGCAAGCGACTCGCACCGTGGAGCCCCTCTTTGACCTACGATTCAACGGCAAGTTCATCGGTCTGTCCGTGAAGCAGTCCCCAGCACAAATCGCGCCCGCCCTTGACGCAACATCTCATAGGGCGTCATGCACTTA
>LXNJ01001810.1_pt1 | contig 12298 bp, 9 predicted proteins | sample 809081 | NCBI WGS metagenome assembly LXNJ01 (sample SAMN04870510, study PRJNA318959) | sponge metagenome | biome: sponge; feature: marine sponge reef; material: water | host: Petrosia ficiformis | place: Greece: Milos, Mediterranean Sea | collected 2013-05-29 | depth 5-7 m
AACGCGACATATCTCCTTGGCGCGCCCTCTCGAAGAGTTTCCTGACCCAATCCTTAGTGTCGCGTGGGGTGAGCTCGGCGCGGTGCGTCATGCCGCCAAGCTAGACGACATGTGGCACGCTGATATAGCGCTAGGCTACCCGGTTGCTGGGCTTGTTGACGACTATCGACGCGAAGCGGCGACATGGCTCGGCGAAGCCGATGTCGAGCTGGACCTAATTTTCAAGCCACCGCAGAAAAATGCGCTAACTGGCGTAAACAACGTCATCGCGGTAGCGTCGGGCAAAGGCGGTGTTGGCAAATCAACAACTGCCGTAAACCTCGCGCTTGCCCTCGCAGACATTGGCGCTAAGGTCGGCATCTTGGATGCTGACATTTACGGACCGAGTCTAGGCTTGATGTTGGGTGTTCCTCCGAACCGAAGGCCGGAGGTTAGAGACGGCAAGTACTTTGTGCCGATTCGAGCTCACGGAATTGAGACCATATCGATGAGCATGCTCGTCGACGATCGCACCCCGATGGTTTGGCGAGGTCCGATGGCATCTGGCGCACTGCAGCAGCTGCTGCAACAGACCTTGTGGTCGGATGTCGATTACCTGATCGTCGATATGCCTCCTGGTACAGGTGATATACAGCTGACGCTTTCGCAGCAGGTTGCGGTGAGTGGTGCAGTCATTGTTACGACCCCACAGAATATCGCTTTGGCCGACGCAGTCAAAGGGATTGAGATGTTTCAGAAAGTCAACATCCCAATCCTTGGTGTGGTCGAAAACATGAGCTACTTCGAGTGCGATGAGTGCGGGAAGCGCCACGAGATATTTGATAACGCAGGTGGTGCTACGGTGGCGCGAGACTACTCCACAAGGCTGTTAGGGGAGTTTCCATTGCACCCCATGATTCGCACTAACACGGATTCGGGAAGACCGCCTGTCGTGTCCGAACCCGACAGCGACATAACTGAACGTTTTCGCAAGGCGGCGCGTCTTACCGCAGCTTCATTGTGGGAAAGTGCAACGCAACAGGCGGAAGCCCCTACGATAGCAATCGATAACGAATGAGCATTAAGCCAGATACTTGGATCCGAGAGATGGCTCTCCAACACGGAATGATTTCACCGTTTGAACCCGGTCAAATACGACGTAGCGAAAGTGGAGAACGGCTCATCAGCTACGGGACTTCGTCGTACGGTTACGACGTCCGTTGCGATCGTGATTTCAAAGTGTTCACGAATATCAATTCGACGATCGTGGACCCAAAGAACTTCGACCCGCAGGGATTTCATGATCTCAAGAACGTGGACGAGTGTGTGATTCCACCGAATTCCTTTGCGCTGGCAAGTACGGTAGAAACGTTTAGCGTGCCCGCTGACGTACTTGTGCTATGCGTGGGAAAATCAACGTATGCGCGGTGTGGCATCATCGTAAACGTGACGCCACTTGAACCAGAATGGGTCGGTCAGGTCACGCTCGAATTCTCAAATACGACGAGTTTGCCTGCGAAAATCTACGCGGGTGAAGGTGTTGCACAGCTGTTGTTCTTTCAGTCCGACCAACGTTGCGAGACGACGTATAAAGATCGAGAAGGCAAGTATCAGAACCAGCGTGGCGTAACCCTGCCTAAGGCTTAAATCAGACGAATTCGAAGCAATCGCTGCTTACGACGATGTCACCTTTCTCGACACGGCCGTGTCGTGCATGTATCTGACCAATCACATAGGCGGTCTCTCCTACCTCAGAGAGGTCAGTCATTACGGACTTCAAGTTCTCGGGATCTACAAAGAGCACCATACCGATTCCGCAGTTGAACGTCTCAAGCATTTCAAGATCGTCTATAGCAAGTTGCTCTTGGAGCCAGCCGAAGATATCGAGTTTCGCCCAAGAATTCGGCTGAATATGTGCCTCCAACGTCTTTGGAAATGCTCGTGGTAGATTGTCTTTGAAACCACCGCCAGTGATATGTGCCATGGCGCGAAGTTGCCCGACCAATCGAAGCAGTGATTTCGTGTAAATCCGTGTTGGTTCGAGCAGTGAGGACAGCACCGACAACTTGGGTGGCGTGTCAATTTCCTGAAGAAGTTTGCGGATAAGCGAGAAACCATTGCTATGCGGACCTGATGACGCAATGCCGACGATTGCGTCGCCAATTTGGACGCGGTCTGGTTTAAGGATGTCATCCTCTTCGACCCAACCGATACAGAATCCAGCTAAATCGAACTTATCGTCTGGGTAGAACCCAGGCATTTCAGCGGTTTCGCCGCCGACGAGCGCACACCCAGCGCTATCGCACGCTTCCGCGATGCTCTTGATCACCACTTCTGCCGTATCGACATTGAGTTCCCCTGTCGCGTAGTAGTCCAAGAACAATGCGGGTTCGGCGCCGTATACCAGTACGTCATTGACGCACATCGCTACCAAGTCTTGTCCAACTGTGTGCAGGTGATCATGTTTAAGAAGCAAATCCAACTTCGTGCCGACGCCATCGGTACCCAACGACATCACAGGATTCTTGTATTTCGTTGGTACCTTGCATAGTGCAGCGAAACCGCCTAAGCCACTCAGCATGTCGGAAGTTCGATTGCTACCTAATGCGGGCCTTATGCGGTCAACAAGCTCGTTACCTGCGTCGACGTTGACGCCGGCGCGTTTATATGCGTCTGACATATCGGAGAATTGGCTCGGGGAACTGTGAAGGTATCAGGGCTGTATGGCGGATTATCAGGTTTACTCAAACTTCAGCGCATACGTTCTGCGTTGGCTATTGAGATTCGCCTGAGACAGAATCCTTCGAGATGGCCGCAACTTTAACGATCCATAGCGAAGACGAAGACAGGACCTCGTTTAGAGTTTTTAGAATGACTTCGTTTGGTGGATTTGTCGGTAGTTTGCTGGTATTGCTAGATTGTCGCCTTTCCGATCATGCGAGCGAGGAAGGATGCTGAAAATCGCGCGCGGTTGGCGGCGTCGACTTATGTGGACGTTTGTACTATGCATGACGGCATTGATCCATGCGGAGGATCTTGAATGGCTCTACAACGTTGAGTTTCAAGTCACAGGTCAGTCCGAACAAGAACGCCTCGAGGCGTTGCAGGAAGGTCTTGAAATCGTTCTGATCCGCGTTACTGGTCTACGCGAATTGCCGAAGTTGGACTTAATTGATGCCGCGTTTAACGATCTAAATGCGTATCAGATGCAATTCCGCTATGAACAGGTTGAGACGCCTGATAACTTGGAAATCGGGACGCGCCTAACTGTCAACTACGATGAAAATGCCGTACACGCTCTGATCCGTGATGCCGAACTCCCAGTGTGGTCGGCCCAACGACCTCATGTCCTGTTCCTGATATCGATTGTCGATGGCGAACGTCGTATCGTTCTGAACGAAACAGAGATAAACGAAGTACAACGTGTCATAAGGAAGGCAGCTTCGCGACGCGGCGTCGCGTTCAGTCAACCACTTATGGACTTTACCGACCGAAAGGAGTTGCGCGAGGGTTCAATAGCGTTTGGTTTTCTGCGGTCTGTTGAGTCGCTGCGGCATCGAGCCCGTGCTGATTTGGTTGCGGTAGCGCGGATTGATCCTTCAGTTTTCCAACAACATCGAGTTTGGCTTGCCCTACACGACGCAACGGGGCGGCGTGTCCAAGTGTTCGATGAAGGTGATTTGCTTCAAACTGCTGAGGAAGTAGTACACCGTACGGCGGACTACCTCGCTCAGCGATACGCGGTCACTGGTGGCGAGACTACGGCACTCCAATTGGTGGTAACTGGCATATCGGACGTGATGGAATACAAAGGCGTGCTCGACTACCTTGAGAAGTGGGAGTTCATCGACCGCGTGTTGCTCAGTTCTGTAGAACATGATCGTATTGAGTTCGAGCTGCGCACATCATCGACGTGGGAACAGTTTGCGATCCATTTGAATGAGGATGGCGTGCTGACGCCGAGTCCTTCCGCCAGTCCGTCGTACGAGCAGATTCCAGAGTACGTGTGGCAATATTCACCATAAAATCTTGCAATCCAGGCAACCGAAGATCCTTTTTACCAACGAATGAAGCGAATGCGACGGGCTCAGACCCGTCTTCTACGTCAGATGCGATGAGTCTTTTACCGAACACACTGACCGTCATACGGATCATCATGGTCGGCCCCATTGGATGGACGCTTTGGAATGGTCAATATGGCATCTGTCTGGTTCTCCTCGTTATCGCGGGGCTTTCAGATTTACTGGATGGTTTTATTGCACGTCGATTCAATTCGACCTCGCGCTTTGGCGAAGTAGCTGATCCAATTGCGGACAAGTTACTGGCGATGGTAGTCGTCTCTGTGATGCTTCTCACCGAATTGCTCCCGCTTTGGGCTTCCGCAATCATCATTGGGCGCGAAGTCGTCATTCTCGGCGGGGCGATTGTGTTTCGATCAATCGTCCAACGCTTAGACATCGAGCCGTTGATGATCAGCCGTATCAATACCGTAGTGCTCATCGTGGTACTGTGCGCAATCATTGCCGCACGGACAGACGTACCGTACTTAGCAAGTCTCACCGCGATATTTGTGGATCCCTTCGGCGTCTATCTCATGGTCTTGTTCACCGTGGTGTCAGGCATCGCGTACGTCTATGCGTGGTCAGTTCGTCTCAGAGAGCACCTTGACGTACCTGAGAAACACGCCAAGTCGCCTAACTCTTGAACGATAGAGTCGGCCTCGGTCTTACGACCGCGTCTGAAGCATCATTCGACACGTTTTTCGTGGGTGAAAACGAATTCGCCCTTGATCGTGTACGCCAAGGCGAAAGGGTTTGGTTGTTCGGCGAGGCGGCGACCGGGAAGACGCACGTCTTACGTTCGCTGGCCGGCGAAGTCGAAGACGCGCGATACATCACTGAACATCCCCCGAATCTCAACGAGGATTTGGCGAAATCGTTGCTTTTGATTGATGACATCGATCTTCTTTGCGGCAATGAAGAGGACGAATACGCCTTGTTTGCGGCATATGAAGCGACCGATTTCGCAAACACCCGATGGGTCGTGAGCGCATCGAACGCACCTCACGAAGTGCCGTTTCTGTATCGGGATCTCGCCTCGAGGATGAGTCTATTCGAGCGTGTGGAATTACTGCCAGTTCCGGAGTCCGCACGTGCGCGATTGTTGAAGTTTTGGGCTAATGATCGAGCGATAGGCATTTCAGACGACGTGATTTATTTTTTGCTTGATCGCATACCTAGAACACAGCAAAGTTTGTGGGACACATTGCAGAAGCTCGACCGTAAGTCCATGCTCGAAAATCGGCAGCTGACCATTCCCTTCGTACGCGAAGTCATGGGTTTTGAGTAGAGCGAAGCACGTCGTGGTGACCGGAGGCGGTACCGCCGGTCATGTCATTCCGTCGATTCCGGTCATTCAACGACTCTTGGCTGATGGGTTAGAGGTTTCGTTTATTGGGTCAACGAGTGGCTTGGAGGAACTCTTAGTCACCGATCTCGACCTGAGTTTCTACGGCATAACCACTGGGAAACTGCGACGCTATCTCTCGATGGAGAATTTAGTCGATGTATTCCGGGTATTCACCGGTATTTGGCAAGCATTTGCATTGATACGGAAGATCAAACCAGTTGTTGTCTTCTCAAAAGGCGGCTACGTTGCTTTTCCGGTTGTATTTGCGGCGTGGCTAAATCGTGTACCGGTGGTAGCTCACGAATCTGACTTAACGCCAGGGTTGGCGAATCGACTGTGCATTCCGTTCCTTAAGTCGCTGTGCCTGAACTTTCCCGAAACCAGAGTGCGAACTCGCAATGTGCTCGTGACAGGAACGGCAGTTCGACCTGAGTTGTTGAACGGAGATGCAGAACGTGGGCGCGAATGGTTAAGAGCACCTGCCGGTTCACGTGTATTAGTGGTGGTAGGCGGCAGTCTCGGTGCAGCAGCGATCAATGTCGTAATTCGAGAGTCACTGGCACAACTATGTGAGAGTTACTTCGTGGTACATGTTTGCGGCGCACATCAGATTGACGCAAGCTTCGAACGACCAGGCTACGTTCAATACGAATACATCTCTGACGAATGGGGCGATGTCCTTGCGACGGCTGATTTGGTGATCTCACGGTCCGGCGCGAATGCGCTCTATGAACTGCTAGCGCTTCAGAAGCTCAACATCCTTATCCCGTTATCCCGTCGCGCGAGTAGAGGGGATCAAATCGAGAATGCCGAAATGGCTGAACGGCACGGTTGGAGTTTTGTGATTCCGGAAGAATCGCTAGATTCCTCGGCGCTCGTCAACGCACTAGCGTTCGTCGAGCGGGATCGAGATTATTGGATGAACAATCTCCGAACATTTGAAACGCGAGATAGTGTCACGATGATCTACGAGGAACTCGCACGCGTGGCACGTCGCTAGCTATAGATCGAAAATCCGCGCGGGGTTTTGTAATTCGACTCTGACAAGGTTGCTGTCGCGATCAAGCGCTTGAAGGACCTGTACGAAACCCTCGCGCTAACGGGTTAGGTCGACGTGCTTGCCGGTGTCGGAATCGATCAGGCGCGAGTAGTCGAGGTATTCCGGATGAACCTGCAGGCACTTCGTTTAGGATCGTGCTTGCAATGAGCTCTGCTGCAAATGGTGCGCTTATCGTGCCACCACTGCCATGAGCCCCGCTGACCCAACACTGATTGGCGATTTTGCCTGCGATGGGGAGTCGATCGGAAGTGACGACCCGTGACGCGCGGAAACTGCGTTCGTGCTGCAGAGAAACATCAGCTAAGAGACTCTCGATTCGTGCTCTGTTTACGCGCGTCGCTTCGCCGTCCGACCATGGCTTGTATTCGTAAGTCGATCCTGCGAATAGCAGTTTGTCTTGTGGGGCCACGTATCCGTTACGTGCGATGATGTGGCGCAGTGGCCTGCTGGAGTTGCGGATAGAAAATGCGTCGACTTGACCCGGAATGACGATCGCCTCTATCGGTAGACCGACGAGCTGATCTGGCATTTCACCACCGGTCGCGTAGATGGTTGGTATGTCTTCGCATGCCGGAAATTCGTACTCCCGGTTCGTTGACACTTGGATGAGATCGTGCTGAAGCAGCTCTTGGCACAGCTGAGCACCGTGCACGATTGCAGACCTCGGAAACCACGCACCGAGTGTCTCTTGATTGATCCGGTCCGCAGTTGCCTGGGCATCGAGGAGAGTCATCCAATCGTCGCCTAGCAATTGCGCGACACGGGTCAATCTTTCGCTTGACATGCCGTCGTCAGGTAGGTGGAATGCACCAATAGCTGAAACCGCCTGGAAGTCGGTCAAGAATGCTTGAGCGTGCGCGTACGCATGGATCCTGAATAGCGCGAGTATCGTGTCGGCAGCAGATAGGCGTGGGTGTTGAATGGCGGCTGGGATCGCCGACGTTGCTGACCCTACGCCTCCGGCACGTTCACATAGTTCAACGTGAACACCTTTTCGCGCGAATGTTTGCGCGATCGTTGAACCGGCCAATCCTCCCCCAACGACGCGAACGTAAGTAGGGGAGCGTGCAGGCGAATATCCGTTTCCGTTGAACGTTGCCAATGTGGTATGACGTTTTTGAGCGTTCTGACCTTCCACTCGCTGAACGTTAAAACCAGCCTCCTGCAGCCCGCTTCGAACTCGCCCCGCCGCAGAAAAAGTCGTGACGGAACCTCCAGTCTTCGTTACGGTGTGCATCGTTTTGAACAGATCGGGATGCCACATCTCAGGATTGCGATCAGGCGAAAATCCGTCAAGGAACCAGGCGTCGACTCCGAATTGATCGGACGCTATGAATTCGCTTAAAGCATTGGCGATGTCGTCGTAGCATAAGGTGAGCTCAAGCCGACCGTCATGGAAATAGCGTCGATGCCAGCCCGGTACCCGGGGTGGCAATTGCGCGAGCAACTCATCGGCCAACCCAATTTCAGACTTAAACGGGTTAAACGCACGCGCGACATCCGCAGAACGAAGTGGATATTTGTCGACGCCGATGTAACGAAGCCTGGTCGGAATCGTCTGCTCACTTAACACCCGCGCGAGCGTTAAGAAATTGAGACCAGTGCCGAAGCCAAACTCCACGATCGTAAACGTCGGCTGAGTTCGAATACGTTCGATAAGTCTCGCAGGTTCGAAAAACACCCGATGCGTCTCGCGTGGTCCGTCTTCACTGAAGTAAATGTCGTGGAACCGCCTGGACCGAATTCGATCCCCCTCCCATACCACGTCGGGATCAAGCATCGAAGCGAGATCACTACTCAAGCTAGAATTCCAGAAATCGTTTCCAAGTCAACCATCCATGTCCGTCGTCATCGATTGCGATTCTCACGTAATGGAGCCACCCGATCTTTGGCAAAACTACCTTGAGTCGAAGTATCAATCCCGTGCTATCCGTATCGAAGAGAACGATGGCGTCGAGCAATTGATTATCGGTGAGCAAGTCGTTCTTCAAGGCGTCTTAGCTGGATTAGGTGGCGCGAATTTGAAACCTGCAGAACTGTTTTCGCAGGGCGCCAAATACATGGATGGTTGTCCGCCTGCTAGCTACGATCCGCGAGAACGAGCGACCATGCTTGATGATTGGGGTGTGGATCGCGGCGTGCTGTTCCCGACTATTGGAATTCTCCCATTTCCAACGGATGACGTTGATCTCGCATCAGCATATTGTCGGGCATACAATCGTTGGCAAGCGGATTTTTTCAAGACTGTTCCCGATCGCGTTGTACCGATCGCCGCCTTGAACTGGCTTGACGTTGACGAAGCGGTTACTGAATTGAAGCACTGTATCGATGCAGGATTTCGTGGCCTCTTCGTACCACCTGAAGTGTGTGGCGGTCACCGTCCTGGCGAAGCACACTTCGACCCGATTTGGCAACTATGTAGCGAAGCGAATATTCCGGGCTGTTTTCACGTGATCGTGCGCTTCTCCGGGACAGCATCGGCATTTGGCGGCTGGTCTGGAGGTGGTCGCAATCTCGGCGGCGTGTTCACATTCGGATTAGGCGCGACGGGTCAACTGATTCCGGCGATGGCGAGCGTTGTGCTCGACGGATTGTTCGATCGATTTCCAACGTTGAAGATCGTCAGTGTCGAAGCGGGATGTGGTTACGCTGCGTATCTAATGGATAGACTCGACGAGAAGCATCACTTCTTCGGATTTGCGAGTGGGTTGGACATGAAACCGAGTGACTACATTAAGCGAAATTGCTATTTCGTGGCCGAACCGGAAGAGCGGACTATCGACGCGATGTGTGACCTCGTCGGTGAGGACCATATCCTTTGGGGTAGTGACTATCCCCATATCGATTCACGGTTAGATGCGCGGCAGCTAATTGATACATCTGTGAAAGCCTTAGCGCCAGCGCGACGAGCGAAGGTACTTGGTCAGAATGCGGTGACGTTATTCGATTTTTGACCGATTAAATCTAAAATAACGAGCTGTTTTGCGGTCCCGTTGATGACGAGATCGCTTTCGTCCTTACGCGACGTAAATTTCTCTCAGTTACCAATAGAGGTTTCTCCTTGCCAGACGTGATGAATTGGTTATTCGGTGTGGTTGGTCTCTCATTGTGGGCTCCAATCATCTTCACACTTGTGATGACACAACTGACGTTTGTCGCGATTACGGTCTACCTTCACCGACACGCGGCGCACCGCGCACTTGAACTGCATCCGGCGTTGAAGCACGTGTTCAGATTCTGGCTTTGGATTAGCACCGGCATGTCGACAAGGGAGTGGACGGCCGTCCATCGGAAGCATCACGCATTTACGGAAACGGAACAAGATCCTCACAGTCCGGTTATCTTAGGACTTGGAGAGATCGTGTTTAAAGGCGTGAAGCACTATCGAAATGGCATTACGCCGGAAACATTGCGGATCTTCGGAAAAGGAACACCGGACGACTGGCTCGAAAGAAACGTCTATGTCACACGAGAGTTTCTAGGGATTGGCTCGTTTCTAGTTCTCGATCTGATTTTGTTTGGTATCACTGGATTACTCGTCTGGATCGTACAGATGCTATGGATTCCGTTCTGGGCCGCGGGTGTCATAAACGGCGTCGGACATGCATGGGGCTATCGTAATTTCGAGTGTCCTGACCACGCGAAGAACATCGTCCCGTGGGGATTCTTCATCGGTGGCGAAGAGCTGCACAACAACCATCACACCTATCCAAACTCGCCGAAAATGTCGGTGAAACCTTGGGAGTTTGATATTGGTTGGATGTGGATTCGAATCTTTGAAATGTGTGGGCTCGCGAAGCCGAATCGAGTCGGACCTGTTGCCACGAAGGACCTGTCAAAGAACGAGCTAGACCTTGATTCCGTGATTGCCCTTGCCAATGACCGGTTCAACGTGATGGCGAAGTTTGGAGCAAATGTGGTGAAGCCATTGGTTCGAGCGCAGTACCAAGAGAATCTTGCGAATCAATCTCGTCGTCTGCTTCGACGCGCGAAGAGGTTGATTTGTCGACACGAAGAAGTTCTAAGTGAATCCGATCAGCGGCGCCTCGATGAAATCAAGCATAGTTTCCCTACGCTTGAAACAGTCTATTCGTTGCGTGTCCGGCTATCCGAAGTCTGGGCGAAGCGAACTGGCAACAAAACGGAAATCTACGACGCAATGCGCGAATGGTGCCTACAGGCCGAGAATAAGTTACGCAAAGTTGGTCACGCGCAAGAGCTTCATGCGTTTGTCAACGAGCTGAAGTATTACGCGACCCCGCAACCTTCGAGAGCATAGGCGGAAATTCAAACGCCAAACGGCGCGCTGAATCGGTTTGTTTGAACATGTAGCGCTACGGCGTTACATGCGCGCGAGAACGCGTATCCCAAGCGCACCTAAACCAATCTCTAACGTCGCTGCCACTCGGCTACACAGCGTTAGCCGACCGGCTCTAATTGATCCTTCCTCGCTCAGGATGGGGCATTGCTCGTAAAAACGCATGAACCGCACGGTCAATTCGTAGAGATACGTGCACAAGTAGTGCGGCTTTGCATCGGCGGTTACCTGTTCGATGACCTCCTGGAACCGCAGTAGATGTACGGCGAGTTGGCGCTCTACTTCCATGTCTAGTTGGGGTGGCTCGGTACATTCGCTACTATCGATGTTGCCTTTTTCAAAGATACCAGAGATTCTCGCATAGGCATACTGCAGATAAGGCGCAGTATTCCCGTCAAACGCGAGCATTTCATCCCAATCGAATGTGTAGTCGTGTAACCGATTCTTCGATAAGTCGGCATACTTAACAGCGCCGATTGCTACCGCACGCGCGACTTCTTCATGCTGCGTTTTACCGAGCCCCGGATTCTTTTTGCGAATCAAGGAAGACGCACGTTTGACGGCTTGATCAAGTAAATCGCGCAAAACTATGTTGTCACCGGAACGCGATTTGAGAGGCTTACCGTCTTTGCCAAGGACCTTTCCGAATGGGTGGTGTTCGAGCGTAACACTTGGTTCGACAAGATTGGCAAGTCGGCTAGCTGCGAAGAGCATTTCAAAATGAAGCGTCTGACGAGCATCCGTGAAATAAAGCACGCGATCGGCATGGAGCGAATCAAAGCGATAGCGCAGCGCGGCGAGATCCGTGGTGTGATAGAGGTAGCCTCCGTCAGACTTCTGCACGATCATAGGTTGAATTTCGCCGTCTTTGTTTTTGAACTGAGGCATGAAGATGCACAGTGCGCCGTCTGACTCTACCAGAACGTCGTTCTGCTTTCGCAGGTCTTCGATCAGAGGCACGATGTCAGCGTTATAGGAACTTTCACCGCGGGTGTGCTCGGGTCGAAGCGAAACATCAAGTTTGGCGTAGATCTCACTCATATGTTGTTGAGCCAGTGCCATAAAGTGTTCCCACTTCGCCATAGCATCGGCGTCATGCGACTGGAGAGCCAGCACCATTGCGCGCGATCGGTCGGCGAAAGCGGAGTCCGACTCGAACCTACTGCTGGCTTCGACGTACAGTTTTTCGATGTTGCGTAGTTCCGCGTTTTGCGCGAACCCATCCCCGACTTCGTCGAGGTAGGCGAGGAGTCGTCCAAAAGCCGTCCCCCAGTCACCAATATGGTTTTGACGGATGACGTCGTGACCAACTAGCTCCAACGTACGCGCAACCGCATCACCGATAATCGTGCTGCGCAAATGCCCTACATGCATTTCCTTCGCGAGATTCGGCGATGAGTAATCGACGACGATGCGTTTGGGTTCCGCTACGGTTTCGAGAAGAGTTGTTTTCGTCAGTTGTTCGCTGAGAAAGGATGGTTTCAACCGAATGTTCAGGAACCCAGGACCGGCGATGTCGATGGATTCGACCA
>LXNJ01001811.1_pt1 | contig 12293 bp, 9 predicted proteins | sample 809081 | NCBI WGS metagenome assembly LXNJ01 (sample SAMN04870510, study PRJNA318959) | sponge metagenome | biome: sponge; feature: marine sponge reef; material: water | host: Petrosia ficiformis | place: Greece: Milos, Mediterranean Sea | collected 2013-05-29 | depth 5-7 m
GCCTCGATCACCCCGTCCCGGATGAGGATCTCCCCGTCCGAAAGGGTCCCGCCGGTGACGGTGTGGATCGTCCGCCCGCGAACGAGGACCGTCTCCGACTGGGCGCTCGCGGCGCTGGGGGCGGCTATCGCCACGGCCACCGCCAGGATTGCCATTGACAGCCAGGTCATCTGCCTATCCTCCTCGGAGAGTCTGCACCCCTCGGTGGAGCCGCTCGCCCCGTCCCGTGAGCAAAGCCCGGGCGCCCGGTCTGCTCTTGACGGCCCGTCGAGGAACAGTCGTCAGTAGACCCCCACGGTGGTGCCCCCGGGGAGTTGCCCGAAGGGGCGGACGCCGCTGACGCCGTCCCAGGCGTAGGGCCCCCAGGGCGGTTCCCGTTCGCCTTCGTCGCGCTCGAGGAAACCGGGGACGAAGAACTCACGCGTCAGCGTCGTGAGGCGGACGCGGCCGGTTGCTCCATAGTCGACGACATCGCCGGTATCCGGATCCACGACCTCGAGGACCGCGCGGGGCATCGGCGGGTAGTAGGCGATCTTGTAACCGTCTTCCGCCGTCGGCGGGCGCGCCGGGGCCAGCCCCATGAGCGTGTTGCCGTACGTGGGTTGCAGGAACACCCCGTCGAGCAGTTCCTCCATCGCGAAGCGCGTCCACTGCGGAGTGAATTCGGTCCCTCCGGAGAAGATGCCCCGGATTCCCGTTTCCGCGAGCGTCCTGCCTTCGTCCTCGAGCCGGAGGCAGAGCGCCTCGAGCAGTTTCGGGGTGGTGAAGAGGCAGCGGATGTCGTGGCCGGCCGAGAGGACGGTCAACGCCTGGTCGATGACGTGCGCCTGGTAGGCGAGGAGATGTTCCGTCCAGCCCTTCTTGATCAGCTTGATGACCCAGCGCGGGTCGAGATCCACGCAGAACGCGATGCCGCCGCGGAACTGGGCGAGATGTTCCACGGCGAGCCGCAGCCGGCGCGGTCCCGAAGGCCCCAGCATGAGCCAGTTGGACCCAGGCGGAAAATGCTCCTCGGACAGCACCGCGCTGAAGAGCTCGTAGTCGATCCGGAAGTCGTCCACCGAGGTCCGGCTCTTCGGAATTCCGGTGGTTCCGCCCGTCTCGAAGACATAGGCCGGCCGGTCCTGGTAGGGCGCCGGAATCCAGCGGCGCACCGGCCCTCCCCGGAGCCACTCGTCCTCGAACGGAGGAAAACGCTTCAGGTCGTCGAAGCCCCCGATCTCGGTGAGCGGATCGAAATCGAGCCGCTTCCGGAAGTCCAGCCAGAAGGGACATCCCGTCTCCTCGGAGAAGTGCCAGCGCACGATGTCCCGGACGTGCTCGTCGAGGTCATGGCGCGCCGCCACGGCGGCTTCGGAGTCTGGCGTTTGCGTTTCCATCGTTTGCTTCCCTGAACCGGTCTCAGGCGGCGATCACGCGGGCGAACGCCGCCTCGGCATCTTCGGCCATCCGGTCGACCGAGTGCTCTTCCCTCACGCGCTGGAACCCGCGCGCCCCAACGCTTCTCCTCCGTTCCGGGTGCAGCACCAGTTGCGAGAGCGCCGCGGCGAAGTCCGCGGGCTCGCTGCTCTGCGCGAGGACGCCGCCTTCAGTCCGATCCAGCAGGGCCGGATAGGCCCCCTGCTGGGGGAGCACGACGGGCGTGCCCGCCATCATTGCCTCGATCGCCGGGATTCCCTTCGGTTCGGGGAACGTCGCGGGCACGCCAATCACGTCGGCTTCGCGGAGGAAGGCGATCTTCCCGGCGTGATCCCGTTCGCCGAGGTACTCGAAGGAGACATCGGAGTCGTCCGCGGCGAACAGGCGGCGTACCTCCTCCAGATACCCCCCGCCCCCGCGGCTCATCCAACCGGCCGCCCGCACCCGGAGCGGCGGGGCCTCCGGTTGCGCGGCCAGTTGGAGCACGGCCCGGGCCAGCCGGTCGAGTCCCTTTTCGGGAGCGATTCGGGAAAAGAACCCGATCGTCACTGGGCGCGCTTCCTCCCCGGCGCCGACGGCCGGCCCATCTTTCGGCGCCGCTGGATATCCGTCGGGATCCACTCCCAACCGCACGAAGGACACCCGGTCCTCCGGAATGCCCAGCATGTCCGCCATGCCGCGGGCGTGATGCTCGGTGACGCCCACAAAGTGACCCGCGGCTCCCGCGGCGTCCCGCATCAGGCCGAGCGCCCGCTCGCGGTCGCTGGAGGGAAGCCGTGAAAGGAACAGGTCCTCCCCGGAGAAGGTCACGACGACGGGGGCTCCGGTGGCCGCGGCAAGCGGAGCGGCAAGTCCGAGCAGCAGGGAGTTGGGGAGGACCACCACGTCGGGGCCGGCATCGCGGACGGACTCCGCCAGAGCCTCGACCGCACGCCGGGCGGGGCCTCGGACCCCCTCCAGCGTGGTGACGGTGAGCGGTCCGAGTCTGGTTGGGTCGGTGGACGAGGAAAACCGCTCGACGAGGCCGAGCAGCGCCGGTGAATCCAGGATCCGGTCGAGTCCGGGAAGCGCCCCGAAGAGCGGGGCCGCGTGTTGCAGGAACACCGAGATTCCGCCGAAGCGCACCCGGGCCTGCGAAACGCTCGCTTCGTCGGTGCGGCTGCGCTGGTACAGCGGCACGAGGTGGACGTCGTGTCCGCGGCCGGCGAGCGACCGCGCCAGGGCGTTGTCCCGGATGCAGCTCCCGCAGAGCATCTCGCCCGCTCCGGCGGTGAAACTCAGGATCCGCACGAGTTCAGGAAATGGTGGTTCCGCGATGACCGGGCGGATTCAGAACTCCGGCCACCCGGTAACCGGGTTCCGCCAGATGCTGTAATTGTTGCCGCCGGCGTAGAGGTGGGGCGGCCAGTCGTCGGGGCCCGTCTGCTGCGACGGGTAAAGGTGGTAACGCATTCCGAGGGCGCCCCAGATGCGGCGCCAGCGGTTTTGGAACTTTCGGGCCGGAGGGTGCAGGTCGGTGGGATCCCTGACTTCGTGGTCGATGAAGTCGAAGATGCTAGGTGGAGGAGGCCGTTCGTCAGCGTCTTCCGCATCCTGCGCGCGTACCGAGGCCGCACCGACCACAGAAAACGCGACTGCGAAGAGCAGGGGGACGAACCACCCGCACGCGCCGCGGTGACGAATCGGGCGCACCGACTCAGTCCGACGCGCTCCCCTCGAGGAACGGCTCCATCGGAAGCGACTCGGGCCCGTTCTCGTCACAGACCGCGTACGTCGAACGGGCGCTCGCGTACATCGAGACCCCTGCGTGTTCACCGGCCTTGTTGACCACGTAGAACGACAGGCCGAAGTTCGGCAGTCCCCGGCTGTTGAGGAGGCGCTTCTCGACGGTGTTGTCTTTCACCCGGGAAAGTGCGGTCATCGCGGCGTCCTTGGGGTGGGCGCCGCGCCGCATCTCGTCCACGATCAGGAAGGAGCAGAGGCCGTAGAGATTGGCTTCGCCCCGGCCGGTGGATCCCGCCGCGCCCACGGCGTTGTCCACGTAGAGCCCGGCGCCCAGGATGGGCGAATCGCCGACGCGGCCGGGGATCTTCCAGGCCAGCCCGCTCGTGGTGGTGACGCCGGCGAGGTCGCCGTTCGCGTTCAACCCGTCGCAGTTGATCGTCCCGTAGTACTCCTCCTCGTCCATCAGGCCGTCACGGACCATGGAGAGGCCGGCGGCGTGCCCGGCTTCAGCTCGCTTCTTGGGATCGAGGTAGTGACCCGGATCGATGCGGCGCTTCCACTCCAGCCACATTTCGCGTGACCGGGGGGTGTTCAGGTCGTCCTCGATCTCGAATCCCATGTTGCGGGCGAAGTTCTGGGCCCCCTTCCCGACCAGCAGGTGGTGGTCGGTAACCTGGAGGACCTGGTAGGCGACCGACGCCGGGGTGCGCACGCCCTCGATTCCGGCCACCCCGCCGGCGCGCCGGTTGGGGCCGTGCATGCAGCAGGAATCGAGCTGGACCACGCCGTCGGCGTTGGGACGGCCTCCGTAGCCGACGCTCGCATCCTCGGGGTCGAGTTCGGTGATCTTCACGCCTTCGATGAGGCTCTCGAGGACGTCCTTGCCCTCGGTCATCATGCGGAACGCGCGTTCCACGACGACCTCGTCGCCGCCGTTCTTGTAGCGGTTTCCGTTCCCGGAGGCGATGACCACCGGCCGGGGACCGGACGACTGGACCGCGGGCGCTCCGGACGCCACGGCGCCGAGTGCGGCGGCGCCGGCCGCACCAACCTGGACGAACTGCCGGCGGCTGATATTGCGGCCGGTCCCCTGTGTTTTCTTCTTCATCGGTCTTCCCTCACCCGCGGTCTGGCTCCCGGCCTTCCGGCGGCGCGGGAGGGTTCTCCAAGCGGGAGCCGAAGTGTATTCGACGGTCAGGCAACCGAGGGTGCGCCTTACCATCCCCGCCGTGCCGACCGAACCTACGCCGCGGGGCATCGAAGCCGCCCGCGCCGCCATCCCCCGGGAATTCCGGGACACGCCGCTCTTCGCATCGGGGCCGCTTGGCGCGGCCGCCGGCTGCCGGGTCAGCGTGAAGGTGGAGTGCGTCAACCCCATCCGGAGCTTCAAGGCGCGCGGCGCCTGCTGGTTCGGGGCCCGGAGAGGGCGGGAGGCCGCCGAGCGGCTCCGTGGCCGGCCGGCCGGAACCCCGGCCTGGGTGACCGGATCGGCCGGAAACTTCGGCCAGGGACTCGCCTGGGCGGCCCGGCGCTCCGGAATTCCGCTCACGGTGTTTTCTTCCCTCCACGCGAACCCCGACAAGGTGAGGGCCATGCGCAGCCTCGGCGCCGAGGTCCGGCTCGTCGGAGAGGACTTCGACGCGGCGAAGGAAGCCGCCCTCGCCTACGCCGGGGAGACCGGCGCCGAGTTCGTGGAGGACGGGCGCGAGCCCGAAATCACCGAAGGCGCCGGCACGATCGCGCTCGAGTGCCTGGAGGCTGGGTCCCGTGCCGACACCGCGGTGGTTCCGGTTGGGAACGGGGCGCTCATCGGGGGAATGGGGCTCTGGATGCGGCACGCCGCTCCCGAAATGACCCTCGTGGGCGTGGTGGCGCGCGAGGCGCCCGTCATGCGCCGCGCGTTCCTGTCGGGAGACGCGTCTCCCGCGGAGGCTGCACCGGCGACGATCGCCGACGGCATCGCGGTCCGGGTTCCGGTACCCGAGGCCGTTCCCGTCATGCAGCGGGTGGTGCACGAAGTGGTGGAAGTCGGCGAGGAATCCCTTCGCGAAGCCGTACACCTCCTTTACCGGACGCTCGGACTCGTCGTGGAGCCGGCAGGAGCCGCGGGGATCGCGGCGCTCCTCGAGCACCCGGACCGTTTCCACGGCCGCGAGATCCTCACTCCGCTCTGCGGCGGAAACGCGGACCCCGCGCTGCTCGCCGAAATCAGCAAATGACGACTTCGCTCCGCGAGCAGGTTCCCCTGCCCGGACGGTCGCGCGTTGCCGGAAACGCTGGCGCGGTGACCGCGATGACCGCGGGCGCCGCGCGCGCCGGCGCCGAGATACTGGCGAAGGGCGGGAATGCCGCCGATGCCGCGGTGGCCGCGATGCTCGCGGCCGGGGTGGTGGAGCCGGCCATGAACGGGCTGGGCGGAACCGCCTACGGTGTGGTGTTCGAGCCGGGCAGCAACCGGATCACCGCGTTCGACGGCAGCGCGCGCTGCCCGGCACGGGCTCACGAGGGAATGTTCGAGCCCCTCGAAGGGGTCGGCGGCGGACTCTACGGCTTCCCCCCGACCAGGGGCGACCGCGCGGAGACCGGGCCGCTCAGCGTGCTCGTACCCACCGCGCCAGCAACCCTGGTGGAACTCCACCAGCGCTTCGGCCGCCTGCCGTTTGCCGCCGTGGTCGAACCCGCGGTGGGCCTCGCGGAGGAAGGGTTCGTTCCCGACTGGGTCTTCGCCGTGCACGCGGCGGCCGGCTACCGGCGGCTTCGGCTCTCACCGCCGGCGTTTGCGCTCTACACCCGGGGGGATGGAATTCCCTTCGTACCCTCGGGTGAGGAAGATCGGCTCCGAAACCCCGAACTCGCCGGATCGCTGCGGGTCCTCGCCGCGGAGGGTTCCGAGCCCTTCTACCGGGGCCCCATCGCGCGCCGACTGGTCGAGGCGGTGAACGAGGCGGGGGGGATCCTCTCGAACCCCGATTTCGAAGCCGCCGCCGTGCGCGAAGTGCCGCCTCTCCGCTTTCCGTTCCGGGACTCCACGGTGGCGACGCTGCCGGCGAACTCCGGGGGCCCTACGCTGGCCGCGGCGCTCTCCCACCTGGATGCGTTTCCCCCGGCGGGGCCACCTTCCGGATCGCCCGAGGAGGAAGTCCGTTTCCTTCACCTCGCGGCGGAATCGCTCCGGCTCACCTTCCTGGATCGTTTCGCGTACCTGGGCGATCCCGACAGCGTGCCCGTCCCGCTTTCCGGAATGCTTGACTCCGGATACCTCCGGGGGCGGCGCCGCGGCGTGAGCCCCGACGGCCCCCGCATCGCTGCTCCGGAAGAGCCGTTGCCGCCGGGAATGGAGCAGGTGGGGAACGCGCCGCGGCACGGCGCCCCGGCGTCCGACTGCACGACACATGTCAACGCGATGGACGCGGCAGGGATGGCCGTCTCGCTCACCGCCACCCTGGGCGGCCGCTTCGGATCCGCGTTCGCGGTCCCCGGGCTCGGGTATCCCCTCAACAACGGGATGATGTGGTTCGATCCGCGGCCGGGCCGCCGGATTTCGCCCGCCCCCGGGCGCCGGGCGCTCCACGCGGCGGCGCCGGCGATCCTCTTGCGGGACGGGGTCCCGTGGGCGGTCGTGGGGTCGCCCGGCGGACGCCGGCTCATCTCGGCGGTCACGCTGGCCGTGGCGCGGCTGGCGGACCGCGGGGCCTCCATCCAGGACGCCGTGGGAAGCTCGGGATTCCATGCCGACGTGGGTCCCCTGACCCTCGATGAACGCACTCCGGATTGCGGGGCGGTGGCCCAGGGCCTCGAAGAGCGCGGCCACCAGGTGCTCGTGCGCCGGGAAACAGCGCTGACGGGCCACTTCGGCCGGGCGAGCGGGATTTGTCGTCGCGCCGCGCCGGACGGGAATCGGTTCGAAGCGGGCGTCGATCCGGTCCGGGCCGGCACCGGAGTAGCCGTCGAACGAACAGGTTCCGCTGTCGCCTGATATTGAAAACCGGTTTCATGTTGTAGACTTTCGGCAGCGGCGCCGCCGCCGCCCGTGTGTCACTGATTCCGGCCTCGGCCGGAACCTTCTCTGGAGTCTGCTCCGTTGATATCCCCTGCCTTGCGAAGTGTCTTCCTCCCCTCGCGTTCGCTGACTCGGTTCCCCGCCCTGGTTCTTGCCCTCGGCGCCCTGGCCCTGCTGATAACGGCTTGCGACGATGGCGCCTCCACACCGGCAGCGCCAACTCCCGCACCGGCGCCGGAACCGGCCCCGCCCCCACCGCCCCCGGAGCCTGAGACCGCGACCTACACCTTTGCCCAGCCCGTGGCCCAGTTGGGCCCGCGGGTCCCGGGTTCCCTCCCCGAGGGCGTGGACTTCGCGTTTCCGCTGGCGATGATCGCGCACCCGCGGGACGCCGCCCCCTGGACGCCGGGCGAGACAGCCTCCGACGGCCTGAAGCTGCTCGCGGAGACAGGAGCGTCGGCGGCGCTCGTTGCCGAGGCCGAAGCCGCCGGCATGGAAGTGATCGCCGCGAACCTGGGCGAGTTCCTACAGATATTCCTCAGTCCGGATCCTTCGATCGAGATGCACCTCGACCGCCCCTGCTTCACGTACGCGCAGCAGATCGCTCCGAGTTCGGACTGGTTCATCGGGCTCAGCAACGCCTGCGCAACGGACGAGGACGGCCGCTGGCTCGACGAGATGGGGGCCGACGTGATCGCCTTCGACGCGGGCACCGCCGAAGGTGAGGATTTCATGGTGAAGTCCGCCGACACCGACCCGCGGGAGCCTATAGCTGTGCTCGACGCCCCGCCCTATCTCGCGGCGCCCGCCGTCGCTTACCCGCTCACCGCGACGCGCAAGCAGGAATAGGCTCGGTGGCGGAGAGAGTCTGCGCCCGTTTTCTCCGACCCAGGCGAACCGCGATGCGGTACCATTCATTTCGACCGTATTGGAATCGTTACGGGATACGGGCATTTCGCGACCTGAAGGAGGACCTGCGATGAAGACACGAACCATCTGGCTCGGCGCCGCGCTGCTGTTCAGCGCTCTTTTCCTGGCGAGCTGCGGCGGCGACTCGGGGGGCACCACCCCGGCTCCCGCTCCCGCCCCGGCGCCCGCACCGGCCCCGGCGCCGGATCCCGAGCCGGAGCCCGAGCCGGAAGCCGAGATGCGCACCTACAGCATCGAATACAAACCGAACTATTCGGACAATCCGCTCTTCCTTGCGCTCGGTGCCGTCCCCTACCCCGTCGAAGGCACGGAGGCCGAGAACGAAATCGCGTTCGTCGCCCACCCCCTGGACACCGTGCTCTGGGAAGAAGGGGGAATGGCCTCCGAGGGTCTCGAACACCTGGCCTGGGACGGCCACGGGCACGACCTGGCGCTCGAGGCCGAGGAGATGGGCTGGGTCGTCCTCGCGGAGAGCTTCGACGAAATCATTGCGCTCCTGGGGGCCGCGGAACTCACCCTTAGTTCGGACTTCCCCTGCCTCAGTTATGCCCAGAAACTCGCGCCGAGCCCGGACTGGTTCATCGGATTCAATGCCTGCGCCATCGACGCAGACGGCAACTGGATGGAGACGCTCTCGGTCCGGGCCGAGGTGTATGACGCCGGAGTCGTTGATGGCGAACCCTACATGGCCGTCGGCGGTAACGAAGAGACCGGTCCGGACACCCCGACAGATCCCCAGGAGCCCATCAGCAGGGTGATGGTCCCGCCCTGGGACACCGACGCCGTGTCCGAGATTACGGGCACCCTGAGAGCGCAGTAGTTTTCCGTTCGCCGGTTCGCCGGGCGCCGGACGGAGGATCCCGCTCCGGCGCGGCGCCCTGACGCGCCGCGCCTGGGGCCTCGTCCCGCGGCGGGTCCGGACTCTTCTCCGTCATGCCTGAACGCTCTCCGGACGTCTCTCCGGAGAGCGAAGCGCTTTCCCCGCACGACCTTCCGCGGGTCGTCATCGTCGGCGCCGGGCAGACCGGGCGGGAGCTGGCGCGCCAGCTTGCCGGCGAGCGTCGGGTGGTGGTGCTCGACACGGACCCGCAGAAGCTGGAGCGCCTCCGAGAGGACGCCCCGGAGCAGTCGTTCGAGACCCTGCTCCGCGACGGGACCAGCGCGCTGGCCCTGCGGGCCGCCGCCGGCGACGGGGCCGAGTGGGTCATCGCCGCCACCGACCAGGACACGGTCAACATCGAGGTCTGCCGGGTGGCGGCCGATCTTGACCCGCGCCCCGCCACCATCGGGACCCTCCGCGAATCGCATCGCGCCGGGCGTCTTCGGGCCACGGGGGCCGAGAGCATCGCCCGTCCGGGCGTGATCGCAAACCAGATCCGCAACCGGATCGAACGCTCCCACCAGGTGGCCACCTCGCTCGGCCTCGGCCGCGGCGAGATCCGGGAGATCCAGGTGCTGCCGACCTCCCCGGCGGTGAACGTGAAGCTGCGGGACCTGGGGGCCCGGAAATGGCTCGTCGCCGGGATCTACCGGGGAGACCGCTTCGTCGTTCCCGACGGGGACGCCGTGATCGAGGCGGGCGACCGCCTCCTGATCACCGGAGAGCCGGAGGTCGCGCCCGGGGCCGCGGAGTTCCTGCGCGAGGGGAAGTCCCTCTTTCCGCTCCAGTTCGGGAGCCACATCGTGGTCTTCGCGGAGCGGGAACTCCCGGAGGTCGCCTGGCGGGAAGCGGAGTACCTGTTCCGCACCTCCCGGGCACGGCACCTGCGCATCGTGGCCCCCGAGGGCGTCGAGCCACCGGGGGACTTCGACGTACCGGCCGGCCAGGTTACCCGCGTGCCGCCCGGGGAGGACCCGTTCGCCGCCGCGCGCCCGGACGCCGGCTGTGTCCTCATCGATCACGGGGAGGCGTCCTTCGTGGCGCGCATGGGCCTGAACGCGGCGCGCTTCCTTTCCACGATGGCGCGGTTTTCCTGCCCGGTGCTCATCCCCGGCGGCAGCTTCCCGTGGGAACGGCTCGTTGTTCCGGTCACCGACGTGGAAGCCACCCTCCGGGCCGCGGATACCGCGATCGGTCTGTCCCGGCAGTTCAGTGTCCCGCTCGCGGCGCTGGTGGTGACCCCGCCCTCCTTCATCGGCCGGGCGCTCGAGGACGGTTCCGACGTCAACTCGGTCGTGTCCGCCATCGAGCGGATGGCGGATCTCTACCGGGTTCGGGTTCCCATCATCCGCGCGGAGGGGAACCCGCCGCGGCAACTGGCGCGCCTGACCGGCCCCCGGGACCTCCTGATTCTCGGATACGACCAGGGCCACGCCGGCTCGTTCTTCCGCCCGGACCCCGCGGTTCAGATGATGATCCGCGCCCGGGCGTCGGTCCTGGCGCTACCGATTCCAGCCCACCATTAGGCTCGGAGCGCCGGCCTCCGGCCGGCATCGACCGCCGAGAGGCGGTCGAAACCGCACCACGCCATCCGTCAGGACAACAAAGCCGGAGGCCAACTCCATCGCCGGACCGCGGAAACGCTTCGGAACGCCAACCTCCACGCCGATCCCGCTGCGCGCCAGCGCAGCGAAAGCGTCGTTCGCTACCTCCGGACAGACGTAGCTGGATCCCGCACACCGTGGACGTGGGCGCCGGCCACAAGGCCCGCGCCCTTACGCCTTACGTCAACGCCCCGGGATCCGGCGTGTGCCGGACGCACTCGCGCCGCCGATCGGCGATCCCGGCGGCCGCTCCGGCCGGCTGGCGTTCGGGTCGAGGCTCGCGTCGCGGTCCGCGAAGCGCCGGATGTCCGCGACCGCGAGGGCTTCATGCGGCGTCGCGTCGCTCATGCCGGCGAGCGTCCCGCCGAGCGCCATGAGCCGGTTCTCGAGGACGGCCCGGACCCGCGCCGGGTTGTCGGGGTTCATGGCCTCCCGCATCATCCCGTTCAGCACGCTGCGTTCGGCCGCGTCCTGCACCATGCGAAGGTAGCTGCCCTCCGGCTCCGCGGCGCCCCAGGTCCTCTCGACCAGCGCGTCCAGAACTTCCGAAAGCCCCGGCTGGTCGGAATCCATGGCGTGGTTGTTCACGAGCCGCGCCATCCGCTCCGGATGGAGCAGGAGCTCCACGGTGTAGTCCGCCGAGGTGTCCGCGGCCGCGAGAGGGTCGAAGACAAGCCCGGTGTGGCCGTCGAAGGTCTCACCACCCGCCTCCCGGTAGGCCGGGGGCGGGATCATCTCGACGATGCGCTCCGGCAGCGCCAGGAAATCGGTCTCCAGGGTGCGCAGAACGATGTCGAGCGCCTGTCGCTGGCGGTCGCCGGGGATCGGCGCCACCGGGCGCTGCCCGTCTCCCCGGACGGCGTAGTAGTACTCCTGGCCGCCGACGGTGTTGAGCGCCGCCTTCATCTGGAAGCGGTGGTGCAGGTAGAGCGGCACGAGCACCGGCTCGAGCAGGGACATGGCCTCGCCGGGCCGGATGACGTTCTCACCGAAGGCGTCGAGTCCGGCCTGCCGAATTGCGATTTCCGCTTCGAGGTGCCGGACGAGATCCTGGCCGTTGTCCCAGACCGAGGCGAGCGGATGCGCGCCGGCGCCGATGTAGTTGTCGGTGTGGGCCATGAACCGGGTCTCCGACATCAGGCCCTCCTGCATGATGGCGTCGAGCGCGGCGGCCGTCTCTTCGGGCGGGAAGTGGCCGTAGGCCCAGCGGACCGAGAGGATGTCGTAAGAGCCGACCCCGACCCCATAGGCGTCGCCCAGCTTCACCACCCCGTCCTCGAGCACCGCGAGCGGCGCCGGGTAGTCCATGACGCTTGCCCGGCCGCCGTAGGTGGAGGCCATGTAGTTGTGCGGGAACCCCAGGGTGTGGCCCACCTCGTGCGCCGAGAGCTGCGCCACCCGGGCGAGAGCCATGTCCACGGAGGTGGCGCCCTCCCCGACCTGGGCGAGGTAGGAAAAGCCCGGAGCGGCGGACAACCCGCAGGAGTGCGGCCCGTCCGGGTCCGGCGGCAGGCCGATGTCGAGCAGCCCGCTGGGAGTCATGCCGGAGGCTCCCGTATAGGGAGCGGTCAGACCGATTCCATGGAGATGATCCTGACGAAGCCGCAGGCTTCCCAGGTTCACGTTCCCCTTGATGATCTCGCCGGTGCGCGGATCCTGAACGCCCCCGCCGTAGGACCAGCCGCGGGTACGGCGGTGGGGCCAGTGGATCATGTTGTAGCGGATGTCCTGGGCG
>LXNJ01001812.1_pt1 | contig 12276 bp, 10 predicted proteins | sample 809081 | NCBI WGS metagenome assembly LXNJ01 (sample SAMN04870510, study PRJNA318959) | sponge metagenome | biome: sponge; feature: marine sponge reef; material: water | host: Petrosia ficiformis | place: Greece: Milos, Mediterranean Sea | collected 2013-05-29 | depth 5-7 m
TTGTGTCCAATTCGTGACACTTGCTATCAAAAACTGACAATAATCGGAAAATAGGTTTTCCTTCTTTTGAGAGTGGGTAAATGTAATCATAATAGAATACTATACACCATTTTATAAAAATGCGTAAGTCCTGTTAAGAAAAGCGCGTTGTGTTTTCTGTTTAATCAGCAAACCTCGGTGGATACCAAATCAATATCTTATGATTCTGTTATTTTCTACCATGTAAACATACAGATGCAAATTTAACATAATCTATCGTGTGCGGCTTTTTGTCCACTGACACCGTTGGACCCAATCTTGGGCAGAAAGTTTCGTTCCCAAGGGTTGTGTTCGATCAGTCGCTATTGCTGAAAACATTTCTTCTGCGATTCTATAATCTTTCATGTAAAAAGCGTTCATCCCCAATAACCAGCGTGATTTCAATGCAAATTGGGGCGGTATTGTTCGCATCTGTTCTTTTTGGCTCAAGTCAATGGCATGGTGAAGATATTGTGTGCTTAGTTCCCACGCTTTTTCTTTGTGAAGTAACTCACCTATTAAAAAATAGGCTAACCAATCGTCCGGTTCAGTTCCAATAACCCGCAATAAAAGAGTCGTTTTCTTCCCATTTCCTGTACGACCTGAAGAACTTTTAGGAAGTATAACAGTACGTAGCCGTTTTCTTGATTGAGGTGTATATGTTCCCGAAAGCGCTGCAATACGTTTAAGAATGCTCTGTTCAATAGTTTCGTGGGTAGCCAACAAAACGGTTTCTTTGTATAGATTTAACGCTTTTTCTGCATCCCCTTGCAGCCAGTAGATATCTCCCAGTAATTGCGCTGCTTCGGTTCTGTATTGTGAATTTACATCTGCAATCATACGTTTTGCAAGTGAGGTAGTTAATTTATAATCCCCAATTCTAAATGCGCTATACATCAATCCCAACAGTGTTCTTGGATTTTCTGGTTCATCTGACAGCATTTGATGAAAAGTGTCCATTGCAAACATAAAATCATTGCGGTAATATGCTTGCCAGGCTTTATTCCGTAACGCTGCCATTTCGTGAGCACATACTTGTTCAAAGATTCCACCCCGTTTTAGGCGGCGTGCAGCATAGCCTATGTCAGTATCTTGCAATTGTACTTCGTTTGATAAGAATTTAACCCATTCTGCTTCCAAAACGCTGAAGTCTTTTGGATAACTCTTGGATAAATTCCCGAATGGAAAAGCCTGTTTTAACTTATCTAATCCGTATGTATCAACAAGGAAACGGATAAAAGAACCCGCAAGTAGATAACTTCGTGAACCTGCATGTCTCCAAAATCCGATGCCCATGACGCTGGAGAGAGGGGGTGCAACCTTTAATTGGCGCATCGCTTTCGCCCATTGATGGACTGTAAGCTGTCCTTCATCCCAGTCTGCTGCGACAGCAATACCTTCATGCACTCCTACGTTCAAGCTAACCTTCCATGGAGACCAGTCGGCAGTCAATACGTGTGCCAACTCATGTTTTAGCACAGGATGCGGAAAACCTGTCGAATGAAGATGAAAACCGTAACCAAACGGGTCTTCAACAAACGTATTACCAGCCCCGATCAACCTCTTTTTCTGTTCAGGGGAAGCGTATAGATAAGCACGGACTTTCCTTGAACTTGTTGTCTGTAAGTAGTCAGATAGCTGAACATAACGAAACTCGCAATCGTCAGCGAATAAATCTATTTCATTTTCAAGTTCCCGCGCATAGAAGATTTCAAAATGCTCCGTTTCTCTATAACCACCTAACGCTTGCGCGATGTCAGCACGCGTTGGACGAATCATTAATTTTCCGGAAAAGAATTCTAAACTGACTAATGCTACAATCAGTATGCATACTGTTGTAACCCGCCAAAGCGACTTCGTAGTAGTAAATTTAATAAGATTACGCCATTGAAGTTTGGGGACAAAACCGGTCTCCCTACTAATTTCACACGTATAGATTGAAATCGTTAAGAATAACAGTGCCCATAGCAACGTTTCTCCTCGTGCTATCAGTAGGGTGCTTGTTATTGAAATAACGAAATCATAAATGGGTCCGGGGAAATATCCTAAAATAGGATGAAAAGCAAATACTGGTGGATGGAATATCAGATTTATACCTACTGGGATGCATGAAAGAAGGAGAAATCCCAGGTATGTAAGATATGCTAACCATCTTTTTTGTATCCACACATTGAAGAATAAACCTGCTGCTGTTGCTGTGGCGCAGCTGAGTGTAGGCAAGATAAGAAAAAAGAGGAATCCTTCACCGAAATTGCAGTTTTTTATGCGGAATGCGTTTAGCAAAATTATGGTGAGTGCTGCTATCAGTAATATAACATTCGATAAAAATGCGCGCCAGAAACATCCCAAAATAACCTGACTGGGCGTGCCAGTTAAGTTATCAGGGTCACGTTTCATTGTTTGGAATTCGGTCATGGCAACGTGGGAACAGGCAAAAGCAACGCAGAGGGTAATAATCGCGCAAAACTCAAAAGCAAGTATATTGAATAGAGGTTTGGCGGCAAGCACTAATGCTAAAACACAAAAAATAGAGAACCACAGCCAATATGAAACGGTTTTATAGATCATAAGATTTGAACTTGTCACGGTTACCTCGGCTATGAACAGTATGAGGTCCCTGTGTCAAGGTTATGTATTGTGTTTGTGTCATATATCAGTGTTATAGGGTTCTTCATCCGTATTATTTTAACCAACCTTTGTTCGCTTGTCAAAAGAAATTTGCCATTAAGCTGCTTGACATAGCCCCATAATTTTGTTAAAATTCTATTCAAACTACACGATGAGGAGAACTCATGAACCGTAGAAACTTTTTAATTACTGGAAGTGCCGCATTAGCAGGAATGTTTATGGTTAAGAGTCCACAGCGTCTTTACGCAGATCACCATTTACATGGTGACCATACCCATGGTTATGAACTTCCAAAGTTACATTATGCCTATGATGCACTTGAACCGCATATTGACAAACGCACGATGGAAATTCATCATGGTAAACACCACCAAGGTTATGTGAATAAACTTAACGCAGCAGTCGGAGACGATCATGCCTTAGTTGACCAGTCAATCGAAAATTTGCTTCAAAATATAGAAAAAGTGCCTATGAAAATTCGCCAAGCGGTTATTAACAGCGGCGGTGGACACGCCAATCATACGCTTTTCTGGAGCACGATGATTCCCGATGGTAGAGAATTGACAGGTAAAGTTGCCGAAGCAATGCAATCTACCTTTGGTTCACTTGATGCTGCAAAAGAGAAATTTGTCAACACCGCAAAAACACATTTCGGATCAGGATGGGCCTGGCTTGTTGTTGATGATAAGAAGAAATTGCAGATTTACGCCACGAAAAATCAGGATAGTCCGTTGATGAAGGGACATACACCTATTCTTGGAATTGATGTTTGGGAACACGCCTACTACCTGAAATACCAAAACAGACGCGCCGATTATATTGATGCGTGGAGCAAAGTTGTCAATTGGAAACAGGTTAACGTTAACTACCTTGCAGCAATGAAAGCGTAGAGGAATTCTTATGGATCGCAGAGATTTTTTACGGCGCAGCGGCTTAACGCTTACAGGATTACTGCTTAGTCCTTGGGCAGTTTATGCCTTCCCCAGTCGAGAAGGTGAAGAATTGATCCCATTTTCAGATCAACCCCCCGAACCGCCTTCAAAGCGAGGTTTGTTGGATTGGAATGAATTGGATTCGTTCATTACACCGAACGATAAATTCTTCAATGTTTCACATTATGGCAAGCCTAAAGTTGATCTTGAAACGTGGAAATTAGAGATCAGTGGGTTGGTTGAAAATCCGTTGATGCTTACTATTGAAAATATTAAAGCTCGGTCTAAGCAGGATGTAACCTTTACATTAGAATGCTCTGGCAACCATGGTTTTCCTACGTTTACCGGAGCAATTGGCAACGCAAAATGGGGAGGCACGCCTCTCGCTCCGATTCTCAAAGAGGCTGGCATTCAAGAGAACGGCATTGAAGTAATTTTCTTCGGACATGATACTGGTGAAGAGAAACGGCGGGGTGTTACCATGCGTCAGAACTTTGCACGGAGTATGTCTGTTGAGGACGCGCTGCAAGAGACTAACCTACTCTGTTATGAGATGAACGGTGAACCCTTACCACACCCAAACGGTGCCCCACTTCGCTTGATCGCCCCTGGTTGGTACGGCATCGCATGCGTCAAATGGCTTAAACGCATTGAAGTTCGTGATACCCGCTTTATGGGAAAATTCATGGCGCGCGATTATGTTACCATGCGAAAAGAAACACGTCCTGATGATGAAGTTGTGTGGATGGAGACATCAGTTGGCAAAACGCAGTTAAAGTCATTGGCAGCGAAGGTCACGCGCATTGGAAATGAATACCGAATCTATGGTGCTGCCTGGGGTGCACCTATCCAAAAAGTTGAAGTAAGCATTGATGGTGGACAGTGGCAAAAGGCTACAATAGACCCTGAAGAAGATGCTGAATTTGCATGGAAAATCTGGCATCTCAACTGGGACAACCCACCCAAAGGTGAACATACTGTCGTTTCCAGAGCTATTGATATAAAAGGCAACATTCAACCTGCAGGTGATTCTGATTATATAAAAGGGAAACACACCTATTGGGAGAGTAATGGTCAGGTTGTTCGCAAGATTAACATTAAATAGGAGACTCAATTGATCAACATAACCGATGAACAGAAGCAGCAGTATCAAGAGGAAGGCTATTTCATCTTGGAGCGTGTTATTCCAGAACCACTTTTGGAACTGCTTCGCGGCGAATGCGGAACATTTATTACCCAAATGGATGAGCGAATGGAGCAAGAGAACACAGATGTGCTCGGTCTTAATCATCGCAACAAACGCTACTTTGTTTCTAACTGCTTCAGGAAACAGCCGAAACTCCGTGAATTTCTGTTCAGCGATCTAATGGCGGAAGTCTGTCGTGCGGCATTGGGCGATACTGCTTATCTGTTTTGGGAACAGTATGTCGTCAAAGGCGCAGAGGCAGGCATGAAGTTCAGTTGGCATCAAGATTCAGGTTATGTCGGTTACCCTGATCACAAACCATACCTAACTTGTTGGTGTGCACTTGATGATATGTCCGAGGAAAATGGCACTGTCTATGTGATGCCGTATTCACATATCGGTATCCGTTCATGGGTAAAGCATATCCGAGAAGAAGGAAGCAACGATCTGGTTGGTTATTTTGGGTCCGAAAAAGGCGTGCCTGCGATTGTGCCTGCAGGAAGCATCGTGGCGTTCACAAGTATCAATTTCCACAGTAGTGGAACTAATACTACTGGGACAATGCGGCGTGCATATCTTGCTCAGTATTCTGCGGAGCCGCTTCTTTCGCACGATGGCAGCCGTTTGTGGGGTAGTGCTGAGCCATTGCTGAAAGATGGAAAGTCTGCTGTGGGTGAACCGCCACCGGAGATTTCATAGCGTTTTGGCTTAAGGTAGTGCGTTAGTTTCCGTTTGCAGGGTGCCGACTAAACTGAGTCAGATAATTCCCAATTTTATCCTGAATCCCCCGCGCTGATGCTGCCGACCCAACGTAATGGCTAATCAAAATACCGAATGCTAATACCTCACCGTCTGCCGTTTTGGTATAGCCAGCAAGCGCGGAAACACCACTTAACGTCCCTGTTTTAGCACGCAGTGTCTTTTCTGCATACATCCCTTGCATCCGATTTCTTAAGGTGCCGTCAACACCTGCGATCGGGAGTGAAGCCATAAATTCCGGCATCAACTCAAAATTGTGGGACATATAGACAAGAAGCTTAGCCAGCAATTCAGTGTTGAGGAGATTGTAGCGAGAAAGACCTGAACCGTCTACAAACCGATGTGCTGGCGGTTCACCCATAATCTCACCTAAGAATTCTGTAACAGCCTCACTTCCCTTTTTCCACGTTCCCGGTTCACCTTTCACTTCAGCACCAATTGTTTTGAAAAGGAACTCAGCAATCCAATTGTCACTCGGTTTGTTCATCAATTTAATGATGTCAGCAAGGGGCAGTGATAAATGTGTAGCAACACTGCGGGCATTTGATGGAACCGTTCCTGAGACAACCTCACCCATTACGTCAATACCTTTTTGCATCAATGTGGATTTCAAAATGTGTCCACATGCGATAGCTCTGCTGCCGGTTTTTGCATCAGGTTCAACGCCTCGGATACTTAATGCACTAATCCGAAGTGGTTTATCATCCCACATCCAGCCCGGCCCTTCCCTAACAGTGTCAAGGTAAGTTTCGTCAACAACAATGTCTCCTTTTATTGTTTTAACATCGGTTTGTGCTAAAGCATCGCACAATTCTACTATATCGTCTGATTGAAGCACTGGGTCAGCTCTACCTTTGAGATAGACGTTTCTTGCACCTTGTGCCTCCGAAGCATTATCAATATAAAGCGTTGTTGCGAACTGATAATCTGATCCAAATTTAGCCAAGGCGGTTGCTGCTGTGAAGAGTTTCGTTGTAGAAGCAGGGTGGTGCAATTTGTTAGCGTTTTTGGCGTAAATCACCTCACCTGTTTCAACTGCAACGACCTTTATGCCGATGCTTGCAGTTGTAAACAGTGCATCTTGCAATACGGCATCAATATTGACTTGCAGTTTTTCGTGCGGATTGATAGAGGTTGTTGACGGTTGCGTTTCGACAGGTTTTGTTCCCAGTATTCCACAACTTGACAGCAACAACACATAGCAGATTAGAAAGATACTATAGGTTCTCATGATGTATTAATAGTAGCATAAATTTTTAGATTTTGAAAGCAAAACATGCTGTGAATTTACAAGATTCACCAACAGAGATACGATTGCAATAATCTTGACTTTTACTCCAAAATGTGATAGAATTCCAACAAGAAAATAAACGGGTATTGCGATTAAAGGAGACATCGAATTTTGGCGTTGTAGGGCGAGGTTTGTAAGCCTATATTTAAAAGCACAAGTCAAAACTAATGTAAAAAACACATGGTTGAATTTTACGATACAACACTCAGGGATGGTAGCCAAGCTGAGGGCGTAACATTTTCGGTTGAAGACAAACTTATCATCATAGAGGCATTAGATGAATTAGGTATCCGCTACATTGAGGGTGGCTATCCCGGTTCTAATCCGAAAGATATAGAGTTCTTCAAACGGGCAAAAGATATGTCGTTGGAAACAGCAACGATTGTGCCGTTCGGCAGTACCCGCTATCCCACCTATGCCCCCGATGATGACCCGAATCTCGCTGCTTTGCTTGATACAGGCGCAAGAACTGTTACAATTTTTGGAAAAAGTTGGCGGCTCCATGCAACAGATGTACTGCGGGTTACAGCAGAAGAGAACTTAGAATTAATTGAGAGCTCTGTTAAATATCTTGTAGAAAATGGGCGTGAAGTAATTTACGATGCAGAACACTTTTTTGATGGTTATGCTGACGATTCGGAGTATGCAATTGAAACGCTCCGGGCAGCTGCAGCAGGTGGTGCAAAATGTATCGTCCTCTGTGATACCAATGGAGGTAGATTGCCCTTAGAAATACAGGAGGGTGTGAAAGCAGCGATGTCGGCACTGCCTTTGCCTATCGGTATCCATGCACACAACGATGCGGGTATGGGAGCGGCAAACTCTGTGTTAGCCGTTGAAGCTGGAGCGAACCATGTTCAGGGGACATTCAATGGCTATGGTGAGCGGTGTGGAAATGCCAATCTTGCCTCTATTATTCCCACAATTCAACTTAAGTTAGGTATTAAATGTATCAGCAATACCCAACTGCAAGCAATTACCAGCGTATCTCGGTTAATTAGTGAGTTGGCAAACCTGCCGCATGATGAACGTCAACCTTATGTTGGGCGTTCCGCTTTCGCGCACAAAGGCGGATTACACACAGATGCAATCCGTAAAAACCGCCTCACGTATGAACATATCGTCCCTGAAAAAGTCGGCAATACACAACGCATCCTTGTCTCCGACCAAGCGGGCCGGGGCACCATCATGAAAAAGATTGAGAAGGAATATCCCAATTACGACAAAAACTCACCACAGGTACTTGAACTCTTCAATCGTCTCAAAGAAGCTGAGAATGAAGGGTATCAGTATGAAGCCGCTGAGGCATCTTTTGAACTTTTGACACGCAAAGTCTTTAATGGGTATGAATCCTTTTTTGAACGTCTCGGTTTTCGCGTCATTATTGAGAAGTTCACTGACCACACCATGCGTTCAGAGGCAACAGTAAAGGTTACCACACCAGATGGTGCTATGACCCACACAGCGGCGGATGGAGATGGTCCCGTCAATGCATTGGATACCGCACTTCGAAAGGCACTTGAACAGTTCTATCCTGCCTTACAGACAGTCAGATTGATAGATTACAAAGTTCGGGTATTGGATACGAAAGCAGGAACTGGTTCAAAGGTGCGTGTCCTTATTGAAGCAAGTGATGGCGAAATGAGTTGGAGAACCGTCGGTGTTTCTGAGAACATCATATCGGCAAGTTACGAAGCGCTCATTGATAGTTTTGAATATAAATTGCATAAAGATGAAGGTTCAGTCAAATAAATCCTACCGACTATTTTGTAACGCTAAACTTTCCTTGACACTATTTTACATAAGTGTTATAATTATCATAACACTTATTGGAGGTGTGACATGGGAAATTTAGATCAAATTGGGAAAGCGGCGCAAAAACTCATCGCGTTATGTGAGAAAGAAAAGCCGACAAAGACCGATAAGCAAAAGATGTTGGCACTACATACCGACATCCTTTCTGGTATTGAAAACCTTACGGAATGTGAACTTTGTGGTGCCATCAGTGAAGTGATTGTAACAATGACATTGGCTGAAGTTACAGCGAAATTGTGTAAGGAATGTGGTCTTAAAGCGTTGGACGCTGGAAAAATTCAGAAGCCTACGTCACGAAAACGCACTCGCACTGTGAAAACGCGCAATACAGGTTCAAAGCAGGCAACCCCAAAACCTAATGAAGAAGTAGAGGAACCAGAATCCCCTGCGGCATTATATACTCGCGTGGAAGAACAGACCGGAATTAAGAAAACAGATGTCAAACGTCTACACAAAATTGTACAGGAAATTGCCACACCGATGAACTTGGCAAATACCTTGACCTATGTGAAACGCGAGGTAGAAAATGCTAAACTGAAAGTGGATCAAGAAGCATTGGAGAAGGCAGTAGAAATCTTGACTGCTGCTTAAAGAAGTATTAGACATACTCCGTTGTGTTGTTACCCGGTTGGAATATCCTTTACCCAAGCGCGATGCTCTTGATACCATTCAACGAGTGCTGTGATCCCTTCACGAAAAGTCACCTGTGGTTGCCATCCTAAAAGTTGTTCTGCTTTTTGAATATTTGCCCACGTAGCGCGTACGTCGGCAGGATGGAACGGTTGATGTGATAGTTCTGCCTTCTTACCGACGAGTTCCTCTATTAACCTAATGGTGTCAATTAACACAATTGGACTATCTGAACCAAGGTTTATAACCGAATATCCCAGCGGTTTCAATCCTGCGATCACGCCACGTGCAATATCTTCAACATAGGTATAATCGCGTGAGGATTGTTTGCCATCACCATAGACGATAACCGGTTTTCCCTCACTAATCCATTGGACAAAACGGAATGCGCTCATATCCGGGCGACCTGCGGGACCGTAAACGGTAAAAAAACGAAATATCGTTACGTCAATGTCATAGAGATGGTGGTAACTATGGCAGAGCGCTTCTGCGCCTTTTTTTGAGGCAGCATAAGGGGAAAGTGGTCCGTCTGTGTTTGCCTCTTCACTGAATGGAAGCGGATTATTGGCACCGTATAAGCTTGAGGTAGAGGCTAACACAAATTTCTTTATATCAGATGTACGACAGAGTTCCAGTAGGTTTAGTGTACCTGTGACGTTTGTATCAATGTAGGCCCAAGGGTTTTCTACGGACTGTCGAACACCTGCACGTGCTGCAAGGTTAATCACAGCATCATAAGAAAAGTTAAATATCGTATCTAACGAAGCATAATCGCAAATATCTACAGATTGAAAATGAAAATCAGAGAACTCTTGAAGTTGTGCAAGTCTCCATTTTTTTATTTTCACATCATAAGCATCGTTTAAGTTATCAATTCCCACCACGGTATGTCCGTCTGCTATCAGGAATTCTGTAACTTTCCACCCTATGAATCCTGCACATCCTGTGACAAGATATTTCATACTAATCCTACTATTCTTTCTGTCTAACCCAATTATAGTGAACTTTGAAATTATTGGGACACTATCAGAATGCTTCGTTTTGATAAACTTGTCTTGGAAAGATAATGGACAATAGAAATTGTAGCACAAACTTTTAGTTTGTGCCTTATGAGACGCAAACTAAAAGTTTGCGCTACAGAAGTGTCCCATTAATTATAGGTTTTACTATAAATAGAATTCTTTTGAATCAACTAAAAAACGTGCTACTCTGGAGCGCCATCATAGAAGCGTGAATCGCTTTTTTAACCACTCAAAAACTTTTTGCTGAACTGTTTCTGAAGCTTTCCTCACAGGCCTCACATCAGCAATAGCGGAGACGCGTCCCTTGTCATCAAAGACATAATCGCCCCGGTAGGCACGATTACAGAACTGATATTGAGGGATAATATTATCTTTAGTAATAGGCTTTGATGGATCTTTATGTCCTCGTTGCAATTTAACTTTGTCTTCACCATAGCGATGGCTTGCTTCTCCTTCCTTAGTCCCGCAAGTTGCACACCGCATATCATAAGCAGCTTTTATGTCCTCAAATGTCTTTGCGTTTAGTATACCTTCTTTCTGTTTTTTTAAAGTTTCCCATTCGGGTGAAGGTTTATAGGGGTCAAGAAGATGATTGCCTTTGCCGTCACTTGTTAGATGCCACCCATCCCGTTTTAGATGTCTAACTTGTTGATATCCTCCTAAACCGGGTTTGTCTCGTTGGCAGACTTTGCTTATATCGTCTTTGTGAATTTCTTCACCTTTGTAGTAGTGTAAGACAGCAAGCCAGATAGATTTAGCTATCTGGTTATACTTTTTAACCTTAGGGATTTTCACCTCATGCTGTTTCAAATGCTGCGCATAGATATTGCACAAATCTACTGATGACTTTTGTAAATCATCCGGCGTTGGGAGATTGTTGTTCATAAAATGTTGCCTTTATTCTCTCTTGTGCGCGATTTGCGATTTCAGACTCGATCTCATATCCGATAAAATCCCTGCCTTCAAGTATAGCTGCGACTCCAGTTGACCCGGACCCTGCGAAAGAATCAAAGACGATCGCACGGGGCGCGGAGAAAATGCGAATAAGATGCTGCAGTAAATCAACAGGTTTGGCGGTTATGTGTCCATATCGCTCTTTGGGCTTATTTGCTGGAATGACAGTTCCGGGGAATTGCGTTGCATTAATCAAAGGATTATCGACATCAATTAGTCCCGTTTCCCACTTATCCCAGTTATCCACAAAGGTGCCATCTCTGGGGGCTTGTGCGAGGATAATCATTTCACCTTGTGGCTTCAGTTGTGGTGTTTTCCGTCCGCCTATTTTGCGGAGGAGTCTGTCCTTTTCCTCCTCTGGTAGTTTCCGCTTCCGAATAAAATGATCTTGCGAGAATGCTTTTGCTTGCCCTTCATATCGCCATATCAAAACGTCGCGTATTTCAAACCCTGCATCTTCTAATGCGATCGCGGTTCTATGTACAAGACGATTTTGGCTAAACACGAGACAGAATCCACCTGGGCGAATAACACGCATCCATTCTTCGGCGACAGGTGAAAGAAACTTTTGCAATTCTTGTCCCTGCTCAACAGAAAACTTCATCCCTGCTGGTAGTGACCCGATAACCCCCGGTTTCACACGGGCATCTAACTTTTTGGAGTTCCAATCATCCCCCATGCCATCAATGAAATAGGGTGGATCCGTAAGCACAAGCGAGACAGAATTATCCTCAAGTTGTTTCATTCCGATTCGACAATCCTCATTTTCTATAATTGCAGTTAAGTCCTTATAAGGTGGCGGTGAATGGAATAACTTTTGCTGACGCGCTGTGGATAGGTCTACGTCATCAGTGATGTTTTCATTTTTCACAACTGGGTGTCTCCGTTTGTAATGGTAGAACGACCACCTATATTATATAGTTCTTTGTTCGTTTACTAAATAAACGTGAGTTTGATAATTAGACCTAAATGTAGATGTCCGTTGGGTAGAGCGAAGCGAAACCTATAGGCGTCAATTTAGTGCCTGATTTTCTTGTGGGA
>LXNJ01001813.1_pt1 | contig 12275 bp, 7 predicted proteins | sample 809081 | NCBI WGS metagenome assembly LXNJ01 (sample SAMN04870510, study PRJNA318959) | sponge metagenome | biome: sponge; feature: marine sponge reef; material: water | host: Petrosia ficiformis | place: Greece: Milos, Mediterranean Sea | collected 2013-05-29 | depth 5-7 m
GGCCAACGTCGCGCGGACCCTCCTGCTGTGGGGTGGCGCCGACGCCGACGGTGTGCCGTCCCTGGAGCCGGCCTTCGTCGTCGACGCTCCGCCGACGCTACCGCGGTCCGGCGGTCCGTACACGCTTACCGGGACGACCTCCGGCGGACAGGCGTTGTTCTCGCTGAACTTCGATATGCAGGAGATGGCGGACGGCGACGAGGAGTCGGGATTCGCCTTCGCCCTCCCGGTCTCACCCGCGTGGGCGGACCAACTGGAGGCGATTGAACTCTCCGCGCCCGGAGGGCTCGCGAGGCTCGACGCAACGAGCAGTCCGCCCGCGGCTCTTCTCCGCGATCCGCGGACGGGACGGGTGCGCGGGATCCTGCGCGACCTCGCGAACCTCGACAGTGGCCACGGCGGCCGCAGTACGTTTGCCGGAGCCGCGGCGGACCCGGCCGCCATCGCGTCCATCCTCCCGGACGCGGCCGACCTCGATGTGCTGGTCTCCCGAGGTCTCCCTTCCGCGGACCAGTGGAGGGCGCCAGGCCGATCTCGCCCGTAGCGGGCTCGAAGACGGCGCGAGTCGTTTGGCCCAATGGAAAGGTGTGCGTGAAGGCGGGGCAACGCCACGCCGACCTGGCGGGTCCGATTCCTTCGGCATTGGGCGCGCTGCCCAGACTCCACAACAGGAGGAGACGAGGAACCATGATCAACCGCACCAAGCGCTTCTTGTTTGTCGTGGCGCTGATGGCGTCCGCGGCGATGGCCGTGACCGCCACGCCTGCCGGCGCCCAGGAGACGGGGGCCGACGAGAGGATGGCCGAACTCCAGCAGCGGCTGGACGAGGCGCGCGAACGGCTCAAGCTCAGCGACGATACGATCGAACAGCTGTTTCCGGTCCTCAGGGAGAACTTCGACTCCACCCGCGCGGTCCTCGAGGAGCACGGCATCAACGTCCGGAGTCGGGCTGAAGGAGACTCGAACCGTCGGCTCAATCTGCGTCAGCTTCGCGCGCTCCGCCGCGATCTGGACGAAGTCCGGGAGACGATGTTCAAGAAGATCGAGGAGTTGGAACTTCTGAGCGACGAACAGTTCGCAGAATTCAAGAAGATCCAGGAGGAACAGAGGGCGGCGCTGCGCGATAGGCTGCGGGGGTGATGGAGATTCAATAGTGAACCATCGTCGCTATTACCTTGTCGCCCCGGTTGCCGTCGCGCTCCTGATTGCAGGCCTCATCTGGTTTGTGGTGCTGCCGGACGGAAACGCCGACCGGTCCTCGCCCGTCGTCGTGAGCGCCCCCGAGCTGGAGGCGGCCAGCGAGAGCCAGCGGGTGTTCCGGATCGATCCGAACCGGTCGACGGCCCGGTATCAGGCGTTCGAGGAGTTCCTCGATGCCACGGTCGGATCACCGGTCGGAGAGACCTCGGCGATCGCCGGAGACCTCCTGATCGAGCCCGGCGACCCGGAGGCCAGCCGATCCGGAACGATCGTCGTCAACGTCGAGTCGCTGGCGTCGGACAGCGGCATGAGAGACGCCCGGCTGCGCAAGGCGTATCTCGAATCGGCCGCGCACCCCGAGGTCGAGTTGCGATTCGACCGGTTCCTCGATCTGCCGGAGTCGTTCGAGGAAGGCGAAGCGTACAACTTGCGGCTCCAGGGCGACTTGACCGTCAAGGGCATCACGGCGCCGACGGTCTGGGACGCCAGCTTCTCGTTCGAGGGGGCGCACCTGCGCGGCTCGGCGAGGACCGAGGTTCTGATGTCCACCTACGGCGTCGGCCCGATCAGCATCGCCGGACTGCTTGAGACCCGGGACGAGGTAGTGCTGTCGATCGACCTCGTCGCGTACGATGTCGCGGCCGGCGTCGGTCCGGACGCGTCGGCCGACCCGCAGGTTGCCGCCGCGAGCGGCCGCACTGGCGATGGCCCGAGCTTCGCCGCGGAGATCCTTCCAATCCTGAGTTCCGCGTGCGCGAACTGCCACCAGCCCGGGGACGTGGGCGCCGGCCACTGGTCCCTGGCAACCGCGGCCGATGCGGCGGAGTTCGCCGAGGACCTGGCCCTCGTGACCCGGCTGGGCTACATGCCCCCCTGGAAACCAGGCGGTGCCACGCCGACGCTGCTCCATGATCGCCGGTTGAGCACGGAACAGCGGGCGAGTCTGCGTCGTTGGGCGGCTGCGGGCGCGCTATTGGATGTGTCGCCGGACACGCCCGTGACCCCGAGCGAAACGGACGCCATTCAGGTGCGCGCCGACCTGGTTCTGGGGCTGCGCGAGCCTTACGAGGGCACTGGCGAGTTGTCCGACGACTATCGCTGCTTCGTGCTCGATCCCGGATTCGAGGAGGACACGTTCCTCACCGGGTTCTCCCTGGAGCCCGGGGAGCGGCGCGTCGTCCACCACTCCCTCGTGTATCTTGCCGCCGGCGACGCGAGGGACGAGGCGGCGGCCGCCTCAGAGCGGGACGCGCGTCCCGGCTGGGAGTGCTTCGGAGGGCCGGGGGTTTCAGGCGTCGGCGGCGTGATCGCCAGTTGGGTGCCGGGCCAGACCGCCACGATGCAGCCGGAGGGCACGGGGTTCCTCGTGCCTGCGGGAAGCTTCTTCGTTTTCCAGTTGCACTACAACTACGAAGGTCAGGTGCTCCCCGACCGGAGCCGTCTCGTCCTCCAAACCGAGGCGGCGGACGGGAATCTCGTCGCGCTTCAGTCCGTGTCGATGGTCGCGCCGGTCGAGATTCCGTGCGGCGACTCCGCCACCGGCCCGCAATGCGGCCGTGTCCGAGTGCTCCGCGAACTGAGCGAAACGGATGGACCGCGGGCCGCGCTCATGCCGGGGCTCTTGCTGCGCCTCTGTGGCCGCACGGCCGAGGAGTTCCAGGAGCAGGCCGGCCCCACGGTGACCAGTCGATGCGACATTCCGATGCAGTACGGCGGCATGATCATCGAGGTCGGCGGCCACAGGCACACTATGGGCAGCCGCTTCTCGCTGACGCTCAACCCGGGCACGGACGCCGAGCGGGCGATCTTCGAGATACCGGAGTGGGACTTCAACTGGCAGGGCCGCTACCAATACGAAACGCCGGTCCGCGTAACCGAGGGCGACGTGATCCGCATCAGTTGCACCTGGAACAAGGGCACCGGCGAGGCGCAGAGGTACACGGTCTGGGGCGAAGGCACGCAGGACGAGATGTGCCTTAGTTCCATGACGGTCCTTCCGGACGATCCGCAGGCCGTGCCTGCGCGGCGGCTCGACCTCCTGCGCGGGTTCCGCGGACTCCTCGACCTCCAAAGTGTCGGAGACGACGCGGAACGGTCTCGGTCCCGGCGTGGCCCGTGAAGATGACGTTTCCTAGGTTGAAAGGTCGCGAGAAGGGTTGCGAGGCAGCGTCATCCGTCGTTCTCGAAGGACGGGCGCGTGAAGACATTGAGTGCGGGTGCGGTTCTGTGGTTGTGGTTCGCCCTCATGGGGCAGCCCTCGGGGGACGGTGCGTCCGGCACGGCGCCCACCACGCCCCTTTCCGATCACGACCTGGCCGCCCTCGTCGACACGACGGATCTGACCGCTGTCGTCCAGCGCTACTGCGCCCGCTGTCACAACGAGCGCCTGCTGCGCGGGAACCTCATCCTGGAGACGTTCGACGTGGAGGCGGCGCACGAGCGGGCCCCCACGGCGGAGAAGATGATCCGGAAGCTCCGCGCGGGGATGATGCCGCCGCCCGGCCAGCGCCGGCCCTCGGCGGACACGCTCCTGGCCCTCGTCGAGACGCTCGAGACCGTGGTCGACCGCGAGGCCGCCCGTGACCGCAACCCCGGCTCCCGGCGCTTCCAGCGGCTGAACCGGGCCGAATATGCGCGCGTCATCCGCGATCTGCTCGACCTCGAGATCGACGCCGGCCGCTGGCTACCGGCGGACACCTACCTCGGCGCCTTCGACAACATGGCGGACGCGCAGGGCCTCTCGACCACGCTCCTCGAGGCCTACCTGAGGGCCGCCACGGAGGTGAGCCGGATCGCCGTCGGCAACCCGGCCGCCCCCTCGAAGACCGCGAAGTACACGAACCCGATCGACGTCTCGCAGCACGCCTGGGATCACATCGAGGGCGCGCCGTACGGGACGCGCGGCGGGATGGTCGTGACCCACGACTTCCCGGTGGATGGGGAGTACGTGGTCTCGATCGAGACGCTCTTCGGGCAGGGGACCGGTTTCCAGGACATCGACATCTCGATTGACGGGGAAGGGGTCGCACTCCTCGGCCTCGAGCATGGCGGCCGCTCGACGGTGCCGATCCGGACGGAACCCATCTTCGTGAAGGCGGGGCAGCGCCAGGTCGCGGCGGCGTTCGTGCGCACGATCGAGGGACCGTACGAGGACCGCCTGAAGACGCCCGGCTGGTCCTTCGTCGGAGGCGAGGACTCGCAGGCGTGGGCGAACTACGGGATCACGGCGCTCCCCCACCTGAGCGAACTGATGATCACGGGTCCCCGGCGCACCTCGGGCCTCTCCGAGACGGCGAGCCGGCGCAGGGTCTTCCACTGCCATCCGGGACGGAGCGCGGCGGCCGTCGCCGGGGCGTCCCGGGCGGCGGCGCCCGAGGAGGCTCGGGCCTGCGCGGAGTCGATCGTGACCCGGCTCGCGCGCGAGGCGTACCGGCGGCCGGTGACGGAGGAGGATCTCGCGGGGCCCATGGCGTTCTACGATGAGGCATACGCTGACGCCGCGGCCGACCAGGGGTTCGAGATCGGAGTTCGGACCGCGCTGCAGGCGATCCTCGCGAATCCCTCCTTCATCTTCCGTCTCGAGCAGGCGCCGCCCGAGGTCGCGCCCGGCGAGAGCTATCCGATCGCGGACGTGGACCTCGCGTCGCGCCTCTCGTTCTTCCTCTGGGCGGCGAGCCCGGATGACGAACTGCTGACGCTGGCCGCGGAGGGAGGACTCTCGGATCCGGCGGTCATCGAGGCGCAGGTGCGCCGGATGCTGGCGGACCCCCGCGCGGAGGCGCTCTCGACGCGCTTCGCCTCGCAGTGGCTGCGGCTCCAGGACGCGGAGGACAACCAGCCCGAGCCCTACCTCTATCCGGACTTCACGGGCCAGCTTCGCGAGGACCTGGTCCGGGAGACGCAACTCCTCTTCGATCACCTGATTCGAGAGGACCGGAGCCTGCTCGAACTGTTCACGGCGGACTACACCTTCCTGAACGAGCGCCTCGCGGGCCACTACGGTATCCCGGGCGTCGCGGGGTCCGAATTCCGGCGGGTGAGATACCCGGGCGCCGGCCGGCGCGGAGTACTGGGGCACGGGAGCGTCCTGCTGCTCACGTCGATGTCCGCGCGCACGTCGCCGGTGCTGCGCGGGAAGTGGGTGATGGAGGTGCTCATGGGCACGCCGCCTCCGCCCCCGCCGCCCAACATCCCGGCCTTTGACGACACGGAATCCGCCCGGGGCGGGCGGCTGCTGACGACGCGCGAACGGCTGGAGATGCACGCGGCCAACCCGACGTGCCGTTCGTGCCACCGGTTCATGGACCCGATCGGGCTCGCGCTCGACCACTACGACGTGACGGGCCGCGTGCGGGTTCGCGAGAACGGCGTCGCCCTCGACACGCGGGGGACCTTCTACGACGGGACCGACGTGAGCACGCCGGCGGAACTCGTCGACGCCCTCATGAAGCGGCCGGTCCCGCTCGTCCGGAACTTCACGGCGCATCTGCTCGCGTACGCGATCGGGCGCCGCGCGGAGTACTTCGACCAGCCCGGGATCCGGGCCATCGCGCGCGAGGCGGAAGCCAACGATTACCGGATGTCCTCGTTCATCCTCGGCGTCGTGAACAGCGACCCCTTCCGGATGGCGCGTCCCGCGCCCGCCGTGGAGGAAGAGGGGGAATCGGAAGACCGAACGAAAAACAGCCTGAGAAGCGGAGTGGGCTCATGAATTTCATCACCGGCACACACCTCTCGCGCCGCACCTTCCTGCGAGGGGCCGGCGCCAGCGTGGCGCTGCCCCTGCTCGACGCGATGGTTCCCGCCGGACGGCTGTGGGCCGACCCGGCGAGGGCGACCGGGGCGGCGGAATTCACGCGCCTGGTCTGCATCGAGGAGTCGATGGGCGCGGCGGGTTCGAGCGACTGGGGCGACGCCCGGCACCTGTTCGCGCCGGCGACGACCGGGCGCGACTTCGAGCTGGTCGCGGACAGCCAGCTCAAACCGCTGGAGGCGTTCCGCGAGTACATGACGATCGTTAGCAACACGGATTGTCGCTCGGCGGAAGCGTTTCGGGCCGAGGAGATCGGCGGCGACCACGACCGGTCGACGGCGGTGTTCCTCACCCAGGCGCATCCGAAGCAGACGCAGGGGTCCGACATCTTCCTCGGCACCTCGCTGGACCAGTTGCATGCCAAGCGCTTCGGGCGGGAGACCGTGCTCCCTTCGCTCGAACTCTGCATCGAGGGGATCGATCGGGGCGGGGGTTGCGCGTACAACTACCACTGCGCGTACACGACGTCGCTCGCCTGGGCGTCGCCGAACCAGCCGCTGCCGGCCATCCGGGAGCCGCGCGTCGTGTTCGAACGCCTGTTCGGCGCCGGGGACTCGGCCGAGGACCGGGCCGCGCGCCGCCGCACGGACCGCAGCATGATCGACTGGATCGCGACCGAGGTCGTTCGGCTCAGGAGGACTCTGGGCGCGGCGGACCGGGTCGCGCTTGACGAGTACGTCGAGCACATCCGCGAGATCGAGCGCCGGATCCAGCTCGTCGAGGCGCGCAACGCGAGCGGGGAGGAGCGGGAGATGCCGGAGGCGCCCTCCGGGGTCCCCGACTCCTTCGAGGAGCACATGCAGCTCATGTTCGACCTGCAGTTGCTCGCGCTGCAGACCGACCTCACGCGCGTCATCACCTTCAAGACCGGCTTCGATCAGTCCAACCGGACCTTCCCGGCGAGCGGGACGACGAAGTCCGTCCACGGGGCCTCGCACCACGGCAACGTTCCCGAGGACATCATGGACTTCAACCGGATCAACACCTACCGGCTGGGCCAGGTCGCGTACTTCCTGGAGAAGCTGCGCGACACGGTGGAGGGCGATGCGTCGCTGCTCGACAAGACGGCGATCGTGTGGGGGTCGCCGATGGCGGACGGGAACCTCCACAACCACCGGCGCGCGCCGCTGTTGATCATGGGCGGGGCGAACGGGGCGCTCGAGGGCGGCGTCCATCTGCGGGCCCCCGACGGGACGCCGATGGCGAACGCCTTCGTGAGCCTCATGCGGAAGATCGGGCACCCGGAGATGGCCTCGTTCGGCGACAGCGACGGACTCTTCCCGCTCGACTTCACGGGCGAAGCGGCCTCGCGCGGGAGCGGCGGGAGATGAGCAACGGGAGGAGGCCGTACATGCGCCGCCGCGCGTGGCGGGGCCCGGGGGCCTTCGCGGTCGCGCTCGCGATTGCGGCCCTCCTGCCGCCGGGTTCGGCCGCGCAGGAGGGAGCGTCCGCCTCCAACGACCGGCTGCTCGAGGCGGCGCGCGGCGGGGATGTGGACGTCGTGCGCGCGCTCGTGGGGGACGGCGCGGACGTGAACGCGGCGCGGGGGGATGGGATGACCGCGTTGCACTTCGCCGCCGAGAGCGGCCGCGCGGAGGTGGCCCGGGTGCTGCTCGAGGCGGGCGCGGCGGTCGACGCCGGGACGCGGATCGGCCGCTATGCGCCGCTGCACATGGCCGCCCGCGGAGGGCACGGGCCCGTAGTCGCGCTCCTGCTCGAGGCCGGGGCCGACGCGAACGCCGCGACGACGAACAGCGGCGTGACCGCGCTGCATCTCGCCTCCGCCGCCGTGGACGGCCGGTCCGCCGTGGCCGCGCTGCTCGACCACGGCGCCGATCCGAACGCCCGGGAGGGGTCGGCGGGGCAGACCCCCCTGATGTTCGCCGCCGCCGCGAACCGGCCGGCCGCCGTCGCCGCGCTGCTCGAAGCCGGCGCCGACCCCGGCCTCGCGACCGCCGTGGTCGACGTCCTGCCCCGCCTGGCGCTGGACCGGGAGGCCAACCGCCGCATGCGGGACATGATCGGCGCGCCGGCCGAAACGCTCGGACCGTACGGGCCCGAGGTGGACCCCGAAGTGGACCCCGACGCGGACCCCGACGCGAACCCCGGCGCCGAGTGGCCGGGCGAGCCCGGCCCCGCCCGCGTCCAGGCGGCCATCCGCGCCCAGCGCGAGTTCCTCCGCTCGGGCTACGACGTCGGCGACGTCAGCGCGCACTCGCTCGGCCGCGTGGGGCCCGACTACCCGGGCGGCCCCGACCTCATCCGTCCCCCGTACCGCGAGGTGCTCGTCGGCCGGACCGGCGGGATGACCGCGCTGCTGCACGCGGCCCGCGAGGGCCACATCGAAGCGGCCACGGCCCTCCTCGACGGCGGCGCGGACATCGACCGGGTGAGCGCGGACGCCACGAGCCCGCTCCTCATGTCGGCGCTCAACGGCCAGTTCGACCTCGCGCTCGTCCTCATTCAGCGCGGCGCCGACCCCGACCTCGCCGCCTCGACGGACGGGGCGACGCCCCTCTTCGCCGTCCTCCAGACCCAGTGGGCGCCGAAATCGAATTACCCGCAGCCGCGCGCGCAGGACCTGCAGGACGCCGGGCACATGGACGTGCTCCGCGCGCTGCTCGAGGCCGGGGCCGACCCCAACCCGCGCCTGAACACGCACCTGTGGTACTGGGAATACGGCCTCACGAAGATGGGGATCGATCTCACCGGGGCGACGCCGTTCTGGCGGGCGGCCTTCGCGCAGGACCTCGAGGCGATGAAGCTCCTCGTCGCGCACGGAGCGGATCCGCACATCCCCACGCGCTGGCCCGAAGTCGGGATGCGCGAGCGGCGGCAGCAGGACGGCCGGCAGCAGGAGGACTCCGCGCTGCCCTGGATTCCGGAGGGGGCGCCCAACGCCTGGCCGATCCACGCGGCGGCGGGTGGCGGCTACCTGGGCCTGGGCGCGTTCAGCGTCCGCAACCGGCCCGACCAGTTCATCCCCGCGGTGAAGTACCTGATCGAGGAACTCGGCGCGAACGTGAACCATCGCGACTCGTGGCTCTACACTCCGCTGCACTACGCGGCGTCCCGGGGAGACAACGACCTCATCGAGTATCTCGTGTCGCAGGGCGGGGACGTCTCCGCGATCACTCGCCTCGGCCAATCCACGGCGGACATGGCGCGCGGCGGCCGGGCCGGCTTCTTCACCCGCGTCCCGTTCCCGGAGACGGTCGAACTGCTGACGACGCTCGGCGCGACCCTCGAGTGCCTGCACACGCACTTCCTGGACACCGGCGACTCCTGCCCCGGCGCGGGAATCGACGACCCCTGGGCGCCTGCCGCGACGGACGAGGAGGAGAAACGGTCCGACAGCGGCAAGCCGGGCGCGCGCTGACCGCCAGCCCCGAGAGGAAGCATGAAGACCCAACCACTCTGCCTGACCGTCATGCTCGCCGCGTCCCTTGCCGCCTCGGCATGCGAAGCCGGCGACCGCGCGGCCGCCGCCACGATGGAGGGAGCGAACGGCGCCGTCGTGAAGGGGGGAGACGACCGCACCGGGCCGTACGATCCCGTAGCCGGCTGGTGGAAGCCCGCTCCCGACCACGACGACGCGTGGGGCTGGGGGCAGGTGGCCGGCGTCGCGGTGGACCACGCGGACCGCATCATCGTCGTCACGCGCGGCGACTGGCCCGCCGACCGCTCGGCCCCACGCGAGGGCCGGCTGCGCCGCACGAACTACGTCGTCGTCGCGAACGGCAACGGCGAGATCGTCGAACAGTGGGCGCAGTGGGACTCCATCTTCACGCTCCCGCACCAAGTGTACATCAGCCCCTACGACCCCGACCGGCACGTGTGGGTGATCGACAGCGGCGGCGGAGAAGGGCACATGCAGGTCGTCAAGTTCACGAACGACGGCAGCGAGATCGCGATGCGCCTCGGCGAACGCGACCACCCGAAGACGCGCGAGGCCGCCCGCGCCCGATCCGACTGGGGACCCTACACCTACGGCTGGCCATCGAAGCTGGCGTTCCTCCCGGACGGGAGCTTCCTGCTGGCCGACGGGTACTGGAACTCGCGGATCATCAAGTACTCGGAGGACGGAGAGTTCATCATGCAGTGGGGCGGGCTCGGTACCGGCCCGGGCGAGTTCGATCTCCTGCACGGTCTCGCGGTGGACGAGGACCGGGTCTATGTCGCGGACCGGCAGAACGAACGCCTCCAGTTGTTCACGCATGACGGCGAGTTCATCGAGGAATGGCCGAACATCTTCGATCCCGTGAACATCTGGCTCGACGCGAACGGCGCCGTGTGGGTCCTGGACGCGACGCTGAACCGCGTTCTGAAGTACGACCGCGACGGTGTCCTCCAGGACTACTGGGGCGCCTACGGCGCGGCGGGCGCCATCGGGCGCGGGACATGGCCGGGCGGCCTCTCCCTGCCTCACCAGCTGGATATGGACGCGGACGGCAACCTGTATATTGCCTCCTACAGCGGCGGCTGGATCAACAAGTTCACCCCGAAGCCGGACGCGGACCCGGGGAGGCTCCTGGGACCGCGGCTGCTTCTGAGAGACTGAGTGGGCGGAAGATGCGGGAGACATGAAGCCGAAGCGCCGTTCCGTCTCCACCCGAGGCGCGACCCGAGGCGCGACGCTCCTGCTGGCATTCCTCTCATGTCAGTCTATCGTCGGGTGTAGCGACAGCCCGACGGGTCCGCCCGAACCGCCAGAACCGCCAGAACCGCCAGAACCGCCGCCGGTAGCCACGCTGCTCGCCGCCTGTGAGGGGGGGAGGGCGCGCGGCTTCCCGTGCGAGCGTGTGGACCTCGTCGGGCGCGTGGCCCTGCCGAACCTGACACCGGGACGAACCCCCGACGGGACGAGCGATCGCTGGGCCGTGAACGACATCTGGGGGTGGACCGACCCGCAGACGGGCGTGGAGTATGCCCTCGTCGGCCGCCACGACGGGCTCGCCATCGTCGATCTCTCGACCCCGATCGAACCGCGGCCCATCGCGTTCATGGGCTCCCCGACCTCGTACAGTACCTGGCGCGACGTGAAGGTGTACGCGGATCACGCGTACGTCGTGGCCGAAATCACGGGGCACGGAGTGCAGGTGCTCGACCTCACCCGGCTTCGCGGACTGACGGAGTTCACGGTCTTGAGCGCGGATGCCCGCTACCGGGAGGTGAGCGCGGTCCACAACATTGCGATCAACGAGGAGACCGGCTTCGCCTACGCCGTCGGCAGCAACTCGGGCGGCGAAACGTGCGGCGGCGGCCTGCACATGATCGATCTCTCGGACCCGCAGAACCCGACGTTCGCGGGGTGTTACGCCGCCGAGGGGACGGGCTGGCGGGGCAGCGGGTACACGCACGATGTCCAGTGCGTCGTATACCGCGGTCCCGACGGCGACCACGCGGGTCGCGAGATCTGCATCGGCTCGAACGAGACCGCGGTCGTCGTCTCCGACGTGACGGACAAGGCGAATCCGGTGACGGTGTCGACGGCCACCTACGCGGACCGCGACTACATCCACCAGGGGTGGCTCAGCGAGGACCACCGGTACTTCTACCAGAACGATGAGGCGGACGAGCGGAACAACCGGGTGTCGCGCACGCGTCTGCTCGTATGGGACGTCACCGACCTCGACGACCCGGTGCTCGCGAAGGAGCACCTGGGCCCCAGCGAGGCGGTCGATCACAACCTCTACGTCCACGAGGGGTTGATCTACCACTCGAATTACACGTTCGGGGTGCGGATCCTCGACATCTCGGATCCGGCGAATCCCATGGAGCGGGGCCACTTCGACACGGTGCCGGACCGTGACGACCAGACGTTCGACGGCTCCTGGTCGACCTACCCCTGGTTCGAGAGCGGCATCTTCGTCGCCTCGAGCTGGGACGAAGGCCTCTTCGTGCTGCGCCTCCAGCGGTAGCATCAGCCCCGACCCCTTCGGTCGGCGCCGGTTCCCGCCTTGTTCCCCTGCCTCCTTCCCGGGATCGTGAGCTGCCGCCCGGTGTGTGACGATTATTGGCAAGAATAACGCAGTCGGAGCGCCGTTCGAGCGCAGTTGAGGCGACTAAAGACTCGGGGCGCCATCGCCGAACCTCGCCTCGGCGGCCCCGCGGAAGCAGACCCGACCTTGATCGCTACGCCCCGGGGCCTTCCGGCAGAAATCCCCTGAAAGGGTTCGGAAGAGACTTCGGGCTCGAAAAGCCCCCACCGGTCTCGCTGTCGACGGCTATCGAGCCGATCAGGTTCCGGATTGCCTTCTTC
>LXNJ01001814.1_pt1 | contig 12274 bp, 11 predicted proteins | sample 809081 | NCBI WGS metagenome assembly LXNJ01 (sample SAMN04870510, study PRJNA318959) | sponge metagenome | biome: sponge; feature: marine sponge reef; material: water | host: Petrosia ficiformis | place: Greece: Milos, Mediterranean Sea | collected 2013-05-29 | depth 5-7 m
CACGCCTGTTTGAGTAAGGGCGGGTCCCAGGGCCCGCCCTTATCCGTTTCGGCGCATGGCGCGCCAGACCTTCTCCGGGGTCAGCGGCAGGTCCTTGACGCGGGCGCCGGTGCAGCGGAACACCGCGTTGGCCACGGCCGGCGCCACCGGGATGATGCCGCCCTCCCCCATGCCCTTGGCGCCGTAGGGGCCGGGGCCGTCACCGTTCTCCACCAATATCGATTCGAAGGTCGCCGGCAGGTTCTCGAAGCCCGGCACGCGGTAGTCCACGAGGTTGGGGTTGAGGATCTGGCCGTCGCCGTACTCGATGGATTCCATCAGCGCGTGGCCGATGCCCATCATGGCGGCGCCCTCGTCCTGGCCTTCGCACTGGAGCGGGTTCAGGGCCTTGCCGACGTCGGCGGCCATGACGTAGCGATGGAGCCGCACCTCGCCGGTGTCCCGGTCCACGTCCAACTCCACCGCGCCGATGCCGATCTCCCAGAAGAGCGGGTTGGCGGGCGCCGTGGCCATGCCGCTGTGGGCGTAGCCGCGGCCGACGATCTCGCCTCCCTGCATGGCGAAGTGGTTGCGGATGAGCTCGCCGTAGGAAACGCTCTGACCGCCCGAACGGGCCTCGCCGTCCGAGAGCTCCACGGCCTCGCGGGGAGCCTCGAAGCGCTCCATGGCCAGCTCCAGGATCTGTTCGCGGGCGTCGGCCGCGGCCAACTGCGTGGCCTTGCCCATCACCGTGGTGGAGCGGCTCGATCCGGTGGAGCGGTCGTACGGGGTATAGGCGGTGTCCGGCGGCCGCACCCGCACCTTGTCGAACGGGACGCGCAGTTCCTCGGCCACGATCTGGCTCATGACCGTTCGCGAGCCCTGGCCGATCTCCGAGGTGCCGATGAGCAGCACTACGCTGCCGTCGGAGAGGGCATGCACGGTGGAGGTGGAGGCCAGCGGCGCCCCCGGGTCGGTGACCCCGAACGCCAGCCCCCGGCCCTCCCCCGAGGGGGCCACCGGTCCGTCCCATCCCATCCGCTCGGTGACACGGCCGAGCCCTTCCCGGAGGTCGGCGTCCAGCGGCTTGCCGCCGGGCTTCAGCTCCTCGCCCCGGTGGAGCAGGTTCTTCAGGCGGAACGCCAGGGGGTCGAGGCCCAGCTCGTCGGCGAGGATGTCCATCTGCGACTCGTTGGCCCAGGCGGTCTGCGGGCCGCCGATGGAGCGGAACGAGGCCGCGGACACGGTGTTGGTGTACACGCAGTGGGACTCCACCCGGAGGTTGGGGATGCGGTACGGCCCCAGGATGCGAGTGAGGGTGCGGCTGGTCACCACCGGCCCGAGCTCGGCGAAGGCACCGGTGTTGAGGAAGACCTCCGCCTGCTTGGCCACCAGGGTGCCGTCCCGCCTGGCCCCGGTGCGGACCCGGCAAAGGGCCGAATGGCGCCGCACGGTCATCATGGCCTCGGAGACGTTCTGGGCCACCCGCACCGGCCGGCCGCACTTCTGCGCCAGCGCCACCGCCAGGGGTTCGATCTTGGCCCCGGACTTGCTCCCGTAGGCGCCGCCCACGTAGGGGATGATGACCCGGACGCTCGCAAGCGGAAGGCCGAAGATGTGGGCCAGCTCGAGCTGCACGCCGAAGGGGTGGGCGCAGGAGCTCCACACCGTCACCCCCTCGGCATCCACCTTGGCGATGGCCACGTGGGGCTCCATGGCGTAGTGGTACACCATGGGGAAGGTGAAGGTGTCTTCCACCACGGTGTCGGCCTCGGCGAAGCCGTCCGCCACGTCGCCCTTCTCGAGCCGGTCGCTGAAACAGATGTTGCCGGGCGCGGCCTCGTGGACTTGCGGCGCGCCGTCGGCGACGGCCTCCTCGATGGTGACCACCGCGGGCAGCGGCTCGTACTCCACCGCCACCGCGCGGAGCGCGTCTTCCGCGGCGGCCTCGTCGTCGGCCGCCACCGCGGCCACCGGCTGGCCGGCGAACAGCGCACGCTCCAGCGCCACGATGGGGTGGTCCTGTATCCTGCCGCTGAACCAAGGGTTCCGGTTGCGGAAGTCCTCGCGCGTGAGCACGGCGCGGACGCCGGGGATGCGCTCCGCGGCGCGGGTGTCGATGGAGACGATGCGGGCGTGGGGGTGAGGACTCCGCAGGATCTTGCCGCAGAGCATGCCCGACAGCGTGAGGTCCGAGGCGTATTCGGCCTGTCCCGTGACCTTGGCGACCCCGTCCACCCGCGCCGCCGCGGTGCCGATGATGTTCATGGCCGGGCCGTCAGAACTCCATCAGGTCCTCGGCGACCACCACCTCGCCCGAGTAGTGCTTCCTTACCTCTTCAGCCCAGGGCTCGTAGTCGTCGGTGCCGACGCGGCGGGTGAAGTGGGACAGCACCACCTTCCTGACGGCCGCCTGGGTTGCCAGCTTGCCGATGTTCTCCAGGCCCATGTGCCCCTGGGTGGCCTGCCGCATGATGCCTTCCTGCTCGGCCGTGCTCATGGCCTGCCAGCGGCCGTCCTGGATCATGGAGTTCTTGCGCTCGTCGCATGAGGAGGTCTCGGTCACAAGCACGTCCACATCCTTGGCCAACGCGGTGACGGCGGCGCTGGCGCCGGTGTCGCCGGTGAACATGATGACCCGGTCGGGAGTCTCGAAGCGGTAGGAGTAGGACTTGTACAGGCCTTCCTTGTCGCCCCGGTGGAAGCTGAAGTGGGTGTTCTCGACGGCGGTCACGCGGACGTTGTCGTCCTGGTAGACCTCGCCGATGCCCACGTCGTGCCCGAAGAACACCTTGTCCAGCGGAACGCTCCGGCCGCCGTCGGCGATGCGGATGTCGGCGCTGATGCTGCAGTACTTCACCGTGGCGTCCACAAGCTCCTTGGTCCGGGGCGGGCCGTAGACGTCGATGGGCGCGGTGCGCTGCCCGTCCCAGGCCAGGGACATGAGGGTGCCGAGACCCGCCGTGTGGTCGTCGTGATGGTGGGTGAGGAAGATGATCCCGACCTTGCGCACGTCGGCGCCCGCACGGGCCATGCGCCGCGACACGCCGTCGCCGGCGTCCACCACGTAGTAGGTGCCGTTGACGGTGAGCAGGTGGGATGTCTGCGCCCGCCGGGGGGTCAACGACGGTCCGCCGGACGTCCCCAGGGTGATGAGTGATGATGGCGTCTTCATGAGGTGCTCCTTCAGTCGGTACCGAGCCGTTTCTCGCCAGCGACGAGGCCGAAGTGGAAACCGCCGCTGAGGTGGACCCCATCGCCGGTCTTCTCGTAGCGAAAGTATCTCTCCTGGAAGCGCGCCTTCAACTCCGGCGGCCTCCGTTCCAGCTCGTCCATTACCTCGATCCAGTGCCGGCCGGTGGGGATGCCGTCGGTGCCGTCCTGATCCACCGGGTAGGTGTGGAGATCGTCGCGCACCACCTCCATGCCGCCGTCGGTCATGAGGCGCCGGATCTCTTCCTGCGCGAAGAAGCGGAAACCGGCGCCGTGGGAGCGCTGGAAGACCTCGTTGATGAGGCTGTTGACGGCCGCGTCGAGCGCGTCGTCCGCCGCCGCGATGATCGGATCGAGGATGAAGATGCGGCCGCCCGGCTTGAGCACCCGCCCCGCCTCCCGCAGCATGTCCGTGGCGCTGACGAAGTGATGCAGGCTGAAGGCGACCCACGCGCAGTCGAAGATGCCGCCCCTCAGCGGCATGCGCTCGGCCGTGGCGGCGACCCGGCCGTAACGGGGAATGGGGTCCGCGTCCGGTTCGCGCGAGACCCGCAGCATGGCCAGCGCCGGGTCGATGCCGACCACGCTCCCGCCGGCCAGGCGCCCGGAAACCGGCCGGGCGAAGCGGCCCGTGCCGGTGGCCACGTCGAGCACGGTCTCGTCGCCGCGCAGCGCCATGGCCTCGATCAGGCGCTCCGCCAACTGTCCGCGGATGTCGGACACGGCCGCGTTCCTGTCGAACTCCGCCGCGTGCGCGGGATCGTGAAACTGCGCGTTGGCCGAGTGTGGGGGTGCGTGCTGGCTCATGGTGCCTAGTGTCCTGTCTGGTCCGCCATGCGGGCGTGGTGTCCGGCTAGTCGTCCGGCCCCCTGTGCGCGGTGGCCGACTCGTCGACCCAGTCGCCCTCGGTGTACGACAACCCGTCTTTCGCCGGAACCGTGCGCTCGCGCCCGGCCCGATAGAAACGGCAACTCTTCGGACCATAGCAGAAAGTCTCGACCCTGTACCGTTGTCGCGAAGGGTTCCATTGATCCAGTATGATGCCCACCGGCATCCGGCAACCCCACATGCACGTCGCGCAGCGACTGTCGTAGGTGCGCGGAGCCAACCGCCGGTGTCCGCGCTCGCGGTAGGTTTCCAGGTCCGGCGGCACGCCATGGAACGGCGGCCCGGCCGGCGCCTCCACCTCGGCGTCCCGGAGGACCTTGAGCCGGCTCACCCTGTACCACCCCGCCGTTTCCGTGTTCGGGTTGGCCACGGGCACCGCTACGCCGCTCACCTCCATGCCGGCGCGAAACCGGTGCTTCGCGTGCGCCCCCCGGCCCACGGCGATGGCGGCCTCCCCGCGCTCGCCCGCGCAAGTCCCGTCGATCCGCAGCACGTAGCCGTGATAGCTGTGGGAGCGCTCGTCGAGAGAACGCAGCAGCCGTATCCGGGGCTGCACGGAGACGATGGTGCCGGACCAGGGTGCATTCATGCGTGCCTCCGGGATCGTCGACCTCGTATCATCAAGGCGCTTCGGTGCCTTCGTTGAGGGTGGAAAGATATCGATCATAGACGAACAGCCGGTCACGCTGTCTTCCGGTGATCTCTCGCGCGATTCCCTGGCTCACGAGCAACTCCATGGACGACGCGACGGTGTGAAAGGTAAGCCCGGTATCGCGGCACGCCCCGGGCAGTGACAAGATCGGCCGGGACTTGAGCGCATCGTGGACACGCAACGCCGTCACCGCGCGCCGGCCTGCCGCTGTCCGGACCCGTTCCCGATCATCCTGGAACATCCAGGACAAGCGTTGGGCGGTGCCGACCGCACCATCGGCCGTCAGTTTCACGCCTTCGAGGAAGAAGTCAAGCCATGCTTCCCAGTCCCCGGTGAGGCGCACTCGGTTCAGGAGATCGTAGTACGTGCTCCGGTGTTGCTTCAGGAAAAGACTGAGGTACAGGAGCGGCTGGCGCAGCACGCCGGCCTGGCACAGCAGCAGGGTGATCAGCAACCGCCCCACGCGCCCGTTGCCGTCCAGAAACGGGTGAATGGTTTCAAACTGGACGTGCGCAAGCGCGGCGCGCAGGAGCACCGGCAACTCCTCGGCGTAAAGAAAACCTTCAAGCGCCGCCATGCAGCCGGGCACGGCCGTATGGGGCGGCGGCACGAAGACAGCGTTGCCCGGCCGCGTGCCGCCGATCCAGTTCTGTGAACGGCGAAACTCGCCGGGCGTCTTGGAGAGATTCCGTTCCCCCGACAACAACACCGCGTGGATGTCGCGGATGAGACGATTCGACAGCGGAAACTGCTCTCCAAGACGCCGCAAACCATGGTGCAACGCCGCCACGTAGTTAGAGACCTCGGCCGCGTCGTCGACCGGTACTCCCGGCACGTCCTCCAATTCGAAGAGAAGAAGATCCGAGAACGACGATTGCGTACCCTCGATTTGGGAAGAGAGCACCGCTTCCTTGCGGACGTAGGCGTAGAGGAAGAGCGCGTGGTCCGGCAACAGCGTCGCAACACCATCGAGGCGGCCGAGAGCCAGGACGGCCGATTCCACGGCCTGTTGCAAGGCACCGTCCAGGTCCAAAGCGGGTTTCGGCGGCAACGGCGCCGGCACGAAAGCGCGTACGCGCTCCTCGCCGACACGTGTCACTTCATAACTGCCGCATTCTCCGCGCTGCATGGCCTGACTTCCCTATTGAAGGATATTGCAATAACGCCGCTCACTATTGTAATTATAGCACTAATTTACAATAGCTGGACACCTCTTACAATGTGGTTGCCACCTACGGCAGCGAGCACTCCGGCGTGAGCCGCTTCAACTCGGGGATGACCTCCTCGCCGAAGCGCTGGATCGTTTCGAGGGTGACGGAGGAGTCCATGCCGGGCCAGTCCACCATGAACCACATGATCTCGGCGCCGAACTCCTGATGGTAGGAGAGCACCTGCTCGGCCACCTCCGCCGGACTGCCGAGGACCAGGCGGTCCTGCTGCAACTGCTCGAACGGGAGGTCGTAGCGCTCCCCCGGCTGGCCCCAGCGCTGGTAGCGTTCGTAGCGCCGCTCGTAGCCCTCGCGGATGCGGTCTTCGGCCTCCTTGCGGCTGTCGGCGACGCAGAGGTCGCGGAAGATGTAGAGGCCCTCGAAGGGCCGGCCCTGGGCCTCCAGGGCGCGCTTGTACGCGGGCACGGCCTCGCGCAGGAAGGTCTTGGTGTGACGGCGGCTGGCGATCCAGTGGTCGGCCACCGCCGGGACGCGGGCGACGGTAGGCACCGTGTCGGCTCCCAGCAGGATGGGCGGCCGAGGTTTCCGGATCGGCTTGGGTTCGATGGTGACGCCTTCGATGCGGTAGAACCTGCCCTGGTGGTGGACCTCGTTCTCGGTCCACAACCGCTTCACCACCTCGATCCCCTCCTCCAGCCGAGGCCGCTTCTCCCGCATGGGCACGCCCATGGAGGTGAACTCGACGTCGCGATAGCCCTGGCCGATGCCGAACAGGAACTTGCCGTCGCACAGGTTGTCGATGGTGGCGGTGTACTCCGCCACCATCAGAGGCTGGTGCATGGGCAACAGGAAGATCGCCGTGCCCAGGTACATGCCGGGGGTCAGGCCCGCGAAGTACGACAGCAGCGGCAGGGATTGGAGCATGGCCGCGTCCGGTCCCGTGGAGTAGTGCTGCGCCACAAAGAGCGCCTCGTAGTTGCTGGCGTGGGCCACCCGCGCCCGTTCCGTGAAGTCGCGGCAAAGCCCCGCACGGTCCAGGTCCGAGGGGTAGCTGCCGAACGCGATGCCAAAACGCATGATGAAAACCTCCCGTTGCTCTCATCCGGCCAGGTCATCCCAGGGCCGACGGTGCCTCTGGGATTCAGCCGATGACCCGCTCCACCGGCACGCTCCGGACGTCCATTTCAAACTCCAGTCCCTGGACCGGCGGCCGGGCGTAGGTCCATGTGACGCCGTCCGGCGCCGCACCCCGGCGGACGACCTCGTCGGCGAGAAACCCTTGGATTTCGTGGACCGTGTAGACCTGGCTCGTGGTGGCGTCCGCCCACGTCAGGCCCAACGCCGCCATCCGAAGCTCCAGCGCTCCGAGGACGAACCGCGCCTTTTCCCGCATGGCGTCGGGCGAGGTGTCGCCGAGACGGATGATCCGGTCCCCGTAGCCTCCCGGTCCTTCGGGCGCTTCGCCGGAACCCGCGATCACGAAGCTCTTGAGCCCCGCCGCATCGCCCGCCCCGGCCGGTACCGTGTACGAAAATGCATGGAAGCAGGGTTCGCTCGGAGGATGCACCTCGGGACATACGTTTGACCGCGCGACGGGATTGTCGTCGTCCTTGAAGATGCCCCACCGTTCGAGCGTGCTCACGTAGACCCGATTGAAGGCAATGAAGCCTTCTTCCGTGAACTGCCCTGGCGAGCGCAGCTCGCAAGCACAGAACGCGGTGGGCGGCCGTCCGAGGCCGTCAAGATACGTCTCGATCCGGCGGAACCCCTCGTCAAGCGGCACGGGGCGCGCGAACCGGGCGCGTTCGATGACGAATCCCGGCTCCGCCGAGACGCCCCCGGAGTACTGAAAGCGCCCCCGCACGTACCGGTATCCGCCGGGTTCGAATACTGTCGTTTCCGCCATATCGCACCTCCCGTATCCGGAGTTCAGTCAGGCCTCGGCGCGCCTTGCGATCTCCCGCGCCAGCCCGTCGAAGATCCGGGCGTGGACCGGGTAGAGTCCGTACCAATAAAGCAGGCCGCCCACGCCCTTGGGAAGGAAGGCCGCGGTCTGCTCCAGCCGGGTCTTCCCGTCCTCGGTCTCGGACACCCGGAACTGGAGCCAGGCACGGCCCGGCAGCTTCATCTCCGCCCTCAGGCGGACCAGCCGGCCCGGCTCCAGGGCCTCCACCCGCCAGAAATCCAGCGCGTCGCCGACGCGCAGCTCGTCGGGATGGCGGCGTCCCCGCCGCAGTCCCGCGCCCCCCAGCAGACGGTCCACCATGCCCCGTGTCCGCCACATCCAGTCGCCGTAGAACCATCCCCGGTCGCCGCCGATGCCGGTGAATACCCGGTACACCTCCCGTGAGGGCGCGTCCACCGATCGTGTGCGGCGTTCGAGGATCATGCCTTCCTGGGATTCCACGCGGGAGAAGGAGTCGGGCGTGTCGGACCCGCCGTGGGCGTCGCTCCAGGCGGTCTCGATGCGCCCGTGTTCCAGGTCCTCGATCACCTCCGCGATGGCCCCGGCGTAGTCCCGGGGCGAGATCGCCGGGAACAGCTCCCGGGCCAGATGGTCGGTCACCACAACCTCGTTCCGGAGGCCGTCGATGAGGGGTCCGCTGACTCCGGAAGGGATCGGCGTCATCCAGTGCACCCAGTACGACGACAGCCGCGGCGTCAGCACCGGCACCGGCACCAGCCAGCGCCTGAGGCCCCTGGCCCGTGCGTAGCCCAGCATCATCCCCTTGTAGGTGGTGACCCCGTCGCCGCCGATTTCGATGACCTTGTCGCCGCAGGCGGCGTTGGCCGGCGCCGCCGCCAGATAGTCCAGCACATCCTTCACCGCGATGGGCTGGACCCGCGAATAGACCCAACGCGGACACACCATCACCGGCAGCCGTTCCACCAGGTAGCGGATCATCTCGAAGGAGATGCTGCCGGAACCCACGATCACCGCCGCCCTGAACTCCGTCACCGGCACCCCACCCTCCCGGAGCGCCCGCCCCGTGTCCTGCCTGGATCGCAAGTGTTGCGACAGGTCTGCGTTCGGGTCGCCCAACCCTCCCAGGTAGACGATTCGCCGGACGCCCGCTTCCCTGGCCACCCGCCCGAACAGCCGCGCCGCCTCCACGTCCAGCTCGTGGAACCGCGAGCCGCTACCCATGCTGTGGATCAGGTAGTAGGCACAGTCCAGCCCGGCCAGGGCTTGCGCCAACGTCTCGCGGTCCAGCGCGTCGCCCTCGACGATCTCCACCCGCTCCGCCCAGGAACGCGAGCGCACCCGCGCCGCGCTACGGGCCAGCACGCGTACGCGGCGGCCTTCGTCGAGGAGTCGCGGAGCCAGCCTGCCGCCGATGTAGCCGGTGGCGCCGGTGACGAGGACTGTTGCCGGTGGGTTCATGCTGGAAAAAAGGCTGGCCACGGAACCGGCAAGGAGGCGTTACCGACTCTTCTGCTGCCAACCCGCGCGATGACGCTTACTACCGGTTCTCGGTCAGCCGTCCGGAAAGGTACTTGTGAATCACGTAATGTGTGCAATTTGTCAACAACTTCGGCGGAGGGCCGAACAAGCGGTCTCGCGCCCTCAACAGGCGCATCAACGGCCTGACTGCCGTAAGCCGGCAAGCACCTCGCGGAAACTGCTGAGACCCGCCTCGAGATTCTCGATGATCTCTTCGGCGAGGTCAACAACCGAGAAATCGCCACCGGGATTTGGATCCCGGTCGCCTTCATCTCCTGCCTCCTGCTCGAGGATGGCCTGAAACGTATGCAAGGAGGCGTTTCTTCCGAGCTTTCATCATCCGGCCTTGGCTGTTGCAACGCGCTACAACACCCGAAGTGCATCAATTGATGCACTTCCAAGCATCTAATTGGTTGCATTGGAAGCGCTGCCTGGGATAGGATGCGACGCTGTCGAAGGACAGGCCCCGCCACGGGGCTCATCGTGGGCGACGCTGTTGGGCGCAGACCACAAGGAGGGAAACATGGCTTATTCTGGAGGGTGCGACCACATACACACCAGCTCGGACAACGATCCGATCGACGTCCACACCTGTCACTGCTCCGTCTGCAAGCGCGTTACGGGACAAGCCACGACCCATGTCGCGTTTTTTACTCACGGTGACATCGTCGTCGACAACCCCGACGGCCTGAACCGCCAGCCATTCAACGATCAGAATCCGGATGGTCCCCTGGAGCTGTGCACGTGTGCGGACTGCGGCACACCCATCATGCTCGATGACAAGATGGGACGGATTCGCGCGATCGCGCCGAACCTGATGGGCTTTGACCCGGACAGCATGCCGGCGACCTATCATGCCTTCTACGATCCGGCCACCGGCGTCCCGAGGCCGGACGACGGCCGCCCGGTCTATGAAGGGCTTCGCCCCGACTTCGTCTGGCCTGATCCGTCCTGAAAGAGGAACCCGGTTCGCAACGCCGGAAACGACAAGACCCCGAGAGCTTACCCTCGGGGTCTTGTATCAACTGGTGTCTGGATCGGTGCCCGGAGAAATGGCTCCCGGGGAGGGACTCGAACCCCCGACAAAGTGGTTAACAGCCACCTGCTCTACCGACTGAGCTACCCGGGAACGACTGGCTAAACCTAACACACGCCCCTGTCAATTTCCAGGTGCGGCGAACCCGAGGCGCTTGAGTTCCTTCACCATGAGTTGCTGGTGGGTGGCGGCCCAGAACACCCGGCGGCAGCCCGGGCAGAGCGAGAAGACTTCCTGAGTCTCGTACACGTAGGGCGGCACGGTGCCGGCGACCTGCTCCCTGGCGACGCGCTGAAGCGGCTCGTTGCACTCGACGCACCGGGTCAGGAGACCTCCGAAAGGGTCCAGCCCGCATTCTTCCACCACCTGCTTCAACTGTCCGCGGAAATGGTCGTCCCGGATGAAGATGCTTTGGTCCCGATTCCGGCGGTAGACCTTGCGGTCCCGCGTCAGGATGACCCGCCGCTCCCGGGCTGCCGTCCGCGCCAGCCCCTGCCCGGACAGATGCTGGCCGCAGATGACATCCTGGCCGATGATCCGGAGCCACTTGGCCAGCCGCCCCAGCATCTTGTCGGCGGCGAATCTCAACGCGTCGTCCATGCGCTCGACCATTTGACCCTCATCGCCTCGGAGTCCCGTACAAGATATACTTGAGGGGGGTGTTCCTGGCATGGTATCGTCCCCGGAATACACCCGCAACCGTACCTGTGAGCAGACCGCAGGGTCAGGACGCAACCCAAACGGCGGGCGAACCAGGCACTGATGTCGAAGGCGCGTAACATATACGGGGGCAAGGACCCCAAGGAGATCGCCGCGTATACCGTGGTTGAAGCGGCGCGCTACGTGCGGATTCCCCCACAGACACTTCGCTCGTGGGTCGCCGGCCATTCACGCACATGGAAATCGATGCGACCTGCCTTTCAAGCGCTGATTACTGCTCCCGAATACGGCCCGATCCGTCTCTCCTTCAACAACATCGTTGAAGCATACACGTTGCGGGCATTGAGAACGAAACACGGGGTCTCGATCATAGCGGCGCGTCAAGCGATGGATGTGGCAGAACGTGCCTGCAATGCGAAGAGGTTGTTGCTCTCTCCAGAGTTACACGCCGGTGGAGGAGAGTTGTTTCTTGGCCAGTACGGTGAACGGGTCAATCTGACAAGAGCCGGGCAAATTGCGATCAAGCATATCGTGATGGATCATCTCGCACGGATCGAACGCGACGAACTACACATCCCGGTAAGGCTGTATCCCGGCGACAGCCATACAATCGTACTGGACGCACGACTCGCCTTTGGGCGTCCCGTCATTGCCCGTCGCGGCATCTCGACGGCCACCATCGTTGATCGGGTCAACGCGGGTGAGACCGAGGAGGAAATCGCGAAAGACTACGGCCTGGATTGCCAGGAAGTCAAGGATGCTTTGGTCTATGAACAGGCAGCCTGAACGTGATCTTCTTCACGGACCGTGATCTGGGCTCGTTGTTTCCTAGAATTCTGTCAGATGCGGGCATTCACGTCGAAAAGCATGATGCCCATTTCCCCGACAACACACCCGACGACGTCTGGTTGCCAGAGGTCGGAGGCAACGGGTGGTTTGGCCGAAAATTTCGTTTCCTGTATCCACAAGATAGAACGTTTCCTGAATAGACACAGCCCTCCCTTCGTTGCCAAAATCTACCTGCCACCGTCTGAACAAAAACGCCGAGGCAGTCGCAAGACAGGACGCGTGGAGCTTTGGCTATCAAGAGAAGCCTGGTTGGAACGTGCTTGACCGGATGCGCTAATGGCGTGGCCGGCCACAGGGTCGTCACTCCTGACAGCGGTTCCCTACCTCGGATCGATCACCTGGTCGAGGTGGATCCAGATGACCCGGGAGTAGCGGAACAGGAA
>LXNJ01001815.1_pt1 | contig 12263 bp, 5 predicted proteins | sample 809081 | NCBI WGS metagenome assembly LXNJ01 (sample SAMN04870510, study PRJNA318959) | sponge metagenome | biome: sponge; feature: marine sponge reef; material: water | host: Petrosia ficiformis | place: Greece: Milos, Mediterranean Sea | collected 2013-05-29 | depth 5-7 m
GAGAAGTTGCCGTGGCGGAATCAGTTCCTCGGAACTTGCTCCGACGCCAAACACGTCTGTGAATCGTGCGTTCACGCCGTCTGCATTCGTCGCGTTAATTGCTCTTAAAGTGACGTACCAATCGCCAGTTACCGGTTTGAATCGCGCAATGGCGTTTACCGTTGTGTACGCTGGAACAGAATCCGTACTCGGATTATTGAATATGCGATATTGGTATGAGCCGCGATGGTTTAGTTGGACCGATATGAAGAGCTGACCGACATCGAACAGCGCTTGCTCGTAGTTTATGCCCAAACTAATCGTGGATCGTGGCGATTTCGCGAGCTCATTTCCGAACACGTCGACAATGTTGTTTGCGCGAGCACGTTGGATTTCAGGACCGAAAAGCGAGAATCCTTGCGCCAACAGTGCGTTTGTGGTGGCGTCTGAAGCGACATTGTCCAACGAACGATGGTGGCTAGTGATTTCGGTATCCAGCATGGAAACCCGTAGATCAATATCAAGATGGTCTGTCAGTAAGGCGATGACCTCAAATTCCGCTCCCGTGATTCGTGCGTCGGGAATGTTGTTGACACCACCTTCAAAAACCTCAGGATCAGTGGCCTGATACTGCACGTTGGTATAGTAGTATTGGAAAATCGCGCTGTTCAAGCGGATGCGTCGATCAAGAAAGTCTGACTTCAGGCCAACTTCGATCGTATTAACGGTCTCTTTCTCGAATGTGGGTAGTACAACAATTGGCGCAATCTCGTCTTCTCGTCCGTATGTGAGATTACTTCCCGCTGGCTTGTATCCACGCACCAATGACAGATAGAGCATGGACGCGTTGTTGAGATCACGCTCAAAGGAGAATCGGCCTGTGAGGGTTCGGCTCGACGTTGATTGGGTGTCTATACCGCTCCGGCCATAGAAGTTGCTGATCTCGCTTTCGACGCCATCTTCCGAGAGTCTTACTCCCGCTATCGCGCGGCTGCTCGGATCAATGTTGTAGTTCCCCTCGAAAAAGACCGAGTGTGCGCGTCGTTGACGATCCGCGTCCGTAATAAACCCGTAATCACCTAGCGCGAATGCGCGAATTTCTTCACGTGTGATCGGATCGAATACACCATCTGCACCGAAATCGATGTACTCTTCGATCACGATGGCAACATCAGTTTGAAAGTAAAAGTATCCTGCGATCCAGTCGATTCTGTCGAAGAGTGGGGTCGTCGATGTAAGCTGAATCTCTTGCGTAAGCGTCCGTTGATTGTTGTGCCACGGATCGTAAATCGCTGGTAGGATCGTGAACGGAGGAAGTGCATTCAGGTCGTGGCGATCGTTATCACGTTTGAGGTCGAGGGTGTCGTCCTGAGAGCTCGATACGGACTTGAAGATATAGTCATCAAGTTGGTACTCGATCGTTGCGCTTGCGAAATTCGCTTCAAGTTCCCAAGTTTGTGGAAAGTCTTGGGCGAGTTCTCGAGGATGAGGAGTCGGATCCAAAATGCCTTTCTGCGCGGGTCCATTGCGGTGGTTTGTTGAAACTTGGAGCGCGAAGTCCAGCGAAAGCGCTGAAAACGGCTCGACATAGAGTCGTGCGCGCGATGCAATATTGCTGCCATCGTCAAGCTCTTGATTCAGCGCTATGTTCTGGCTGTATCCAGCGTGGTGATCTGTGGCCAACGAAAGCCTCAGCGCTGCGTTTGACGAGAGCGGAAGATTGAAGACTCCTCTTGCTCGCGTCGTGTCGTACGACCCGAACTCGACGCCTACCTCGCCGTGCCTCGCATCAAAACTGGGTCTTGTCGTAACGACATTAATCGCGCCGCCGGTCGAGTTTTGACCGAACAATGTACCCTGTGGACCACGTATGACTTCGAGGCGCTCGATGTCGAGCAACTTGGCTTGCATGACGTGCGGCGAAGCCATGTACACGCCATCCACGTGATACGAGACGGCAGGACTCGCGATTACGTTTTGATTGGCCTCATTGCCGACGCCTCGCATTGACATGACCAATTGAGTACCTTCGTTTTTTACCACGTTCAAGCCCGGTACTAATGCGTTTAAATCGACCAGGCTGTTGACGCTGTATCGGTCAAGTTCAACGCCGCTCATGACGGTAACTGCCTGCGATGTCTCTTGGAGGCTAGCAACACGTTTCTCGGCGGTCACAATCACTTCTTCAAGCTGTAAATCGGATGCCGCAGATGTCCAGGACACGATGAGGGACAAAAATACAACACAGACCTGGCCGATTACACGGCAGCTCTCAAACTGGTTCATGTTGGGCTAGCTGAAGCGAGAAGGGTCGCCGATGGCTCCATCGGAGCGCAGTGAATTCAGTTGACCTGTGTTCAAACCGAGTTCGACCGCTAAAACATCGTCTGTGTGTTCTCCGAGGTGGGGAGGTCGTGTCATTTCGAAGTCGGACTTGGAAAGACGCGGCGCAAAACCGAGCATCGGTACCTTCCCGTGCACAGGCAACTCCATTTCGTGGATGAAACCACGTGCCTTCAGATGCTTATCGTGGTGTAGCTCACCAGTGTCGAGGCAGGCTGAACAAGGGACTCCAGCGCCTGCAATCGTTTCCATCGCTTCATATTTCGTACGCGTACTACACCATTCCGTGATTTCGGCGTAGAGAGCCGCCCCGTTTTGGACGCGCGATCGCATATCCTCGAACCGTGGGTCGACAAGTAAATCTGGACGGTCCATGCTTGCGCACAGAGCGTCCCAATGTCCAGCGTTTACAGGCATCAGATAGATATAGTCGTTAGGTCCAAACGGTTTACACGGATAAATATTGACCGGCGGTAAGCCACCGGCATTACCGCTTCGGTTTGTCGCTTTCGTACCCCAAGCGGACCCTATATATGCCCGCGTACGTACGTAGTAAGCCATCGCTTCCTGCATTGAGAGTTCGATTTCCTGCCCTTCGCCGGTGCGTTCTCGCTGAATGTACGCAGCAAGAATCGCCATCGCTGCTTGCACACCGGTACCAGAGTCGCCTGTAGTAGGTCCAGGCATCATGGGTGGCCCGTCTGCCTCACCTGTGATCGAAAACGCGCCGGCTGCAGCTTGGGCGACCATGTCCATGCACCGGAAGCTGGAATATGGACCATCAACCCCAAAGCCCTTGATCCGCGTATAGATTATCTTGGGATTAACTTCACTGAGGATGTCGTAGCCAATGTCCAACTTTTCAGTGACGCCTGGACCGTAGTTTTCGACGAACACATCGAATTTCGGTGCGAGCTGTAGTAGGAGTTCTCGGCCGCGCTCACTGCGAAGATTAAGTGCGACGCTGCGCTTGTTGGCGTTCCATGCACAGAAATACTGCGAGTAGTCGATATTGGAAGTTCGTCCGACACCTCGGCCAGGGTCGCCGTTTTCTGGCGGCTCGATCTTGACGACGTCAGCGCCGAGCCAAGCAAGCGCTTGGGTACACGAGGTTCCCGCCTCGTACTGCGTCATGTCGAGAATGCGGATTCCGTCGAGTGCGGGCATGTGTTCGTGACCGAAGAATGAAGGGTAATTTAGGTCGGATAGACGCGCGACAATCTACGAAAAGCCACGTTCATCCGGCAATGCGATTTTATCCAGATGGACGTCTCCTAAGGGTGTTTGAGACTAGATCAAGGAAGTAATTCGACGTCGAATGGCTTCGCGGTCATGAGTATTACGATGTTTGTCATACCGTATTTGATGTTCACTTGAGGCAATTGCGTGTACGAACCGATGGGAAGAATCGATTGCATAATTGATTTTGATTTGGGAAACCAACGCTGAAGGTTCCTTGAGTGGCTTCCCTTAAGTGGGTTGGTGAATAAGGTATGCCGCAAGATCTCCGATGCGCGGACGAACTGCTCGAATGCGTCCATGCGGGCAGTACCAATCTCTTACTCGGCGTCAAGGCAGTCTCGCAACTATTGAACCCCGAGGTTGACCTGGCTTGGGTGGATTCCCAATTGCTCGATCTCGCAGGAAAGGTTCGTACGCACGGTGAGTCGGTCGATACTTTGCTCAAGACATTTCACGACGAAGGATTTCTCGGCTTAGCCGCCGATGAATTCCACGAATACTCGAATAGTGATATTGAACAGGTACTTAGGACGCGGCGGGGACTACCGATCACTTACGTCGCGATGATTATCGGCGTGTGCGATCACTTGAGCCTTCCGAGTCACGGCGTGAATTTCCCCGGAGTTTTCTTGGCTCAAGTTGATGATCGAATTATCAATCCGATCGATTTCAGTGTGCTCGACTACGATGCGTTTACAACTGACCTAAGGAAGAAGGACATCAGCGTACCGGATCATCCCGAGCTGGCTAGTAACGCCGACATTCTTAAGCGGATGTTCAACAACCTGCAGGAGGTCGCATCGGTTAAAGGCGACGTCGTTCGTCGGCTTGAGTTTGTTGACTACATGCAGTTGATCGAACCGAATGACTGGTATTCTCACTTTAAGCGTGCTGAGACTTGGGTTTCGATGGGAGACTACAGTGCGGCGAAAGCGGAATTAGAAATCGCGCGTGACCTACTTGACGATGAGTCTGCCATTGCAATGATCGATCAGAATCTGAAGCGGTTAACGATAGGATCAGACGACGACCAAGTCATGCACTGATGAGAAATTCTCTTATATTGACGATTGCTAATGAACGGCGTCGTAGTCGAGTCGGAGGATAGTAGGCACAGGTGGTGTTTGCCACCAGTCTAAAGCGCATTAATCCTATACACGTACTGTCGACATACACGAAATTGCTAATTGGACTGACCAATTTAGAATTATTTGTACGAAATTGGTCGACAATTTAATCGTTTTGGTATATAGTTTGGTCTAGGAACATAAACAGGGGTTGTTTCATGGATCGGAACTTTCTTGGTCGGTCCGGATCTGCTTGTGCATGTCTGCATTTCGGTCGCTTTGGGACGATCGCAGTCGGCGTGTTATTGACTCTTCTCCCGTCGTCGCTAACAGTGACCGCGCAAGAGGATGAAGAAGAAGAGGTTATCGAGGAGATCGTGGTCACCGGATCACGAGCTACGATTCAGAACTCAATCGAAGTCAAGCGTAACTCTGACCAAATCGTTGAAGCCTTATCGGCGGATGACATCGGCGACATCCCGGCTCTATCGATCGGAGAGGCGCTCGAGACGCTCACGAGTGCAGCTTCTCATCGTGAACAAGGCGGGGCAACCGAGATATCGATTCGAGGCATGGGGCCGTTTCTCGGTTCAACCACGCTCAACGGTCGCGAAGCGACCAACGGTAGCGGAGATAGGTCTGTCAACTTCAGCCAGTTTCCATCAGAGCTGTTCAACAAGCTGCAGATTTACAAGACTCAGAGCGCTAGCCTGATCGAAGGTGGCGTGTCTGGACAGATCTCGCTCTCCACGCTCAAACCACTAGATTACGGTAAACGACGGATTCAGTCTGATGTGAAATTCAATCGTAATCCGGACAACAGCAACATAAATATTGCTGAAACCGATATTGGACGGCGTCTTACGGTGAGCTATATCGATCAGTTCGATCTCGATGACGGCAATAAGTTCGGACTTTCACTAGGAGTCCAATCCAATACTACGACGAATCCAGAACAAGAGTACCGCTCTAGCAGTGGATATCGTGATTGTCGTGCTGATCCTGCCGTTTCGGGCGGCTTATACCGAAGTTCAAGTGGTAACTGCGACAGTGGCTCTGGAAATCTGAATCTCGTCGTTGATCCATCGACGGGTGTCGCTCCGGATGCGAACGCACCGTTCATCTTCGTACCGAGTTCACGTTCATATCGTCAAAACATCACTGATGATGAACGGGAATCTTTTTTTGCAGCGCTCCAGTATCAGAGCAGTGGAGGAACCGACCTAAGTTTTGACTTCCAAATCTCAGATCGCGATTTCTCGGAAGTCCGGAATGACCTCGTGTTTGCAGAGCATCGACGAATGACGAGTGGCTTAACCGCTGATAGCTACGTTTTTGACGCAGACGGTTCGATTGGCTCATTCACGAACGAAGGACGGGTCGAAACCCATAGCCAGTATCAAGAAAGATTAGAGTCGTATGTGGGTGGTGGGGTTAGCCTCATCCAACCTGTCAACGACCGTCTCGAACTGTCGTTCGATCTTTCATACTCGGATACGTCAAGGCGGGAACACATTCTTCAGACCCGCCTTCAGTCGGAAGACAATGACATTTATGGCAACGACGTACCGGCAGATACGGATCGGCCACGAGCGTGGTACACGCTGCGAGGCTCGCCTTCAAGTGTGATGCTCGTACGAATTCGTAATTTCGATGTCACGAACCATGATCTGTTTGCTGACTCAGCCCGGACTCGGATTGACCTCAATCAGGCACGCGACAATTCGATTACTGCATTTCGCGGTGACTTTGACTATGACCTAGACGCCGGGACACTCACATCTTTGAAAGGCGGACTTAGGTATTCGAATCTCACGTACACGAGTTTCCCTCGCGTCCGAGACCAAAGAACATTTGCAGATGACGCCATCGCGGGTGCAAGTGAGGCATGCCGCAATGAGACGTTCCCTGAGAGTGGATTTCTTTCCGAACCGGCGAACGGCGAAACTCTTATCACGAATGTAGACGACAACGGTAATGTCATCAGCTCAGGCACTGGCGACACGTGGGCGACATTTGATCCGTTATGCCTAGTTCGTGAGTTTGTCGGCGTCCTACCGCCGTGGCCGTCACCACAACCATCGGTACAAAACGTGGATGTGGAAGAAGGCACGCTAGCTGGTTACTTGCAGGCGGGATATGAGACACAATTTGTTGGGCGACCAGTGCGTGGTAATTTCGGTGTACGTCTTGTGAGTACCGATGTGGACTCGACAGGACTGAGGACCATCTTTACCACGACAAGAAATGAAGACGACACCATCACGGTGAATGAGGACAGTGGTTCTTTTAACGAAGTAGTAGGTGGTTCAAGGTATACCGAGCTTCTACCGAGCTTCACGATGGTGATGGATTGGAGCGATGACGTATTGGTGCGTGGTGGTGTTTTCCGTGGTTTGTCACGTCCTGATCCGGCGGACCTTGGATTCGGTCGGAGCCTCACCGTTGACGATGATGACGCCACATCAATCGCGGATCTCGTCGGTACGGCAAATGCGTCAGGTAATCCAGATTTGCTACCACTGACTTCGTGGAATTTGGATTTCGCCGTCGAGTGGTATCCAAATGAGGATTCGATTTTCGCAGTGGGTACGTACTACAAGCGCTTCCTAGGTGGTTATGAGAACGCTCAGCGTGTAGAGAACTTCAATATTGATGGGCAGGATTTTCCGGCGGCTGTGACGACGTCACGAACTGACGAGGAAGAGAGTACGCTCACTGGAATTGAAATGACGCTAGCCCATTCGTTCAACTATCTACCAGGTCTTCTCAGCGGCTTGGGAACCAAGATCAGCTTGAACTTAGCGAATTCTGATTTCGAGTTCGAAGATCAAAATTTCGGTTCCTCTCAAGTACTCAATGAGGCGGGTAATGTCGTTTCTGCACGAGTCGGTATCGTCCCGCCGGCGAATCTATTTGGCTTCTCGGAAAGAGTCGTTTCTACTCAGCTCTACTACGATATCGGTAAGGTGGATCTGCAATTGATCTACAAGAATCGCACGGAGTACTTCCAGCAGTTTATTAGTTCGCCAGGAATCATTCGCTACGTTGGAGACAACGAGGTACTTGAGGCAAGGGCTACCTATAAGCTCACCAACAAGATTTCGTTCCGACTTGAGGCGATTAATCTGTTCGACGAACCAAAGACTCAGTTTATTCCGGTACGCGGATACCTCACCGAACTGAACAGTTACGGACCTCGAATGTTCCTTGGATTCAGGGTAAAAATGTAGGTCTTACGCTCGGAACCCTGCCGTGCACGTGGATAGCAGCCGAACCGTGATTCTACGTTCGCGGCGGGTTCTAGAATCAAATCATAATCTCCATGATTAGACGCGACCGTGCGTGGAATTGTGGAATCGTTGCGGGATGCCTGAATTGAAGAAGTATGAGGATATCGCGTCTCAAATTCGAGCGCTCATTGAGCAAGGTAACCTAGAGGCCGGCGCTCGTTTACCTACTGAAAGGGAACTCGCAGAGTCGTTCGACGTTAGTCGGGCGACGATTCGACAAGCGGAGATTCAGCTGCAGGCATTAGGAGTGCTGGAGATCAAGACGGGTTCTGGTGCTTACGTGGTTGGACAAGCGACCGGTTCCGGTTCTGATGAAGTGCTACCGGAAATGACGGCACTAGAACTAACCGAAGCGAGGTCACTACTGGAATCTGAAGCCGCAGCATTAGCGGCAGTTCACATTACCGACGCGGAACTTGCGAAGCTGCAAGAATGCATCGAAGTGATGAATCGTGCTCTTCCCGATGACGATGAAGCGGCTGATAGCGCTGATCGAGACTTCCACTTAGTTATCGCGGGGGCCTCGAGGAACACGGCCATACTTCATACAGTGCAGATGTTCTGGCGCATGCGCAATGAAATTGAATCCGTCAAACGTGTGTACAAAGCCGTTTGCCTGCAGGACACCGGACCGCGAGGGAAGGAACACTCGGATATATTGAACGCACTTCGGCTTCGAGATCCGATGGAAGCGCGAGTCGCGATGCGAGCCCATTTCTTTCGACTCTTGGAATCCATGCTGGATGTGTCGACCGCTCAGGCGATTGAGGCTGCACGGAAACAAGCTGACGAGGAAAGGCAGCGCTTTCTAATGAATCCGGCCGTACGGAACATTCGTCGCGAGATAAGCGCGAAGTAACGTAAAACGAATAACTTACGGTGAGATATATGTATCTGGTGATCAGCCAGATAGTTGCTTGAGGGATCTTAATGCGATTAGCTTGTATATACGTCTGGCCTATTCACGCAGTTTTCGTTGGTCTGATTTTGACGTCAGGCGTGCTTGCGGAAACTCTTGTAGAAGACAAAGAACAGTTTTACGAGGCGACCGAGGACCTCAAACCAGGGGACACAATCGTTCTTGCAGACGGTGTTTGGCGAGATTTTGAGATCGTTTTAGAAGGCAATGGAACCGAAGAAGCACCGATCACGCTAACCGCTCAGAATAAAGGCAAGGTTGTTATTTCAGGTAGATCGAACTTGCGGATTGCGGGCGAACACTTGGTCGTGAGTGGGTTGGTTTTCAAGGATGGATATACACCAACTAACACCGTTGTTTCGTTTCGTCGTTCGAAGGAGAAACTTGCGAACCATTCGCGAATCACGGAAATCGTGATCGATCACTTCAACAATCCAGAACGACATGAGACGGACTTTTGGGTGATGATGTATGGAAAACACAATCGCTTTGACCACAACTACCTAGCCGGGAAGAGCAACAAAGGTGTAACGATGGCGGTGCGCTTGGACTCGGAAGCGAGTCAGGAAAACCACCATCGAATTGATCACAACTACTTCGGTCATCGACCGATCCTTGGATCGAATGGCGGCGAAACGCTGCGAATCGGAACCAGTGCATATTCGCTGTCGAATTCATTTACCGTGGTTGAATCAAACTACTTCGATCGATGCAACGGCGAAGTCGAGATCGTCTCAAGCAAGTCAGGACGCAATACGTTTAAAGGCAATCTTTTTTTTGAGTCGCAAGGCACCTTGACTTTGCGCCATGGCAACGACAACACGATTGAGAACAACGTCTTTTTGGGTAACCAGGTTGCACACACAGGCGGTATTCGTGTCATCAATAAGCGCCAGCGCATACGAAACAACTATTTATCCGGCTTGACAGGACATCGATTCGGCGGCGCATTGGTCGTGATGAACGGCGTTCCGAACTCACCTATCAATCGGTATCACCAAGTTGAAGAGTCGACAATCGAACAAAATTCGGTCATCGATAGTCTGCACGTAGAACTCGCAGCCGGAGCAGATGCGGAGCGTTCTGCTCCCCCAATAACGACGAGTTTCAGTAGGAACCTTTTCTTCAACAGCGAACCAGCTGCAGTCTTTGCCGTTCACGACGATGTAAGCGGTATTGAATTTGCCGAAAACCTATCAAACCGCCAACCGCCCGAGGAACTGCAACACGGCGTGCGTCTCGTCGACTTCGACATGAGCGAAGCGGCGAACGGGCTTTTGTACCCCGTCGATGATCATCTGCGTAAAGTTGGTGCGGACGTTTCGTTGCAAGTCCTGAGCAGAGAAGAAACAGGACCTACGTGGTATCCGAAACCGGTGCTCGGGGCTTCGTTCGAGCCACCGTTGGAGGCGGGTAACGTTTTAGTATCAGATCCATCTCCGGAAAACGAAGCAACATGGGATCCAAAACCCTCGTTTTACCCTGGCTTTGATGCGGGAAATGTCGTTCATCTAAACCCGGGCAACAACTCACTCACGCGAGCATTAGCGCGGGCGGAGAAGGTCGGTACTTTCGTGTTGAACGACGGTGACTACGTTGAGTCGTCGACCCTAGTCATCGACCGCCCTGTGACGATCAGGGCGAGCGAAGGGTCTGCCCCTCATATTTCGTTCGAGCGAAGCGCTCTATTCGAACTGAAAGACGGTGGAAATCTGAAACTCGAGGGCTTAACGATTTCCGGGAGTCTAGCGCCAGATATGGCGGGAAACTCGCTCATTCGTACGAGTCGCCACTCAATGCTGAACAACTATTCACTGGTCATTGTTTCGTCGACGATTCAGGACCTAGACGTTAATCATTCATTCAATGTCTTTTCACTATCCAAGCACACCTTCGCTGATTTGGTGGTGATAGCAGACTCGCGTTTTGAGAACATCACCGGTCACGTCTTACAGATGGATCAGGAAAACGACGATTTGGGAATTTACAACGTTGAATACGCAAGTGTGACGAATTCATCGTTCCAGAACGTTGACGGTTCTGTACTGAGCATTTATCGCGGCGGCACGGACGAGAGTACGTTTGGACCTCATGTATTGGTGCATGGCAACCAAATTGACTCAGTTGGTCTTGGCAAACGTAATAAATCAAACGGATCCGTGTGGTTGCACGGGGTTCAAGTAACAAGGATCCATGACAATCTGTTCGAAGCAAGTGCGCCCATTCGGGTTGTCGAGACGGTAGGCGAACCATCAACGGTCGTTGTGGACAACGCTTTTACGGACACGCGCGAGCCAATCATCGAACCCTTCGAGCGCTAAGGGTGAATATGAGTCACTGGATTGGGGGATGCGTTTGTTGCATCCTTACTTTCGCACAGCTCGCATTCTGGACCGCAGCTTCGAGTAATCCTCGAACGCTAGTTTCCGTTGAGGATGTGGCGGAAATCCAAGCAACCTTGGATTCCTCGCCAAGTTTTACTCGTTTTCTTGACGATACTCGAGATCGAATCGACGCGTATTTCGAAGCTCCGCCAGACGTGCCCATCCCGCGCGATCCCGGTGGCGGGTACACGCACGAGCAACACAAGAAAAACGGCATCGCGATTTACGAAGCAGGATTGCTTTCGTTATTCACCGGCGATCGGAGCTACGCGAATCACGCGAAGCAGCTACTCCTGAAGTACGCCGCACTGTACCCATCGTTGTCCCAGCACCCAGTCGATCGTTCTCAATACCCGGGACGGTTGTTCTGGCAAGTCCTGAACGAAGCCGTCTGGGTGGTATATGCGATTCAAGGATACGATGCAATTCGAAGCCTGCTCACTGACGCGGAGCGGGAATTAATCGAGAACGGGTTATTCCGACCGCTTGCCGACTTCTTATCGATTGGTTCAGCGTCGACGTTCAACCGCATTCACAATCACGCCGCATGGGCGGTCGCCGCTGTCGGTACGACTGGGTACGTGCTGGATGATCAAACGTACGTTGAATTAGCGTTCAAAGGTACAAACCTCGACGGTTCAGCAGGTTTTCTCAAGTTAGTCGACAATCTCTTCAGCCCCGATGGCTACTACACCGAGGGTCCTTATTACCAACGGTACGCGTTGATGCCGTTTGTCTTATTCGCGCGGATCGTCGACGTAAACGAACCATCGCGCGACGTATTTCGGTACCGAGAAGGGGTATTGATGCGCGCAATCTATGCGTGTGTGGACCTCTCCTACAACGGTCTCTTTTTCCCTCTAAACGACGCAATCAAGGATAAAGGTTTAAATACGGTTGAACTTCGCTACGGTATCTCGATCGCATACCGATTCACTGAAGATCCGCGCCTGTTGGACATCGCAAACGTCCAGGACGGGTTTGTTCTGACGGCAGATAGTCTGAAGTACGCGGCAGCGATCGATGCCGGCAAATC
>LXNJ01001816.1_pt1 | contig 12255 bp, 13 predicted proteins | sample 809081 | NCBI WGS metagenome assembly LXNJ01 (sample SAMN04870510, study PRJNA318959) | sponge metagenome | biome: sponge; feature: marine sponge reef; material: water | host: Petrosia ficiformis | place: Greece: Milos, Mediterranean Sea | collected 2013-05-29 | depth 5-7 m
TTCGAGCAGGCCGACATGCTCTATGAGCGCACCATCGGTTGGGCCAACGACTACGTGGGCCTGCCCAGGCTCGACCGCCTCCCGAGCGAGTACCTGCGCGAGTTCATCTACTGGGGGTTCGTCAACGATCCCTTCGGCGTGAAGGTCCGCCACGAGGTCGGTGTCGACCGGGCCATGTGGTCGAGCGACTTCCCCCACAGCGTCACCACCTGGCCCGACTCGAGCGCCGCGATCGACGCCATGTTCGACGGCGTCCCGGCCGACGAGACCGCCCGGATGGTCTGCGACAACGCGGTCGACTTCTTCGGTCTCGGGTCTGCCTGACGGTGGCGCCGGTTGCCGCTTGCCGTCTCGCTCGCCAGGCGCGAGAATCAAGTTAATATAGCGCATCGAATATAGCGCACCGGATATAGCACATCGGACGAATTCCACGGGGGACAGCGATGGCCATTCAGACTGACGAACGTTCCGGGCCCGCCGCCGAGCGGCTCATGATGATCTCGTCGGACACCCATGCCAGCCCACCCATCGAGGGCTTTGCCGACTATGTCGAGCAGAAGGACATGGCGGCCTTCGAGGCCGAACTCGAGGCCCGCCAAGCCTTCCGAGACCACTCCAGCGTCGGCAAGGCCCAGGGCAAGTCCGAGGAGATGAACACGCTCCAGCAGGAACAGGGCATGGGACCCGGCACCCGCGACCCCGACGTGAAGGCCCGCCACGAGGAGGCCGACGGCGTGGTCGGCTGCGTCATCTTCCCGAACGGCCCCCGCCCGTTCAGCCCCGAGTACCGCGAGCGAGCGCCGCTGGGGCTTCCGCCGCCCTCGATCGCCCAGCGTGTCGCCGGTGCCCGCATCTACAACCGCTGGCTGGCCGACTTCTGCTCCTCCTACCCGGACCGGTTCTTCGGGATCGCCCAGATCGAGATCGAGGACGTGGACTCGGCCGTGAAGGAGGTCAAGTGGGCCGCAGAGAACGGCCTGCGGGGCGGCATCGCCTTCCCCGGTGTGGCGCCCTCGGGCGAGTACCCGGGCTTCCACGACGAGATCTATGAGCCGCTGTGGTCGGTGTGCGAGGAGTACAACATGCCGCTCAACACCCACGGCGTGGACTCGATCCCGGCTCAGCACTACCCGTTCGGGCACGTCGCCAACATCCTGTTGACGCTCACCGAGGCGTTCTTCTTCAGCACCCGCCATCTGTGGTGGCTCATGTGGACCGGCGTGTTCGACCGCCATCCGGGGCTGAAGCTCACGTTCGCGGAGCTGCTCGCCGACTGGATCCCCCGCACCCTCGGCGACCTCGAGAGCACGCTCAACAGCAACCTGGGGGCGCAGGGCCGCGCCGTGCTCGAGCTCACGCCGACCGAGTACTGGCAGAGGCACTGCTTCGTCGGGGCGAGCTTCATGTCCCGGACCGAGGCCAATGCCCGCCACGACGTCGGTCTCGACAGCGTGATGTGGGGATCGGACTACCCCCACGTCGAGGGCACCTGGCCCCACACCCGTGAGAGCCTGCGCAACACGCTCGCCGGTCTTCCCGTCGAGGACATCCGCAAGATGCTCGGCGAGAACGCCCTGCGTTGCTACAGCTTCGACCCCGACAAGATGAGGGCCCTGGCCGACCAGTTCGGGCCGACGATCGACGAGATCAGCACCCCGCTCGAAGAGATCCCCGACTCGCCCCAGGCCCGCCTGGGCATGGCGTTCCGGGAGGGCGACCACTGGACGTGAGTCGGGTTGCTGGCTGCGTGGAGCAGGCCAGCGTGCTCGACTGGTTGGAGGCCCCATGATCGACATGCGGGAGGCCTTTCATGTGGGCGTGCGGGTCGCCGACCTCGACGCGGCCATGGAGCAGCTCGGCCCGGCTCTGGGTGTCCGGTGGGCGTCGCCCATGGTGCGCGACGCTCAGCCGGTGTGGACGCCCGAGCGCGGCCTCGAGCGGGTGCCGCTGCGGTTCTGCTACTCGGTCGAGCCACCCATGCACATCGAGCTGGTCGAGGGCTCCGGCGGGTCGGTCTGGGACCCCGGCGACGCGCCCGGCACCCACCACATCGGCGTCTGGGTCGACGATGTCGACGCCGAGGCCGAGCGGCTCGTCTCGCTCGGCTGGACGGTCGCGGCCTGTCGCGCCGATCCCGACGCCGACGGAACCCACGGCGTCTTCGCCTACCTCCAACCGCCGTCCGGCCTGCTGGTAGAGCTCGTCAGCCGCGAGATCCAGCCCTTCTTCGAAGCCTGGTGGGCCGAGGCCTGAGAGGCCGAGCGAGTAGGCACGCGAATTCGGCCATACGGGCGAGGCCGTGGGCTGTGTTGCCTTGGTTTGGGCAGCCCGTGAGCGCAGCGAACTAGAGCGGGAGACACTGAACTTCGGCCGGGCCGGCGTCGTCAAGCCTGGTCGGCTCTCCTCCAGTACGGGGCTCGCAGCGCCCGCTTGTTGAGCTTGCCCATGGCGCTGCGGCCGAGGTTGTCGACGAACTCAACCGATCGCGGGCACTTGATGCGCGACAGCCGCTCACGGCAGAACGCAACGATGGCGTCGCCGTCGGGCTTCCAGCCGTCGGCGGCCACCACCAGCGCCCGCATCTCCTCGCCCATCTCGTCGTGGGGGATGCCGATGCAGGCGACATCGGCGATGCCCGGATGCTCGATGAGCACGTTCTCGGCCTCGGCCGGGTAGAGGTTCACCCCGCCGGAGACCACCATGTCGGAGAACCGGTCGGTTATGTAGACGAAGCCGTCTTCGTCGATGTAGCCCATCTCGCCGAGGGTGAACACGCCCGGCTCCAGATGGGCGGCCCGGGACTTCTCGGGATCGTTGTGGTACACGACGCCCCGGCCGGTGGTGTCCCGGAAGTACAGCCTGCCCTCGGTGTTGGGCGGCACCGGCCGGTCCTCGTCGTCGACCACTAGGGCCTCGAACGGCGGGACCGGCCGACCGACCGAGCCCGGATGGGTCAGCCAGTCCTCGCTGGTGATCGAGCAGGTGGTGCCAACTTCGGTGGCTCCGTAGGCGTCGACGAAGACCGGTCCCCACCAGTCGATCATGGCCCGCTTCACGTCGGTGGGGCACTTGGCCCCGGTGTGGGCCACCAGCCTCAGCGAGGACACGTCGTAGCGGTCGCGGACCGCGGCCGGCAGGCCGAGCAGGCGCACGAAGTGGGTGGGGACCATCACCGAGGTCTCGACGCGGTGGCGCTCGATGGCCGCCAGGGTCGCCTCGGCGTCGAACCGGCCGAGGATCACCGTCGGAACGCCCGTAGCCAGGGTTCGCAGCCCCGACAGCGGACCGGTGTGGTACATCGGTCCGACCACGAGGTGGGTGCCGTGCCTGGCGTACCGGTTGCCCTTCAGTGCCTCCAGGTGCTCGGTCATCGTCGCGCCGCCCGCGAACATCGTGGGCGGCAGGTCGGTGCCCTTGGGCCGCCCGGTGGTGCCCGAGGTGAACATGAGATGGGGCCGGGGCGTCACATTGCCGGGAGGGTCTAGCTCCGGACCGTCCGCCAGCCACTGGTCCCACGGGACCACTTCCGCGGGGAGTTCCTCTCCCCATCCCACGATGGTCTCGACCCCGGTCCCGTGGGCCGCCTCCACGCCGCGCGGCGCGGTCTCGGGCCCCACGAAGAGGATCCGGGCATCGGACTCCTCCAGGATGTAGGCGGTCTCCGGTGCGGTCAGGTGGAAGCTCACCGGGATGGTCGAGGCTCCCCCGAGCAGGCCGCCCAGGTGGGCGAACGCCGTCTCCGCCGCGTTCTCGGCGAATACGGCCGCACGCCGGGACGGGCCGAGGTCGGCCGGGAGCAGGAGTCCGGCGACGCGATTGAGGATCGAGTCGACCTCGGCCCACCCGAAGGTCCGCTCACCGTGGACCAGGGCCGTCTCTTCGGGCCGTTCGCGGGCCAGCAGGCGCGAGAACGCCGGCACGTCAGGAGCCGCCTCGCAGAGGCTGAGCGAGTAGGCGAGCGACTTCGGCCCATACGGGTGAGGCCGTGGCCTGAGCGGCCCGTGAGCGCAGCGAACAAGAGCGGGAAGTACTCCGCTGCACCGTGAGGGGCTCGCCCCTACCCGCGCACGTTCGCAGTCTGACGATGGTGGACCGATCCCCTCCGCGCATGCTCTCAAGCGTTGTCAGCGAGCGAGGATGGTGACACCGGGGTCAACCTAGAGGTCGAGCGGATGGCCGGGACAACGCGGCCCATACGGCGCGAGGCGGTGGCCTGGCCCGCTGGGACCGGGTTGGACCCTTGCCGTAGGCTGCTCGCGCTGGTGATCAACCGGCGACTCGACCATTACAGGAGCGACCGTGGACCTCGGACTGGCAGGCAAGAAGGCTCTCGTGACCGGCTCTACCAAGGGCATCGGCTGGGCCATCGCCGAGACGCTGCTGGCGGAGGGGGCGTCGGTGGCGATCTGTGCCCGAAACGGCGACGACGTCGATCGGGCCGTGACCGAGCTGTCTGGGGCCGGCACCGTGGTGGGCTCGGCGGTGGACGCAGGCGACCTGGCCTCGCTCGAGGCCTGGGTCGCCTCGTCGGCCGAAGCGCTGGGAGGCATCGACATCTATGTGCACAACACCTCGGGCAAGGGCCAGAGGCAGCTTGAGGACTGGACCACGAACTTCAATGTCGATCTCAGGGCTCTGGTGGGCGGGGTGGCTGCCGCGGCCGACGCCCTCGCCGACGGCGGCGGCTCGCTGGTGAGCATCGGCACCACCGCCACCGTCGAGCACTTCGGTCCGGGCTCGGGCAGCTACAGCGCGTTCAAGGCCGCCGTCACCAACTGGACTCTCGGCCAGGCCCAGGTGCTCGGCGCCCGGGGTATCCGCTGCAACGTGGTGTCGCCCGGTCCGATCTTCGTTGATGGCGGCGACTGGGACAGGATCAAGGGTCGCATGCCCGAGTTCTTCGAGGCCACCCAGAAATCCCACCCCGGCGGCGACATGGGCACCACCTCCGACGTCGCCAACGCGGTGGCATTCCTGGCCGGCGACGCGGCCCGCCACATCAACGGGGCCAACCTCACCGTTGACGGCGGCTTCCTCAAGCGTGTCGACTACTGAGACGGCCACTCCGGAGCGTGTCGACGCCTGCCTGGTGGCGGGCGGCAAGTATCACGACATCGACTTCGCCCGCCGCGAGCTGCTGCGGCTGCTGGCCGAGCATCCCCATGTGCGCACCCGGGTCGACGCCACCTACGAGGACACCGCCGCGCTAGGCGGGTGCCGCTTCCTGGTGAGCTACACCTGCGACGTGCGGCCCTCCGAGCGGGCCCAGCGGGCACTCCGGTCGTGGGTGGAGCGCGGCGGGCGGTGGGTGGCGCTCCACGGCACCAACTCGGCGCTGGACCTTCCCCGGCCCAACGGCGTGGAGTCGCCCCGCTGCTTCCCGACCTTCGCCGAGACCCTAGGCAGCCAGTTCATCGCTCACCCGCCCATAGCGCCCTACCAGGTCGAGCCGGCCGAGCCGGACCATTGGCTGGTGGCCGGCATTGATCCCTTCACCACTGACGACGAGCTGTACCTGATGGAGCACGCCGACCGCGGCGCCCTCCAGCCCCTGCTGCTCACCCGCTGGCGGGGCGAAGCCCCTGGGTTCGCCGAGAGCGACTGGACCTCGGGCCCGGGCGAGCACCTCGTGCAGTACCTCCGCCCCCTCGGCGATGGTGCCGTACTCTACAACACCCTCGGACACTGCCGCGGCCACTGGGACATGTTCCCGCTGCGAGACTACTACCCGACGGTCGAGCGATGCTCGTGGAACCTCGGCGAGTACTACGAGCTGCTGCGCCGGGCCATCCGCTGGGGTCTCGGGGCGGTGTCATGATCGGCTGGAGGGCGCCATGACCGGTCCGTCGTACGAGGTCCTGCGGGACATCCACCGGCGCATGGTCCGCATCCGCCTGTTCGAGGAGGCCGCCGGCCGGATCTTTGAGGCCGGCCGGATGCCGGGCTTCATCCACCTGTACGTCGGGCAGGAGGCGGTGGCCGCAGGGGTGTGCGCCGCGCTGCGCGACGACGACCAGGTCAGCTCCACCCACCGGGGTCACGGCCATCTGGTGGCCAAGGGTGGAGACCTGTCGCGGATGATGGCCGAGCTGATGGGCAAGGCCACCGGCTATTGCGGTGGCAAGGGCGGATCGATGCACGTCTGCGACCTGGACCTGAACATGCTCGGCGCCAACGGGATCGTCGGCGGCGGCGTGCCCATCGCGGTCGGTGCCGGGTTCGCCAACAAGTACCGGGCCAACGGGGCGGTGAGCGTGGCCTTCTTCGGCGACGGCGCCACCAACATCGGGGCGTTCCACGAGGCCGCCAACATGGCCGCCGCGCTCGAGCTGCCTGTGCTGTTCGTGTGCGAGAACAACGAGTACGCGGAGTACACCCGGCGCGATGAGACGATGGCGATCGACGACGTGGTCGAACGGGCCGCGGCCTACGGGATGCCGGGGGCCAAGGTGGACGGCATGGACGCGGTAGCGGTCTTCGAGGCGACCACCGGCGCACTCGACCGGGCGAGGCACGGCGGGGGGCCGTCGTTCATCGAGTGCAAGACCTACCGGTACTACAACCACCACGGCGTGCAGACCCTCGGGATGAAGTACCGCTCCGACGACGAGGTGAAGGAGTGGCGCGACCGGGACCCGGTGCCCCGCCACGAGGACCTGATGGTCAGCGTCGGAGCCATGACCCCCGACGGGATCGAGGCCGTCCGCGACGAGATCGCCGCCGAGGTGGAAGCAGCCATCGAGTTCGCCGAGCAGAGTCCCATGCCCGATCCGGCCGACCTGCTCGTCGATGTGTACTCCGGCGCCGCCGACCCGCGGCAGCCGCTCCCGCCGGCATGACCGAGCTCACCTACCTCAAAGCGTTCAACGACGGCCTGCGCCAGATGATGGACGCCGACGGTGACATCTTCGTGGTGGGCGAGGACGTGGGTCGCAAGGGCGGGGTCTTCGGGAGCTTCACCGGGCTGATCGACGAGTTCGGCGAGCGCCGGATGGTGGACACGCCCATATCGGAGCAGGCCATCGTGGGTCTCGGGATCGGCGCGGCCGTCTCGGGGCTGCGCCCGGTGGTCGACCTGATGTTCATGGACTTCGTCATGGTCGCCATGGACCAGTTGGCCAACCAGGCCGCCAAGCTCAAGTACATGTTCGGCGGCAGTGCCCGGCTGCCGGTGACCATCACCACCAACGGCGGTGCCGGCCTCTCGGCCGCCGCCCAGCACAGCCAGAGCCTTGAGGCGATGCTGTGCCACGTCCCGGGCCTCAAGGTCGTGATGCCGTCCACCCCCTACGACATGAAGGGCCTGCTGGTCTCGTGCCTGCGCGACGACAACCCCACCGTGCTGGTGAAGAACAAGCGCATGTTCGGCGTGAAGGGGGAGGTCCCGTCCGAGCTGTACGAGGTTCCGATCGGTGAGGCCCGGATCGCACGCCAGGGCGCTGACGTGACCGTGGTGGCCTACAGCCGGATGGCCTCGGAGTCGCTCGCCGCTGCGGACGATCTGGCCGCAGAGGGCATCGACTGCGAGGTGATCGACCTGAGGTCGGTGCAGCCGATCGACATCGACACGGTGGTCGCGTCGGCCCGCAAGACCAACCGCATCGTGGTCGTTCACGAGGCGGTCCGCTTCGCTGGGCTCGGCGCCGAGATCGCGGCCCAGGTTTCCGAGCACGCCTTCGACTATCTCGACGCTCCCGTGGCGAGGGTCGCTGCGCCCTTCGCGCCGGTGCCGTTCAGTCCCGCGCTGGAGGCGTGCTACGTCCCGGACGCCTCCCGGATCGCTGCGCAGATCCGTACCACCCTCGACCGCGGCCAGAGGCCGAGCGAGTAGGCATGGCCACCGAGTTCCAGATGCCGAAGCTGGGCCTCACCATGGAGGCCGGCACCATCATCGGCTGGCATGTCCCCGACGGCGCGGTCGTCGAGCAGGGCACGCCGGTCCTGTCCATCGAGACCGACAAGGTCGAGACCGATGTCGAGGCCAGCGCTTCGGGCCGGCTCCATCAGACTGCGGTGCCGGGCGAGACGTTCCCGTGCGGCGCGCCCATCGGGTGGTTCCTCGCCGAGGGTGAGGAACCACCGGAAGCTGCCCGAGCGCGTCCTGCTGCCACCGTCTCGGGTGCGCCGGCGGCCGGAGCGCCGGCCGTTGAGGCGGCGGCTGATGGAGAGCTGGCCGTCGAGGTTCGGGCGTCAGGAGCAGCGGCGCCGTCCCGCGGTCTTGGTGGCCGCATCCTCTCGTCTCCCAACGCCCGGCGGGTGGCCGCCGAGCTGGGCGTCGACATCGCCGGGGTGGCCGGTTCCGGCCCCGGTGGCCGCATCGTCTCCGAGGACGTGCAGCGCTTCGCCGACGCGGTCCCCGCAGCGGCGGCCGCTTCCGCTCCGGCGGTCGCGGCGACCATCGCGGCGCGCCGGCTGGCCGGCCTGCTGGGCGTCGACATCGCGGCCGTCCCCCGCACCGGCGTCGATCCCCGGGTCACCCGCGATGATGTCGCTTTGCATGTCCGGACGCAGCTGGCCGGGGCCGGGCCCGCTTCCGCGCCGGCCCCGTCCGGACAGGCACGCGGGCGACGGAGGTCGGGGGCGCGGGCCCGCCCGTCCGCCTCTGACGCCGGGTTGCCCCCACCCTCACAGACACCCATGGGAGTCGTTCCGATGCGGGGAATGCGGCGCACGATCGCGTCACGTATGCACGAGTCGCTCCATGACATGGCCCAGCTAACGCTCACCATGGACGCGGCCATGGACCGGGTGGTGGCCGACCGTCGACGGCGCCAGGCCGACGGCGCCGCGCCCAGCTACACCGACTATGTGATCGCGGCGGCTGCCGCCGCTCTCGCGGAGCACCCGGTAGTCAACAGCCAGATCACCGACGACGGCATCGCGCTGTTGCCGGAGGTCAACGTGGGGATGGCGGTGGCCCTCGACGAAGGCCTGGTGGTCCCGGTCGTGCGGGGCGCGGACCGCCTGTCCATCACCGACATCAGCGTCGAGACGGAGCGCCTCGCCGGGGCGGCCCGCTCCCGGTCGCTGGGACTGGACGACTTCAAGGGGGCGACGTTCACGGTGACCGCGATGGGCATGTACGGCGTAGACGCGTTCACCCCGATCATCAATCCCCCCAACACCGCGATCCTCGGCGTGGGCCGCATCCGGCGCGATGTGGACTGGGACGACGACGACCGGCCCCTGCCCCGGCCCGCCCTGACCCTGAGCCTCACCTGGGACCACCGTGCCTTCGACGGCGCTCCGGCGGCCGAGTTCACCCGGACGGTCCGCGAGGTGCTCGAGTCGTGGGGAGAGCGTTGACCGATCCAGCGCCATTCAGCCTCACCTTCACAGAGGCTGTGACGCTGGGTAATTCGGACCGGATTGCGCTGCTGGGCGGGAAGGGCGCCGCCCTGGTGCGGATGACCGAGTTCGGCCTGCCGGTGCCTCCCGGCTTCATCCTGGTCACTGCAGCCTGCCGGAGGGCGCTCGATCGGGACTGGCCCACCACTTGACGGCGAGTTCGCTGCCGGGATCTTGTGGATCGAGCAGCAGCTCGACCGTCGCCTCGGCGACCCCGAGTCGCCGCTGCTGGTCAGTGTCCGCTCCGGGGCCCCGGTGTCGATGCCGGGGATGATGGACACGGTCCTCAACGTCGGCATGACCGATGCGGTGGCTGAGGCGCTCTCAGCGCGTTCGGGGCGCGGTTCCTTCGGGGCGTTTGTGACACTGGTAAGTTTCACGTCAAAGACGCCCCCTCCGAAACCTGCTGATGCGTACATTGAGTGCATGCATCATCGCAGGTCAGAGGGGGCATCTCCGCGGACCCACACAAACCCGCACGTAGCGCTCGTGAATAATCAGGGCTAGCGTGACCCGCCGTGTCCAAGAAGGAGGGCTCCGCAGTCGGCCTCCTCATGGCTGCACAGATCATCGGACCTATCGGGCTGATCGCCTTCGCTGCGGCGGGCATGGCCCCCGCTTGGGCCGCGTGGACGGCGGGAGCTTTCGCCGTCGGGAGTTTTGTGGACCCGACGGGATTGGTTGCACCGCCCTCGATAGTGACGGGTATTGGCGCGCTTGTATGGTCCGCGGTGTTGGTGGTGGTCCTGCTGGTGGGCTGATCGGGACTACCCCGTGAGCGCCCGGTCTTTGGCCGGCTACATCGGGGGCCTGACCCTCGTCGAGGGCGACCGCGACCCGCGCTCGACGCCGCGTCGGGCCGCCCAGGAGTTGCCCGGCGGGCGCGTCCGCCTCACCACCGACGCGCTGGCCGCCGTGGACGAACTCTTCCGCCGTGACGCCGCCCGCCTTCGCACCGTCGTCGAGGCGGTGATGGACGACACTCACGCCGTCAATGGCGCCTTCAAGGAACTCGTGTCGTCTTGGCAGATGCGAGTCGTCGACGGCGAAGAGGTTGCTAACGACCACACCGACGAGGCCTACGACGCCGAGGTCATCCTGCGGCTGCGAGATGACATACATCCCCGAATCCTCGCCGTCGTCGACCAGGTCGCCGGAACCGAGCCGCGCCTGGCCCGCTACACCGAGCGCCTCGCGGCCGCGCTGGAAGCCGTCCAGCGGGGCGACAACCAGATGATGGCCCACCCCCTGCGCGACAGCTACCACACCGCCTGGTTCGAGCTGCACGAGGAGCTGATCCGCCTCTGCGGGCGCGACCGCGCCTCGGAGGCCGCCGCAGGCCGAGCCTGAGTCCCGATGTGGAGTGTCTGCAACCAGTAGTGATTGCAGATTAGTTGCGTTAGGCTCGCGTCGTGGTCGAGATCGAAGACCTGCTGGAAGGGGACCTGGCTACCTCGTCGAGAGCGGCCTGTGATGTGCTTCCCGACATAGTGGCCGCGCTGAACCACCTTGTTCCACGGCTCGCCAGCGGCGCAGACCGCACGACCGTGCGACGCTACTTCGTCTTCACCGACGCTGCCGCCCGAACGCTGACCGACCTGCCCGCTCGTTCTCCTGAAGCGCTGCCCGCCTCAATTGTCATGTACGGGCTGCTGAGACGAAGCGCCGTCGAGTTGCCCTGGGTTGCGCCGTCGTGCGACGGTCTGGGCGCAGTTACCGTGTTCGTCGACCGGTTGAGAGGCGTTGCCGCTGGACTGCCCCAGCACTGTACGAAGGCGCGCCGAGACATCGACGAGCATCGCTTCTCTTGGTTTCTCAAGGCCATGGCGGCAGTCGAACACGAACAGCGGAGCGTCTCGCCGCTGCGTCGGGCCATGTTGACCTTGGACTTGTCGAGCAGCGACATAGCGGATCTCATGGGAGTGAAGCGCCAGGCGGTCGACAAGTGGCTGCTGGCAGGGGCCCCCACCGACCGGATGGGCAAGATCGGCGCGCTAGCCGAGGTCGCCGACATCCTCCAGTACCGGCTGCGCGACGGGATGCCGCCAGTTGTGGTCCGTCGCAGTGCCGACGCCTATGGCGGGCGCACCATGCTTGAGGTGATCGCCCAAGGCGATCATGAGTGGTTGCTGCGATCGACAAAGGACAGCTTCGACTACTCGGGCGCGGTGTGAGGCATGCAGGCCGTCGCCATCGAGGGTCCCTACTGCCGCGTCGCTGATCCCGAATGGGCCGACCCGCTAGACCCGTCATTCGCTGCGGCCACAGGACAGCGGTGGAACCCGCCGGGGTTGGCGTGCCTGTACTTGAACCGAGACGAAGCCACCGCCCGCGCCAACGTGCGGCGCCTCTTCACGGGGCTGCCGTACGGCCCCGAGGATCTTGACCCCGCGACCGCGCCGCTCCTAGTCAGCGTCGCAGTCCCCGCTGGGCAAGCGGCCGACGCCTACTCCGACGATGGGCTCGTATCCCTCGGGTTGCCGGACACATACCCCCGCGACGTCGATGGTGGCCTGATCTCCCACAGCATCTGCCAGACCGTCGGCCAAGCCGTCTTCGACGCAGGCCTGCACGGTGTCGACTACCGGTCGGCGGCCCCCGGCGGGGACCGTGAACTCGCGTGGTTCCCTCGCGGCTCCTCCGCACGGGAGGAATCGCGGCGCGCCTTTGATGATTGGTGGTGATCCGCCACTCATGCCGGACTGCGGAGCCGCGGTCGCAGTTGGCTCTCAGTCTGACGTGTCGGGGCCCCGTTTGGCGGGCAGTTCTATGAAGATCTGGCCGTCTCGCACTTCCAGGGCGTAGCGAGGCTGGTAGCGCTCCCGGACCCGGCAGTACCCGGTGGTGACCTCGTAGGCCCACTGGTGGCCGGCGCACACCAGCCGGGTGCCCAGCATCACGCCCTCG
>LXNJ01001817.1_pt1 | contig 12244 bp, 9 predicted proteins | sample 809081 | NCBI WGS metagenome assembly LXNJ01 (sample SAMN04870510, study PRJNA318959) | sponge metagenome | biome: sponge; feature: marine sponge reef; material: water | host: Petrosia ficiformis | place: Greece: Milos, Mediterranean Sea | collected 2013-05-29 | depth 5-7 m
CACCATGCCGTACATGAAGGTGGTCATTGACGAGCTCGTGGCCCAGTCCATTCGCGAGGACTACATTGTGCTGGTCGGCGGCGCGCCGCTTAACGAGGAGTTCGGCAAGGCAGTGGGCGCGGACGCCTATTGCCGCGACGCCGCCACGGCGGTGGACACCGCCGCCGAGCTGATGAAGAAGAAGCACGGATGACACGGGATCCGGTACTGGTCATCGCGTGTGGCGCTCTCGCCCGGGAGCTGCACCTGATCCGGCAGGCCAACGGCTGGGACCACCTTCGCATTCGCTGCCTGGATCCGCTCTTGCACATGCGCCCGGAGAAGATCGCGCCTGAGCTGCGTGCGGAGATAAAGCGCGCGCAAGGGCAATATCACCGAATATTTATCGGCTATGCGGATTGCGGCAGCTACGGCGAGATCGACCGGGTGCTGGACGACTACCCCGGTGTGGAGCGGCTTCCGGGCCTGCACTGCTACGAGTTGTTCGCCGGCGCCGAGGGCTTCCGGCGCCTGGCGGAGGAGGAACCGGGCACGTTCTACCTCACCGACTTCCTGGTGCGCTTCTTTGACCGGCTGGTGGTGCAGACGCTGCAACTTGACCGCCACCCCGAACTGTCCCGGGATTTCTTCGGCAATTACCGGCGCCTGGTTTATCTGTCCCAGACCCACGACGCGAAACTGCTTGCCGCAGCCCGGGCTGCGGCGGCGCGTCTCGGCCTTGAGTTTTCCCACCTGCACACCGGCTATTACGCCTTGCAGGAGCGCGTTGCCTCTGTGGCCGCAGTCTGATGCGATGAACGTTATCCTGGTGAGGTGGCGTGACATTCCCGCGCAGGTGATCGTCAAGAAGGGCAGGGTGCGAGCCAGGGCGCGGTTGAGCGGGCGCTTTCAAAGCGCCATTGATCGCGCCGCCATGCGGGCGAAGAAACAAAGCGCCGACGCCTATATGGATGAATGGTCGCGGGAGCCGATCAAGGCCGGGCCGGATGATGCGGCAGCGGACTTGCAGGTGGTCGCCAGCCGGTTTGCGGACCGGATCGAAGCACGCTATTCGGACGAGCGACTGCTGGCGCTCATCCGCAATCACGGTCTGGCGGAGGACGGAAAGGATGGTTCGGAGAGTCGCTGAAGCATGACGAAAACGGTAATCGCTTCTCATCGCCAGGAGGTCGTGATCGGTTTCGATCAGCCCTTTGTGATCATCGGCGAGCGCATCAACCCTACCGGGCGCAAGATTCTCGCGGAGGAGATGAAGGCGGGAAACTACGATCGGGTGGTCGCCGACGCCATCGCCCAGGTTGAAGCCGGCGCCCACATGCTGGACGTGAACGCCGGGATACCGCTGGCGGACGAGCCCGCCATGCTGGCCGAGGCCATCCAGCGGGTGCAGTCGGTCACCGATGTGCCGCTTTGCATTGACTCTTCCATCGTCGCTGCGCTGGAATCCGGCCTGGCGGTCTATCGGGGCAAGGCGCTGGTCAACTCGGTCACGGGCGAAGAGGAAAGGCTGGAAACGGTGCTGCCGCTGGTCGCCCGGCACGGCGCCGCTGTGGTGGCCATTTCCAACGACGAAACGGGCATCTCCGAGGATCCGGACGTGCGCTTCGAAGTGGCCAGGAAAATCATCGAACGGGCTCAGGACCACGGCATTTCCCCAAGCGACGTCGTGGTGGACCCCCTGGTCATGCCGATCGGCGCGATCAACTCGGCCGGTCGGCAGGTCATGCACCTGGTCGGCCGATTGCGCAGCGAACTCAAGGTCAACACCACCTGCGGAGCTTCCAATGTGAGTTTCGGTCTGCCCAATCGAAACGGCGTCAACAGCGCCTTTCTCACCATGGCGATCGGCGCCGGGATGACATCGGCAATCACCAACCCGCTGCACGGCGAGGTCATGCAGGCGGTCCTGGGCGCCGACGTCATGATGGGGAAGGATTCGGATTGCGCGCGCTGGATTCGCAAGTACCGCGAACCCGGCGCGCCGGCGGGCAACCGGCGAGGCCGCCGGGACCGCCGCCGCCGCCGCGGCTGACCCTATGGAAAGAGCTATGCTTTCAGCTTCGTTCAACCCGTATGCCGTGGAGGGCAGCCATGCCTAGACGATCAGGTGGCAGAAGGGCCCGAAGGGCCGAGCGCGCCGCGCCGCTCGCCGAAGCGATCAAGCCGGTTCAGCCGGGGCATACCGGAGGACAATACCGGCCCCTGTCCGCTGCCGGCGTTGCGGCCATCGCGGAAAACGCCTTGAAGATTCTCGAGCAGGTGGGATTCGCCGACCCCACCCCTCACTGCATCGAAACCTGCACGGCCGCGGGCGCCGTGCTCGGCGAGGACGGGCGTTTGCGCATGCCGGCAAGCCTGGTCGAGCACACCCTGGAGATCGCCCGGCGGAATCTCGTGCTGCACGCGCAGGATCCGGCGAGAGACCTGGATTTGAGCGGCGCGAGGGTGCACTTCTCCACCGCCGGCGCCGCGGTGATGATCGCCGACACGGAAAACGACCTCTACAGGGATTCCCTGGCGCAGGACCTGTACGACATGGCGCGTATCGTCGATACCTGCGAGCACATTCACATGTTCCAGCGCACCTGCGTACCTCGGGACATTCCCGACAACTATGCGATGGACATCAATACCCTCTACTGCGCGCTGATGGGCACCAGCAAGCACGTCGGTTCGAGCTGGACGCTGCCCGGGCACGTGGAGAAGAGTCTTGAGATGCTGCATCTCATCGCTGGCGGCGAGGCCGAGTGGCGAGCGCGTCCCTTCGTGAGCCAGTCCAACTGCTTTGTGGTCCCGCCGCTGAAGTTCGCCACCGATGCCCTCGAGTGCCTGCGGGTAGCCGTGGAGGGTGGCATGCCGGTGCTGCTTTTATCGGCTGGCCAGGCCGGCGCCACCTCTCCTGCCTACCTTGCCGGGGCGGTTTCCCAAGCCTGGGCGGAGTGCCTCGGCGGGCTGGTCTATGTCAACGCAATCAGGCCCGGCGCACCGGCGATTCTCGGCGGCTGGCCGTTCGTCTCGGACCTGCGCACCGGGGCGATGAGCGGCGGCTCCCCGGAGCAGGGACTGCTGTCCGCCGCCTGCGCCCAGCTCGGCATCCATTTCGACCTTCCCTTCGGCACCGCCTGCGGCATGACCGACGCCAAGCTGCCGGACTTTCAGGCCGGCGCGGAACGCGCCGCAACCGTGCTGTCCGCCGCCTTGTCCGGGGCCAACATCGTTTATGAATCCGCCGGCATGTACGCCAGCCTGCTGGGCACATGCCCGGAGAGCCTGCTGCTGGACAACGACGTTCTGGGCGCCGTCGGGCGCATGACCCGGGGGATCGAAGTCAATTCCGATACGCTGAGCTTCGACGAGATCCAGCAGGTCTGTGACAGCGGCGAGGGGCATTATCTGGCTTCGGGAAGCACCCTGCAGGTGATGCAAAGCGAATACATTTACCCGGATTTCAGCGACCGCGAAAGTCCGACGGTCTGGGAAGAGCAGGGCAAGCCGGCGCCGCTGCATCGCGCCGCCGAAAAGAAGCGGGAAATTCTTGCTCAACAGGCGCCGCGCCACGTCAGCGACGAAATCGACGCCCGCGTCCGGTCCGGGTTCCCGATTGCGCTATCCCGATCCGCCATGGGCCGGTGAATCGCGAGGCTGACTTGCAGCCAGGAGCAGCTTCTTCAGCGGCGGAAAACGCCCTGGCTGTCGGGCCACTTGCAAGCCCGGGAACGGGCTGCGAAATTATTGGTTATGATATGTAGTATCGTTCGGGATCGAACTGCTCGGGAGATTGGGGACTATGGCCTTTACTGTACCAACGCAACATACCGTATTGTCCGCCGCTGTAGCGGCGGCCCTGGCAGGAGCGCCGGTAGCGGCGCAGGAGGAAAGCCCCGGCCGGGAGTTCGACGAGATCGTGGTTACCGCGAGGCGCGTTCAGGAGTCGCTGCAGGATGTTCCTCTGGCCGTGACCGCCCTGGACACCCGCGAGATCACTGAACTAGGCATTACCAATTTCGCGGACTACGTGCTGCAGCTGCCCAGCGTGACCGCCGGCGGCAGCGGACCGGGCCAGAACACCATCTATATCCGCGGCGTCGCATCGACCACGCCGAACCTCACGACCGCCGGCGTGGCCGGCCTGGCGCCCAACGTCGCTTTTTACCTCGACGAGCAGCCGCTGGCGCATCCGGGCCGCAACCTTGACGTGTACGCGGCGGACCTGGCGCGCATTGAAGTGCTTTCGGGTCCCCAGGGCACGTTATACGGGGCCAGCTCGCAGGCCGGCAATGTGCGCCTGATCACGAACAAGCCGGACCTGAACGAGTTTTACGGCAATGTGAAATTCGGCGCAAACACGATCAGCGACGGCGATACCGGCGCCAACGTCGAAGCCGTGCTTAACGTACCCATCAGCGACACCTTTGGTTTGCGCGGTGTCGTCTACAGAGACAAGCAGGGCGGCTGGATCGACAATGTCGCCACGACCAGGGACGCCAGCGGCAGCGCCCGGTGGAGGCCCGAAGGCGCCGTTCGCAAGAACGGCGTCCCCGTTGCCGCGCACCGCGCCGGATTCGGGGCCGGAGCCGACCTCTCCGGAGTGGAATTCATCGCGGCCGACAACAGCAATTACGCGGGCGAGGATATCAATAGCGTCACCTATACCGGCGGCCGGATCTCCGCCAAGTGGGACATCACCGACAACTGGAACCTGCTCGTCTCGCATACCACCCAGGACACCGAGGCGGACGGCGTGTTCTTCTCCAACCCCGAGGTGGGCGACCTTGAAATCAACCGCTTCGTGGACGAGGGCATCTTCGACACCTTCGACAACACGGCCCTGACGCTGACGGGCCGGCTGGGCGAGCTGGAAGTCATCTACACTGGCGCATTCACCGACCGGGAATCCGAGCAGATCGTCGACTATTCCGACTACCTGTTCGTGGGCCAGTACCTGCCGTATTACATCTGCGATTACTACAACGTCTATTACGCGAACAGGTTCGGTAATGGGGTCCCCGGATCCGGCAGGTGCAATGATCCGACCCTGTATGTGGACAGCCTCAACAGACTCGATGTCGAGTCCCACGAGGTCCGCTTCACCACCGACCAGTCCAAGCGCTGGCGCCTCCAGGGCGGTGTGTTCACCAGCGATATTGAACTCATCGAGGTCAACGACTTCACCTATCCCGGTTCCGTCCACGCCATCGGCTGGCGCGGAGACCCGGGATTTGCGCCGAACTACCCGCTGACCAATGTCGAGGCGGCCCCGGGCAACCCCGAGGGATCGAGCTTCAATGCCGGCCCGGGGTATTACACCTTCCCGGGACCGTTCCCCACGGGGGTCATATTCCGCAACGACATCCGGCGCACGGACAGTCAGTTCGGCGTGTTCGGCGAACTGGACTTCGACCTGAACGACCAGTTCACCCTGACGCTGGGCGCGCGCAATTACGAGACGGAAGTTGATCTCGAAGGCAGCGCCAATTCATCGTTCGGCAATACCGGCGCGATGCTCGGTTCAGACGGCCAGCGTTTCGGGACCAATATTTCCCAACTGTACGCGGACGGCAATGATCCCGACAAGGCCGTAGCCGATGGCACGATCCTGAAGGCCACCCTCGGCTGGCGGCCGCAGCCGGCGCACCTCTACTACGTGACGTTCTCGGAGGGCTTCCGTCCCGGCCTGCTGAATCGCCCCGGCGGCAGATCGAGTGATGACGGCAGCGGTTTTATCGTGCCCTACGTGCTGGATACGGACGAGGTCGTGAATCTCGAGGTGGGCATGAAGGCTGATATCGGCAGTGCCTTGCGTTTGAACGCGGCGCTGTTCAACATCGATATCGACAATCTGCAGACCACGATCTTCGATACCAGCATTGTCAACCTGTTCTTCTCGGCCAACGCGGCGGACGCGCGGGTCAGGGGACTGGAGGCGGACTTCATCTGGCTGCCGCCCGGGCTTGACGGGCTGACCATCGGCGGCGCCGTCTCGTTCCTCGACACGGAGATCACGCGCAAGATCACCCCCACCAACGACGTTCGCGAGGGGGACGAGCTTGCGTTCGCTCCAGGCAACCAGGGCAACCTGCGCGCTCGCTACGAGTGGATCCTGCAGGGCAGCGGCTGGACGGCGCACGTGATGCCGATGATTACCTGGTCCGCGGATTCGTACAGCGACATCATCACTATCAATCGCGACCGGGTCGAGAGCTGGACAATGTTCGGCCTGACGGCAGGCGTGGCCAGCGACAACTGGTCGGTGACGTTGTTCGGCAGCAACCTGACCGATGAAAGGGCCGAGGTGTCGCGCTCCTTCGTGTTCGACAGGCACCACGTAACCTACGCGAGACCCAGGACATTCGGCGTACGCGCGAGCGTGAACTTCTGACCGACCCGGGTCCGGCTGCAGGCGCCGACACAGCATCCTCTTTGGGGGATGCCGCAAGCGTCTCCGGGCGCGCCGAGCGTCCTGTACATCCCCGCCGTCCTGCCTCTCGCAGCAATCGCCAACCCGCGGCAGGTAACGGTCGTGCGCGGCGCAGGCAGGCGCCGGACAAGCCTGCGCTGGCCGAAATTCAGTCCCGGATAGTCTCGAAGCAATACGAGGAGGCGCTGGCCGACCTCGGCATCATCCTCCGGGATGAACCGGACAACACCGACGCGCTGTACATGAGCGCGGTGTGCCGCCGCTACCGGCGCGAGTTCGACGCGGCGCTGTCGCAGCTTGCCAGGCTGAAGGCCCTCGCGCCCGAGAACGGCCGGGCGCACCAGGAAGAGGGTCACGCGTACCGCGACATGGGCCGGCCCGAACGTGCGCTGCTGTCTTACAGGCAGGCCTGCCGGTTCAACCCGGCGCTGGTGGCGAGCTGGCGGGGGCAATTGCATGGCCTGACCCGTGGAGGGCGCCTGCAGGAGGCGGCGCAAGTCAGGGCGCAACTGGAGTACCTGAAGCGGTTGCCGCAACCCCTGGTCGTCGTTATGGACCTGTTGAGCCAGGGCAAGCTGCTCAAGGCGGAGGACCTGTGCCGAAAATTCCTGCAAAAGGCGCCCCACCATGTAGAGGCCATGCGGCTGCTGGCCGACATCGGCATCCGCTTCGGCGTGCTGGCGGACGCCGAATTCCTGCTCGAGTCGGCGCACGAGTTTGATCCGAAGAACGTGCGGGTGCACATGGACTACATCCAGGCGCTCAGGAAACGCCAGCGATTCGCAAAGGCGCTTGAGCAGGCCAGGGCGCTGCTTGAGACTTCGCCGGAGAATCCGCAGTTCCAGTCCATCTACGCGATCGAGTGCATGCAGACCGGCAACTACGAGGAGGCGCTGAGCCTTTTCGACAGGGTACTGGAGCGAATCCCGGGAGACCCGGTCACGCTTACATCGAAGGGCCACGCGTTCAAGACCAACGGCCAGTACGACGACGCTGTCGCCTCCTACCAGGCTGCGGTCGACAGCCAGCCGCGGCACGGTGAAGCCTGGTATGCGCTTTCCAACCTGAAGGTCTATTCGTTCAGCGACACCGAACTTGAGCGAATGCACAGGCAGGAGCGCAACGAGGAACTGGCCCATGCCGACCGCGTGCATCTGAGCTTCGCCCTGGGCAAAGCCTACGAAGACCGCACCGACTTCGAGTCTTCGTTCCGTTACTACGAGCAGGGCAACCGCTCCAAGAAGACCATAAGTACCTACGATGCGGACAAGATGACGGAGGAGCTGCGCGCCCAGCAGCGGGTTTGTACCGCCGAGATGCTTGAGCGCGGCGCCAGGGCGGGGTTTTCGGCCGGCGATCCGATTTTCGTCGTCGGGCTGCCGCGGGCCGGTTCAACGCTGCTGGAACAGATCCTCTCGTCCCATTCCAGGGTGGACGGCACCCTGGAGCTGCCGAACATGGTGTCGCTGGCGCAGCAGTTACGGCGCCGCGGACGCATCAGTAAGGAGCCCGACTACCCGGAGATCCTGGCGACGCTATCCGACGAGGAACTGCGCGAGTTCGGAAAGCAGTACATCGACGACACGCGGATTCACCGCCAGGACGCTCCGTTTTTCGTCGACAAGATGCCGAACAACTTTCGCCACATCGGACTGATTCACCTGGTACTGCCCAACGCGAAGATCATCGACGCCAGGCGCCATCCCATGGCCTGCGGTTTCAGCGGCTACAAGCAGCTTTTCGCCGAAGGCCAGCAGTTCACCTACGACCTGGCGGACGTCGGGCAGTACTATCGCGATTACGTCGAGCTCATGGATCACTGGGACGCGGTGCTGCCCGGCAAGGTGCTGTGCGTCCAGTACGAGGACGTGGTGGGGGACCTGGAAAACCAGGTGCGTCGAATCCTTGAATACTGCGGACTCGAATTCGAGCCGGGCTGTCTGAGTTTTCACCGCACGGAGCGAGCGGTGCGCACGCCCAGTTCCGAACAGGTCCGCCAGCCGATATTCAAGTCGGGGCTGGACTACTGGCGCAACTACGAGGCCTGGCTCGATCCGCTGAAAGATGCGCTGGGCGAAGACGTCCGGCGCCGTTTCGGCATCTGATCCGCGAATCCCCGGCCCGCAAGGGACTGCCAGCCACTGTCACGCAACGGGTATGAACGAGACCGGCAGTAAACACGGCGACACGGCCGTAACCAGGCCAGCGGCTACGGATATCGGGCACGAAATCGGCGAGCAGAACATCCGGTTCCTGGGTCTCGATATCCATAACCCGGTCTTCATCGTTTCCGCGCTGCTGGTGGTCGTGCTCGTGATCGGCACCTTGCTGTTTCCGCAGCAGGCGACGGCCCTGTTCGCCGACTTGAGGGTCTGGACCACCGTGACCTTCGATTGGTTCTTTATGGGCGCGGCGAATATCTTTGTGGTGTTCAGCTTCGCGGTTGCCTTGTCGCCACTCGGACGCATTCGCCTGGGCGGGAAGGACGCCACGCCCGAATACGGCTATCTTGCGTGGCTGGCCATGCTGTTCGCCGCCGGCGTGGGCATTGGCCTGATGTTCTTCGGCGTGCTCGAGCCTGTGACTCACACCCTGGCGCCCCCGCTGGGCATCGACCCGGCCGACACCAGCGCCGCCCGCGCCGCGGGCATGTCCGCCGCGATCGCGCATTGGGGCCTGCACGCATGGGCGATCTACGCGGTGGCCGGCCTGTCGCTGGCATTCTTCTGTTTCAATCGCGGCATGCCGCTCACGCTGCGGTCCGCGTTCTATCCGCTGATCGGCAAGTCGGTGTGGGGCCCCTTTGGTCACGCGGTGGACATTGTCGCGGTGCTGGCCACCCTGTTCGGGATCGCGGTATCGCTGGGATTCGGCGCCGAGCAGATTGCCGGCGGACTGCAGTATCTGTTCGGAATCCCCGCCGTCACCACGACCAGGATCATCCTGATCATCGTCATCATCGCCCTCGCGCTGGCGTCCGTTATTGCCGGGCTGGACAAGGGGATCAAGCGCCTGAGCTGGATCAATATGGGGCTTGCCGGCGGACTTTGGCTTTTCGTGCTGATTGCGGGGCCAACGCTGGCCATCCTCGGGCAGATCGCCAAAGCGCCCGTCGATTACATCTACTACCTGCCGGCATTGAGCAACTGGATCGGCCGCGCGGATCTGGCTTTTCTGCACGACTGGACGACCTTCTACTGGGCCTGGTGGATAGCCTGGGCGCCCTTCGTGGGCATGTTCATCGCCCGCGTCAGCTACGGTCGCACCGTGCGCGAGTTCATTACCTGGGTACTTGTAATCCCGACCCTCATCGGCATCCTGTGGATGGCGACGTTCGGCGGCGCCGCGTTGGATCAGTACTTTTCCACCGGCTATACGGGCGTAGCGGAGTCAGTGCCTGAACTGGCACTGTTCAAGATGCTTGAGCAATTGCCGTTCACCGAACTGGTCTGCGCCGTCAGCGTCGTGCTGATCACGATCTTCTTCGTCACCTCGGCTGACTCGGGTTCATTGGTGATGGACACGATTACGGCCGGCGGCAAGATGGACGCGCCGGTGCAGCAACGCGCCTTCTGGTGCGTGCTCGTGGGCATGGCCGCGATGGCGCTGATGCTGGGCGGCGGCATGGCGTCGCTGCAGGCGCTGACTCTTTCGGTGGGCCTGCCTTTCACCCTGGTGTTGCTGTGCATGTGCGTCGGCCTCGTCAAGGGGCTGCGCGAGGAAATGCCCTAGAAGGGCGTGTCGCCGGAGACCGAAGCGCGCTGCATCTTGCGGTGCTGCGGCCAGTAGTCGGCCAGCGCGTAATGGGACGTGCAGCGGTTGTCCCAGATCGCCAGGGTGCCGGGGCGCCAGCGCAGCCGCACGCAGAATTCCGGCGTTTCGATGTGTTTGTACAGGAACTGAAGCAGATTTTCGCTTTCCTGGGGAGTAAAACCGTTGATGAAATTGGTGAAGAAGCGGTTGACGAACAGCGACTTGCGGCCGGTTCGCGGGTGGGTCCTCACCACCGGATGGGACACGGGCGGGAATATTTTCTCGAATTCCTTGATCTTTTCCTCGCTGTTGTCCCAGTTCCTTACGATCGGCTCGTAGTACCCGAGTATGGTGTGGGTGCAGGTCAGGCTGCCGAGTATCCGCTTCATTTCGTCCGACAGCGTCTCGTAGGCGCTGTAGTTGCAGGCCCACATCGTGTCGCCGCCCCCGTCGGGCACGACCAGCGCGTGCAGCATGTGCAGCGCCGGGGGTTGCGCCAGGCCGGTCATGTCCTGGTGAAAGGTGTTGAGCGCGGGCGGCTTGCTCTTGTCGTTTTCGAGAAAGAGCAGCTCCTGGTACTTGTGTGCCAGCGCCGGTTGGACAAAACTCTCACCAAAGCGCCGGGAGAAATCGACGAGTTCCTCTCCGTTCAAGTCCTGATTGCGGAAAAACAGAACTCTGTGTTCCAGTAATCCTTGTTCGATCTCGTCGATCACATCCTGCGGAAGGTCCGGCGCAACGTCGATTCCCGACACCTCCGCGCCCAGCTTTGCGACTCGCTCAAATTCCATAGTTCATTAGTCCAGAAATTCGCGTGAAACCGCGGCCAGACGGTCCACGCCTACGTCGAAAACGCCGTGGGTGAGATCGGGCATCTCGACCACCTTGACATCGGCTATCAACTCCGCTGCGGCCCGGGAGTTCTCCTGCAGATTGCCGTGCGTATTGGGCACCAGCACCGGCTGCCGAACCAGCGGCAGGCGTTCTTCGGCCGGGTAGCTGAACACGCTGTGATACGCCCACCAGGAGTAGGGCCCGGATTGCAGGTGGTCGGCGAAGTGCGATGCGCCGCGCTGCAGCGACACATCCGGGTGACGGCCGGTAACCCAGAACTCCCAGATTTCCATCGCTTTCGTTCCATCCTCCGTCAGCTCGCTTGGCCTGGCGTACTGCTCGTACATTTCCTTGCGTGTATCGCCCACGTTAAAGGGAATGCCCGGCAATACCAGCCGGCGCACCAGGTCCGGCCGGATGACCGCAAGTTCCGAGGCGATAAAGCAGCCGGTGTGGTAGCCGATCAAGTCCACGGCGCCCTGGCCGTTCGCCCCGAAGCCCAGCGCATCGAGCGCGTCCGCCGCCGTTCCCGCCAGCTCGATCATGGGCTGCGGCTCGGGCGGCGGGTCCGAGCGGCCATAGCCCGGCGTGTCCATGGCCATGACCAGCCGGTCGCCGCTCATCTCCAGCATGAAGTCGCGGAAGAAGTCCCCCGACACCGCGGTCGGATGAAAACACATCAGCGGTGTCTTCGCGGACGTGTCGTCGAGCGCGGCGGCAACGTAAACGTGGACCTGGCCGAAGCGCCCGTCCACGTAGCGCCGGCGGATCCGCCGACCGGCGCCTGCCGATGACGGATCGGAAGCCGGACGCGGCTGCCCCGCGCCCGACCGCGCCCAGACAAATGCAAGCGGCGCGGACAGCGCCGCCTGAAGCAGCCGCCTGCGATGAACTTGAATCTTCTTGCCTTTCACTGTATTCGCCAATCTTCCGGAATCCTACGGGCGCGTCCAGGCGAATCTTATCAGGCAGCCGGACCCCGGGGGAAGAACGCAAGAAGGGGAATGGCGGCGCTCACAGGCAAACCGCGAGGTCCTGAAATTGATTTCGCGTGCGGCGATATAGCGGGTATGGTAGTGATCGTGAAACAGGCCATTGGTCACGTGGGGAGAACCGCCGGGGTTCTCTTCGCTCAGGCGGCGCTCGCGTTTGCCTGCCTTGCGCAGGAGCCGGCGGCGCCGGAGGAAAACACCGGCATCACGGTTTTCCCGTCGGCTTTCTACGCCGATGGCGAACCGG
>LXNJ01001819.1_pt1 | contig 12239 bp, 8 predicted proteins | sample 809081 | NCBI WGS metagenome assembly LXNJ01 (sample SAMN04870510, study PRJNA318959) | sponge metagenome | biome: sponge; feature: marine sponge reef; material: water | host: Petrosia ficiformis | place: Greece: Milos, Mediterranean Sea | collected 2013-05-29 | depth 5-7 m
CACCAAGTACCGGAAGGCGACTTCCATGCCTTCATCGACGGCCTCGGCCGCGTCGATGACGACGATGCGCTGTGGTGCGCTCAGGTCATTCAGTACTACCGACAGCGAGGCGTCCAGCACATGTTCGAACTCGACGGTGCGTTCGGGGATTTGCCTGAGGTTGATGCACAGCACTTGCACGGTGTCGGGATCCGCTGCGGCCCTAGCAGAAAGCGACAGCACCGCGAGAGCGCTCTTGCCCACACCCGACTCTCCCGTCACGACGAGTCCGCCCGATGTGCTGACCGTCTCAAAGAGCGCTTGAGCCATATCGTCTCGGTCCAGGCGAACACGGCGAGCGTCATCACTCGCCGTGATCTCGCCGTGCACCGACTCGAGCGCTCGGTCATGGAGATGACTGAGTCTCTTCCATCCCCGGTCATGGGGTCGAACACCCGCGTCGAGCAGGCCGTGCACTCGGCGTCGCAGCAACGTCAGACTGATCCGCGCAGACCTAGATGCGAACTCGCTTGCAAGCGCGAACAGCCGGTCGCGCAACGCCACTGCTCCCGCTAGGTCACCATCGTGGGCAACCGGAATGAGGCTGTTCGCTACATCGGTCCAATCCTGCTCATGGGGAGGCTCGAGCCGAGGCATCAACACCGTGAGGCGCGACAGCATCGTCCACGTGACCTGGAGGACTCGCGTCTCGTCAGGTTCAGCCTCACCGAGATCGGCCAAGGCTTGCTTCACGAGCTTCTCGACCTGATCCAACCTGCCCACGATGCGGGTGTTGAACGTCTTCGGGGTTCGTAGCAAGCCGAAGAAGCCCGCAGCGTCCAACTGGTCCGCGGCGTGCCGTGCCAGCATCGAGATCTGCTCGGCATGTTTGTTCGGTCCTGCAACTATGAGGCCTACCCGATGCTCCGCGCCGCCAGCGGGAGCCTCGATCACAGCGCGGACGAACTGCCGCATCAGCTTCTGTGCTGACGTGTTGCTTGCCACGAGTCTCGGCGAACGCCTAACAGCCAGCGAGAGCACCAACGAAGGTTCCGAGTCGAGCGAGGATGCTGCGCTCACGACGAGGTCATCAACCGGATAGGCAGGCGCCTGCTGGAACGCGACGCTCACGACGCGGCGACCGTCTCCAAGTTCAGCGGCGCCGTCGCCGACAAGAAGGTGAGCGAGATAGACCGCTGCCGCCCGCCACTCGAGAGCGAAGCCGCCCCCACCCGTCGCGTACGGGTTCATTCCCACGCCATGGCTCGCGGGGCTCGTCATCGGCTCGGGACTCCCTGCGTTCATCGGCACCCGCCAAGGTGACAGCGCTCCCATTGAGTGAGGTCGCGCACTTCAACCAGCATGTGCGGCCTAGAGCCGGTCTGGCTCCCAAGGGCAGCGTCATCGGTCACTGGCGGTTCGTCCTCTCGGTGCGGTGTACACCACGCGTAGCACGAGCAGACCGAGGTGCGGCTGCATTGCGAGGGGATTCCCGGGGAATTGTTGCCTGAGCACGGGGTTGTTTCTGTGGATCTCCTGTTGATGGCAGCAACAGCTCAACGCCACTGCTCACCAACAGCGCATGAAGCCGCTGGTTCGACCGGGCCCGCGCTCCATCCAACAGGCACTGGCAACAAGGGAACACGGTGAAGTTCCCCAGCGCACCGCAAGGTGGGTGAGCCTCACCGGGTTCACGCAGGCTGCTTGTTGTGAGTCTCGGCCCGATGGGCTGAGGGTTGTTGACGGTAGTGGAGGTCTTCGGCTTCGGCTGGGGGGACGCGGCCGGTGTTGTGGTGGTGGGATGCGACGGCGGTTGAACCAGTCGACCCATTCCAGGGTGGCCAGTTCGAGGTCTTCGAGGCCGCGCCAGGGGCCGCGGTGGCGGACGAGTTCGGTCTTGTAGAGCCCAACCAAGAGCGGCCCGGTCGCCGAAGTCGAGGGTGTGCAGGTGCACCTCGGCGACAGGTTCGCGTGGTGCGCGGATGTGCAAAGCGCGTGGGACACCAACAACGACGCCCTGCGGGCCGCTCTAGCGGCCGCGGCTGACTACAACGCAGCCGCCGAGGCGTTCAGCGCCTCCGCCGATGAACTTGACCAAGCGGCCGCCCTTGAGCAGATGCACGCGCTCGAACAGCACGCCCGCGACATCATCAGTCGGTACGTCGCCTACGCATCCTCTGACACGCAGCCGGGACTCATGTCCGCTTTCCGCTCGGAGATCGCCCAATTGAACGATGGGGCCGAGAGCACCAAGGGTGTGGCCTCGAACGCGCCCGAGACGCATTCGAGGCCGCCGCCTCACAGCAGGATGCCGTCGTGTTGAACGAGTTCTTGGCCATTATGCGCACATCGCCCTCCGACGAGCAGCGATACGCCAGGCTCAGGGCCCAGCCCATCCCGCCGGCGCTTGAAGCCTCGTTCGCAATCACGGACGCGCAAGCCGCCCGCGACGCCGCGCCCATTCCCACGGCGTACACCGCACAACAGGCCGGGGACATCACCTCCGCGCGGCATAGACCAAAATATGCCCTCTGAACTCGTATTTTTTGAAGCTTGTTCTGATGAGTATTACTTCAAATGTTCTCCCTGTCTTCTCGAAGCCTGCGCGAGCTGGTGGGTTGTCCTGGTACATGCTTGACGCGTCGGGTCGGGTAGGTGTGTTGCACCTTTGGGACGCGGTTCCGGTGGTTGCCGACACTCGAGTAGTTGGAGCCCTGCCAGCCCGGCCAAGTCTCTTGACGATCGAAGAAGCCCGACTTCGAGGTCGTACCGTGGCGTTTCCGATGTCGATCCTTGCCCCGCGTGCAACGGTCATTCCCAGACAATTGCACTCGCTTCTGGTACTCGGTGTCTTCTGGCCTCCGACGGGCATCCCTTCAGCAGTCGCTTCTGTAGCCGTTGGCGGTTCTCCCGGTGTCCGGTCGCTCCATCCGACAATGTTCCGACCTACTGTCGATCCATGGCGCGAAGACCCGTTTGGCATTACATGCTGCTCGACAGTCGCGAGGAGGCGCTCACGGCCATAGAGCTTCACAACGGACCAAGGTCGGGGCGGCCGCTCGAGGGGTTTCTCGTGCACATGCACATTGCGTGGCTCTATCTGCTCCACGCCCGATTTCAGCGTGACGGCGTCAGCTACCACTATCGAGACAGAAAGTCTGGCCGCTACATCAAGGTTGACGGCGAACGCAAAGCGTGGGATCTCGATTGGTCGATCAAGCATAGATGGCCAGACCCCAGTCATCCCGTCCGGGCGAACCTCGAGGTCACGACGAAGCTCCGGAACAAGGTCGAACATCGCTACGAACGCGGCTTGATGGTGGCAGCTCGCGGATTCACGCAGGCGCTCACCATCAACTACGAGGAGGAGCTCGTTGGCGCGTTCGGCGATGAGTACTCAATCGCTGATCGCGTGCACGTACCCGTAGCGCTGTCGACGTTCAGCCGCGAAGGTGCTGCGGCGATGGCCGCAGCACAGGCTGCTCTACCGGACAAGCTTCGGGACTTCTTTATCGACTACCGGGCTGGCTTGGATTCGGAGACTACGAGCGACCGATCCTTCGAGTTCCGGATCGAGATTGTTCAGAAGCGCGCCCCTACGTCTCAAGCCGACCTAGCCGTTTCATTTCTCCGCATCGAGGATCTCACGGAGGATGAGCTCGCTGGGTACGAGGCGCTGGAGAAAACGGGCCGAATCATTCTTCGCGAGAAAGTGCGAGACGTGGTCAACGCCGGATGGATGAAGCCGACCGCGGCCTCCGCACAGATCCAGGACGCACTCGGGTGGCGATTCTCGCCGTCATCAGAGTTTCCACGAGCCTGGAAGGCCCTTAGAGTGCGCCCGCCGAGCAAGACGAAGGGCAAGGCCCGGGCTCAGACGGAAGCTCGCTACTGCCGGTATGACGAGCCCCACGACGACTACCTCTACTCGTCCGACTTCGTGCAACTGGTTGTCGAAAGATGCGACTCGGCAGACACCTTCGAAGCCTTGATCGGGTGGGCTCCGAAGGAGGCACCTGATAGCGCTCCGAGATCCGGATCCTGAGCTGGGAGCTTAGCTCCCGCTCTGACCAGGTAGTTCGAGGGTGTCGGATGGGGACAATAGCCCTTTACCCACAGACGCGTCCCGCCGCCTGCACCTGGGACTTGGGTGTCTGAGCCGCAGGTACGGGCCGCGTCGAGTGCCTCTGCTAGCTTGCGCCCGTCGAAGTTGGCCGGTAGATCGGCGAGGACTTGCAGCACCCCACCTCGGAGGCGAGCCCCCAGCAATGGGCTGAACAGTCTCTCGACGAGCGTGATTCGCAGCGATGGACCACACCCGAGGGGCTGCCACGCAGTCTGACCTCAGCGGGGCTGTTCACCCAGATGCGCGACCGGGTGCACTTCGAGACCGTCCCGGCGCTTGCGTCCGCCGCGGCGAAGCGTATCGAGCCTGACCCGACTGGCGAGGAGCTAGCGGCCGCCTACGAGCAGGTCACGGTGATCCTGTTCCGGCTGCTGTTCGTGGCCTACGCCGAGGATAAGGACCTGCTGCCGTCCCGAGCCAACGACCTCTATGAGGCCCACTCGCTCAAGCGACTCGTCATCGACACCGTGCGCCAGGAATTGGCCTTGAGCGGCTTGAGGAGGCCAGCCCACAAGAGGGGGGCGCAGGCGATTACATGGAATCTCGACAACAACAACCTGTCGCGAGAGGGCGGCGGACGCTTACGCCTAGCAGTTCCCAATCCAATTGGATCGGCGGGGGGCACACCTCACATGAGACCGGCGATGTCGGTGTCCCCTTTCCAAGTCGGTGTCGCCTCGTTGCAAGGATCACCCGGGGTGCGTCGCACAGCCCTGCCTGTCTGCACGCGGAGGCGTCGGTAGTGGGTGCGATCTCTGTTGGCGGGAAGCCGTTGTGCGACGAGTGCGGATCTTCGGAATGTCCCGGCGCTCGGGCGCTTCGGGCAGCGGTCCAAGAGGGACTTCGCGCACAAGGGATCAATCTCAATGACGTTGGTCGTGGATTTGTCCGCCACCTAACCAAGGCACAGGTCCGAGCGTTCAACGAAGAGGCTGTCCGCATTCGCCGCGACAAGGCCCGGGCGGGTCTCTTTCGGTACCAAGATCAGTTGATCGAGCGCTTCGCTGATGGCGATGAGGTCGATCCTCGTCGCGTCGAGCCACGCCTGGTCGAGGTAGCATCAAAGTCAGCCGATGAGTTGCTCTTCCGTTTCGCACGACTTCAGTGGAGCATCCCGGTGTCATCGGGGTATGGGCGTCGACTGAGGTTTCTGGTCGTTGATGAGAACAACGGCAAATTGATCGGGATCTTGGGTCTCGGCGACCCGGTTTTTGGGATTCGCTCACGAGACGAGTGGGTTGATTGGGACATGCAGGCGCGCCGCGAGCGTCTGAGGCACGTGATGGACGCCTTCGTGCTGGGTGCCGTGCCCCCGTACAGTCGGCTGCTTGGCGGCAAGCTCGTTGCGTTGCTGGCGACGAGCAATGAGGTACGCGAGGTCTTCGCGCGGAAGTACGGGGGTCGCACGGGCCTTATCTCCCGTGACGGGTTCACTGGCGATCTCGCGTTGATCACCACGGCGTCAGCCCTAGGCCGTTCGTCCGTCTACAACAGACTGCGGTTTGAGGCTGACGAGGCGTTCATCAGCACTGGCTTCACCTCTGGGTCTGGCGAATTCCAGTTCCTCAATGGACTGTATGAAGGCATCCAGGCCTACGCGGCAAGCCATTGTACGCCTACGGCCAAGCACGAGGCGTGGGGTTCCGGGTGGCGGAACAGGCGAGAGATCATCCGAACGGTGCTCGGCGACATCGGCCTTTCGCGCGAGCTTGTCTACCACGGCCTTAGGCGTGAGCTCTTCGTCGCGCCGCTTGCGGACAACGCGCGTGAGTTTCTCCGCGGCGAGACCTCCACTCTGGAGGGATTTGACCGGTCGAGCAAGGAAATCGCTCGGTGGCACAGGGACAGGTGGCTATTGCCTCGTGCCGAGCGCGTCAACGACTACACGCAGTTCAATAAGGCATCGCTGAGGCTGTGGGAGAAGTGCGAATGACTGACCTTCACAGGGGAGTGGTTGCGGAAGGGTATGCCCGACTGCCCGAAGACCTGCTCCATGACCTCCTCGACGGCGCAGGCGAACTCGTTGGCGAAGTCGAGCGACTCCTTGGCGCAAATCTCGACAACCAGGATCAGCTCAGAAGCGCATTGGAGGATCTCGGTCTTCTCCGAATGCTGCGGGAACGGCCAGCGGGCACCCTAAGCGGGATAGACGGGGGCTTCGCGATCGAGCGAACGGCGTCCGTTGACCTCTTGCTTTCTGTGGCAGTCGGAGTTGAGGGGCTGGCAGAGGGGACGACATACTGGGAGGGCACGCAGTACGAATGGTGGTCTCGAGTCGGAAGGCACGACCTTGAAGCAGAGCGGCTGTGTCGCGGGACAATGGTTGCACAGGAACTCGCCATCACCGCGAATGCGCCACATGACTTTCGGATCCTCGACGGGTCGCACCTCACGCCTGTCATCCAGCTGAACTCCGCGCTGACCATGAGAAGCGACGAGCTAAGGCGTGAGGGCGCGCGTATCTGGGCTCGGCTTCAGACCACAGATGCTCTGGCCGCGATGGCTTCTGACGAACAAATAGTGGCGATGCCGAAGTACGACTCGTCCAGAGCCATTTGCGATCGTCTTGAGGCTCGCGTGGGGACGGACGTCCCAGGAGACGACAAGCTGCTTATGTCGCTTCTTCTTCGACCGGATGAGTACACCGAACCACAGCAGGTAGCCGTTGAACCGTGGTCACGGCTGCACTTCGACAGCGGCGGCCAAGAGCATGAAGAGTGGGCTGAGGCGTTCCAGGACGCGGTCCAGCCGCTTGTCGACCGGGAACTGAGCTTCACCTACTTCAAGCCCGATCCGCTCTCTCCCGCGTTTCGCATAGAGATCAAGCGCGGCGTTCCGATGGCCACCGTCGACACGATCCTGAGCACCCTGAAGAAACAGATGACCGGCCCGTTCGTTCGCGAGCCGTATCCCCAGTATCTCGCCGACGTGATGGCAAAGTCGGTAGGGATCGGCCTGAGTGCGTTGCAGTCGTCCGTTCAACTGGAACTCAGCCGGAGCGGTCGAGCAGAACTCGCCGAGCTGCTCCTCACCTCATATCGAACGGAGGGCGTCTAGATGGAACGTATCGGAGTGATCGGGTCTCCGAGCAGCACCCAGACGGTTACCGCCGACATTCTTGAGGATGCGTCAGCCGCAGCCCTGCACGGCCAACTCGTGTACCTCACACATCGAATCGAGGAGCGGCACCTCATAGGAATCGGCACCGTGACCGAGATCCGAACCTCGAATCGCTGGCACGAGGATCCGAACATGCGAGGTGTGCTGAAGCGCCACGGTTCACTACCACATCTCAGTGCCGAGGGCGACGTACGCACTGCCGAGATCGCGATCCAGGCGGCATACCTCGCCGAGCACGCCGACCCTCAGGATGGCGAACCGCCGATCGAGAGCGGAGGGTCGCTGAGCATGTCCCCGACCACTGGCAGCCCCATCTCCCTGATTACCGATTCGTTCCTCACCGACCTGCTTCGCCGGCATGCTGACGAGATTTGTTACCTCGGGCGGATCTACAGGAGCGACGTTCGGCTTCCATTCACCCTCAAGCATTTCGGCGGGGGGACATCCGGTGGCTCGGGCGAGGCCTACCACCTTGGTGTCTTCGGCATGACCGGCAGCGGCAAGTCCGGATTCGCTGCCTATCTTGCTTCCGCGTATATGCGCCACCCAGAGATGGGTATTCTGATCATGGACCCTCAAGGTCAATTCACCAGCGAAGAGGGTCTTCCGTTCTCCTTACAGGAGTGGGCAGAACGGCAGGGTCGACAGGTTCAGACATACTCAATCTCCAATGACCTCAGACTTCCGAAGGACGCGAACTTACTGGCCGACCTCCTCGGTCTCACCCGCTTCTTCCAGGACAACCTGACGATCAAGGCTTCAGACAATCGCGAGAGCGCGGTTGCGGAGTTCCAACGTCTCGTCAGGGCAGTCGGCGACTGGGATAATCAAGACCCGAATGATCTCCTCCGCAACGTTCTATCGAACCTGGTAACCGATGAACGAGCGATGCAGCGGATCTACGCAAGCTCCCAAGCGCGGGAACGCGTCATCGGAATGCTCGATGCAATCCTGAATAGTCAAGCGGAGTTCGACCTTGCATCCGAGATCTTCGTGCCGATCCACTCGCTGTTCACTCGTCAGAACATGGCCGGAGGCGCGCGTAGAAGCCTATTCGGAGTAATCGACTCTGCGTTGAGCCATGACGATGGGGCTCGTCCACTGGTCATTCTGGACTTCTCGACGCGTGGCCATCGCCTAGAGCTCCTAGAGACCACCTCCGTGAAGGCTCGCGTGCTTCGGAAGGTGTGCGAGCTATTGACTCACCGTGCGGAGGACCAGTACCAGGAGGGACGTCCACTGAACGTGTTAGTCGTGTTCGATGAAGCACACCGGTTCGCCTCAGAGAACCCTGAAGACGATCAAGTCGCGACGCTGGCATCCAAGCTGGTCGACTACACCCGGACCACTCGAAAGTATGGTCTCGGATGGATGTTCATCACGCAAGAGATCGGTTCGCTTCGGAAGAGCATCTACCAGCAGTTGCGTGTCCGCGCATTCGGATACGGGCTCACGTCGGGAACCGAACTCCAGAGGCTCCGTGAGACTGTGGGAGACCCCGCTGCGCTGGATCTCTATCGCTCGTTTGTTGACCCAGCCGCCATAAGCCCCCCAGTGTTTCCATTCATGGTCACGGGCCCTGTGTCTCCGCTCTCCTTCACCGGTGCGCCGGTCTTCCTTTCCGTGTTCACAAGCCACGACGACTTCTTGACAGCGAACGGCCTGCAATAGCCCCATGAAGTCCGACTCCGCCGCCTCCAGGGTCCGGGAGGCTGTCATAACAGCAAGGCAGGACGCAGTCGGTAGCGGACGACCCGAAGCGGTGTTGCGCGAACACGTGCAGCCTGCGCTCGCTCAAGCGTTGCAGGCCATGGGGAGTCGCCACGCGTCCTACGACGAGATGCCGCTCGCCGTCCCAACGACGGTCGACGCAGCGTCACTAGACGCGCCTCTCGAGACGAGCGGACGAGCGGATGCCGTCTACAACCGATTTGTCATCGAGTTCGAGCCGCCCGGATCACTCCGAGCTTCCATCAAGCACTCCGCAACCCAACACGCGGTCCAGCAGGTTCAGCAGTACCTGCGGGGACTCTCCGATCGAGCGAATCTCCCTTTGGAACGGCTTGCAGGCTGCGCGTTCGACGGAGACTGGATCGTCTACGTGGGGGCAGACCGCGAGGGTTGGGTCGTCAGCCGTCCCCGTCAAGCCGACGTGGAGGCTCTGGATGCCCTTGTGCGGACGCTCGAGAGCATGGCGGTGGGTCGGGGTCTCATGGTCGAGAACCTCCATGCAGACTTCGGGCGGGCGTCGGATCTGGCTGGAGAGCTCTGTAGAGCACTCCTCGCCCCCTTCCTCGATGACACGGCGACCGCCAGGGCGAACGAGATGTTCCGGCAGTGGGCAACAGACATCGGCAACGCCTCTGGGCCGTTCGCAGTTGGCGATCTCAGCGAGTGGGTCGACCTCTGCGCAAGTCTCGGCCTCCCCGTAGATGAACGGTGGGCTCGACACAACCTCTTCGTGCTTCACACGTACTTCGCCCTTGTAACGAAGCTCGTCGGGCTCGTCGTACTCGAGGGGGTCTACGAGGACGACATCTTTGGCAACCTCGCGGAAGAGCCATTCGATGCGTTCCTACAGCTTGAGGAGGGGCGCGCGACCAGTTCGTTGAGAGCCACCAATCTCATCGAGCCCGGCATCTTCTCCTGGTACGCCCAGGATCGTCACGATGCGGCGACAGCACCCCTGGGTGAGGCCCTTCGGCTTGCACGTGAGTACTCCGCCGAGCTTGGAGCGTTGGAGCCGCCGAATGCGCGCGACCTGTTGAAGGATCTGTACCAGGGTCTTCTTCCGAAGGCCATCCGCCATCGCTTGGGCGAGTACTACACCCCCGACTGGCTCGCGACGCACGTGATTAAGGAAGTCGTCAGACGCCCGTTGACTCCCGAGACACGAGTCCTTGATCCCGCATGCGGGTCCGGCACGTTTCTGGTCATGGCCGCACGAGAGATGCTGGCGAACGGTCGGGGGAGCGCACGAGAGCAGCTCGCTGCGATCACGAGGAATCTGGTCGGCTTCGATCTCAGCCCGCTCGCCGTTCAGGCAGCGAAGGTCGCCTACCTGCTTGCGCTCGCACCTACGTTGAGACACGCGGGTGGGTCAATCTTCATCCCCGTATATCTCGCGGACTCCGTTGCACCTCCCAGGCGCGGGGGACTGCTTGAGGGGGATGCCTTCGTGTCGCACACGAGCGTCGGGGAATGGCAGATTCCAGCCTACGTAGTGGAGCACCCGGAACTGTTCCCAGCGTTGGGTTCTACCTTCGCATCCGCTATCGCCGATGATCTCGATGAGGATGAGCTATTGGAGGTGGTCGCCCGGGACCACCCAGATGTACCGGTATCCACACGATCAACGATTGGAGCCTTGTATGGGAGGCTTCGTGAACTCCACTTTCACCGGCGCGATGGAATGTGGTGGAACCTCCTAAGCCATGCATTCGCTCCCATATCCCAGCGCGGCTTCGACTACATCATCGGCAACCCGCCGTGGGTGTCCTGGGAAACACTCCCGGAGTCCTACCGTATGGCCAACGACGCGTTGCTTCGCCAGTATCAGCTGCATCCCGATGCTCCCCCCGATCGACCGCAAGCCTCCCGCAACGTGCCGCTTGATCTCTCAATGCTCTTTGTTGCCAGCTGTATCGACCGGCACCTGAACTCGGACGGCAGGCTCGCTTTCGTCATCACAGCTTCGGTGTTCAAGTCAGAGCTAGCTGGTCGGGGCTTTCGCCGACGTATTCTGTCTGATGGGGAATCGACATACTGCTTCGAGCTAATTGAGGACCTCACACGCCTTCGAGTATTCGAAGACGCACAGAATCAAACCGCTGTCCTTGTCGCATCACGGCAACCGAGTAGTGAAGGACCGATCAGTACACGCATCTGGACAGGCAGGGAGACGGCCACGATTCCTACTTCCTCCACGTTCGAGGACGCCACATCGATGGTTGACATCCAAGACTTGGCATCTGAACCTGTGTCGCCAAGAGATCCCGCCTCGCCGCTACTGATGTTGCCCGGCGACTGCCTTGAACTCTCCAGACCAATGAGGCGAGCATCGCCTTATCTGGAAAGAGTGCGGAACGGGATCCACACTCGGGGTGCCAATGGCGTCTTCTTCTTGGACGTACTCGAGCGGAGAGGCGATGTCGTCCGTGTCCGAAACGACGTCAGCGCGGGTCGGCTGCGACTCCCCACGGTCACGGCAGAGATCGAGGCCTCAGCCGTTCGGCCACTCCTCCGTGGCAGCGACGTGTCGCGAGGCCGGGCCGAGGCCGTTCAGGGTCTGCTCTTCTTCCACGACCAAGAACACATGAGTGGCCCTCTTCCCGACGCTGAGGCTCGCGACCGGTTCCCGCGCGCCTACGAGTTCGCGCAGGAGTTCGAGGACGTGCTGCGCGGAAGGACCCGGTTCCGAAACTTCGATCCGCGATTCGAGGACTGGCTCGGTCTCTACTCGGTCACAGGTGCTGCAATAGCTCCGTACAAGGTCGTGTATCGCGAGATCGCCTCCGGGACGATAGCGGCGGCGGTTCGCGACCCACTTGCGATTCCCGATCACAAGCTATACGTGATCGCGTGTACAAGCCTCGAAGAATCGGTACTTCTCGCCGAGGTCCTGAACTCCGACATTGTCGATCTTGTAGTCCGAGCGTTCAGCCTCACGACGTCAATCACGGGGTCACTGCTTCGCTACGTAGGAATCGGTGACCTGAGTGCGGATCCACCCGAGGAACTCTCACCAGAGGTGCTGGCAAGCTGCCTCGGATTGGAACCGGACGCTCTCGATCGCCTCGTATCGCTGTCAGCGCAGACGTTGGCGAGGCTGGATGGTTGACGCGAGAGTCACTAGCCCTGATCGTTCACGGGACTTCGTGAGTGGCTTGGGTAAGCGGAAGCGGGTGGAATGTAGCTGTTGGCCCCGCTCTAGTGTCGTCCGTTCACTCACGGGAGCCGTGATAGCGCAGTAGCGGGTCCGCTCTCCCCGCCAATCGGCGGGTCCGCCCTCGCC
>LXNJ01001820.1_pt1 | contig 12238 bp, 13 predicted proteins | sample 809081 | NCBI WGS metagenome assembly LXNJ01 (sample SAMN04870510, study PRJNA318959) | sponge metagenome | biome: sponge; feature: marine sponge reef; material: water | host: Petrosia ficiformis | place: Greece: Milos, Mediterranean Sea | collected 2013-05-29 | depth 5-7 m
CGCAACCGGTCGGAGGCACCGGAGAGCGGCGTCGGGATTTCTTCGCTCAGCGGGCCTGCGGCCCGCCACGGTCCGAATGACGAATAGGGGCGGAGGAGCGCGCCATGACAAAACATGACATTTCCTGACACATCCGCATCCCCTCCCCTGTCACCCCGGATGGAGCGAAGCGGAAATCCGGGGTCCAGGGCCAACGGCGAAGATCGTGCCGGGCGGATCCGGGCCCCGGATCGGAGTCCGGGGCGACACGGCGTAGCGTTCAGGACGAACCCGAAGCGCCATGACAGAACATGACATTTCCTGACACATTTCAGACTCACCGCCGCCCACGGCGCCGCCCCGGACGGCCGAAGGCCGATCCGGGGGCCGGGGCGACATTTCGGTTTGGGGGTGGAATGGGGTTGGAAGGGTGCCGCAATGACCGATCATGACGAATCATGACATTTCCTGACAGTGCGCGGACCGTTGTCCCGCCGTGCCGCCGCGGCTAGGGTGCCGCGCGACCTGCGGCAGAGCGGACGGCGAGCGATGGCGGACGGCATCCCCTTCGACCGGGAACTGGACTTCGAATACGGGCGGATCGAGAGCGTCTCGCCGCTGATCCGCCGGGTCGTCGCGCGCAACGGCGGGCCGTTCACCTTCCACGGCACCGGCACCTATGTCATCGGCCGCGGCAAGGTCGCCGTCGTCGATCCGGGCCCGCTGCTGGCGTCCCATATCGAGGCGCTGAAACACGCCCTGCGCGGCGAGACGATCACGCATATCCTGATCACCCACACCCACCGGGACCATTCGCCGGCCGCTGCGCCGCTCAAGGGCGAATGGGCGGCGCCGACCTACGGTTTCGGCCCGCACGGCGGCGGCCGGATCGAAGCCGGCGCGGTCGTCGAGGCCGGCGGCGACGAAAGCTTCGCGCCGGATATCGCCACCCGGGACGGCGACATCGTCGAGGGCGACGGCTGGACGGTCGAGGCGGTCCACACGCCCGGCCACACTTCGAACCATCTCTGCTTCCACCTGAGAGAGGAAAACGCCCTGTTCAGCGGCGACCATGTCATGGGCTGGTCGACCACGATCGTCTCGCCGCCCGACGGCGACATGGCGCACTATGTCGCCAGCCTGGACAAGCTGATCGCCCGCGGCGCTGCAGGGAACGACGCCACCTACTGGCCGACCCACGGCGCGCCGATCCGCAACCCCGGCGCCTTCGTCCCGGCGCTCCGGGCGCACCGGATGGGCCGGGAGGAACAGGTGCTGGCATGCCTGAAGGACGGGCTGACATCCATCGCGGACATGGTGCCGCGCATGTATGCGGGCGACGTGCCGCCGGCCATGTATCCGGCGGCGGCGCGCTCGGTGCTCTCGCACCTGGTCTGGCTGGTGGAGAAGGAACGGGTCCGCGCCGAAGGCGAACTGGGCACCGGCGCGCGCTTCCGGCTGGCGTGAAACGGCAGCACTGTAGGGAAGGATCTGGCCCCCCCTTAGACCTCAGTCCGCGCCGCCGTCGCTCAATCGTAGCGCACGAACGGCTTGTCGAGACGATAGGCGAACAGGGGAACGGATTCGGCGTCCGGCTCGGCCAGACGGCGCTGGATTTCGCCGAGCATGAAATGGGTGACGTCGAGCAGGCCGTAATCTTCGGCCCGGGCGATCGGGATCCAGTGCAGGTCGGAAAGCTCGCCGGAGCCGCCGATCGCGCCGTCCTCCGGCCGGTACGTCGCCATGAAGAAGCGGGCGTGGAAGCGGATCGGGCTGTAGGGCGAGGTGATCGCCCGGGCGAGGTAGGTCAGGCGCGCCAGGTCGGGCGCCTTGCCGAGGGCGCGCATGTCCCGCCAGGTCTCGTCGTCCGCCGCGCCGACATCGCCGTCCGCCGCCAGCAGCAGGCCGGTTTCCTCGAAGGTCTCGCGCACCGCCGCCATGCCGAGCGCCCGCGCCTTGGCGGCGCTGCCGCGCAGGCCCATCTTCGCGACCGGCGCGGCGAGCGGCGTTGCCGGCTGCGCATCCCAGTCGTGGGAATCGAGCCGGCCGCCCGGAAAGACGAAGGAGCCGGGGACGAATTTCGCCCGGTTGGAGCGCTGGCCCATCAGGATCTCAGGCCCGCCTGCACCGCGGCGGACCAGGATCAGCGTCGCGGCGTCCCGCGGCGTGATCGGCTTGCCCTCATGGCGTTTGCGCGGATGGCCGAGCCGGTGCGACAGGGTGAAATTCCGGGTTCTGGGTGGCATGAACACTCGCCCGCGGCCGACCGCCGCTGCACCGGGATCGACCCCGGGGGATCAGATATCGTCGAACGCGCCGCTGCGGCCCTTGCCGCCGGCAAAGCGTGTGGCGCCGCCGACCGCTTCCCGCTCCAGCGGCGCGACGCCCTCCCGGCCTTCATAATGCAGCGCCTCCTCGAGCGGCAGGCCCCATTGCCGTATGGCGCTCATGCGGTCGGTCTGCATGCAGAGCTGCGGAAAGCGGGCGAGCTCGTCGGCGAGCGCAACGGCGGCTTCCAGCGCGGCGCCCTTCGGGACCAGCCGGTTGGCGAGGCCGAACTCAAGGGCTTCGGGCCCGCGCACCGGCCGGCCGGTCAGGATCATGTCCATCGCCCGGCTGTGGCCGATCAGGCGTGGCAGGCGGACCGTGCCGCCGTCGATCAGCGGCACGCCCCAGCGCCGGCAATAGACGCCGAACACCGCATCCTCCGCCGCGACGCGCAGATCGCACCACAAGGCCAGTTCCAGGCCGCCGGCGACCGCCGGCCCCTCGACCGCGGCGATCACCGGCTTGTCGAGCAGCAGCCGCGACGGCCCCATCGGGCCGACGCCTTCCGGCTCGTAGGGGATGGCGCCCTGCGAAGCCGACAGGGCCTTGAGGTCGTAGCCGGCGCAGAAGGCGCCGTCCGCTCCGGTGAAGACCGCGACATCCACCGAGTCGTCGTCGGCGAAGGCGAGGAACGCGTCGCGCAGGGCCCCGGCGGTCTGCGGATCGACCGCATTGCGAACTTCGGGCCGGTTGATCGTGACGATGCGGACCCGGCCGCGCGTCTCGTCCAGAACGTTCCGGGTTTCAGCCATGTCGCGCACAACTCCTGCTCGGCGGCGGCGTGTCTGCCGCCTTGGTACGGGGCTTCATTTTCGGCCCTTGCCCTTTCTCTTTTTCGGCTTCTTGGCGGGCGCTTCGAGCCGGGCGACCTTGGCGCCCATTCTCACTAGCGTCTCCAGCTTGGATTGCGGCAGTTCCCGGACCTGCTCGTACCAGCCGCTTGCCGCCTCGAGAAAATCGTGCATCGCCCGTATCCGGGCGACGGCGTCCTTGCCGATTGCGTCGTCGGCCCGCGCATCCGACAGGCATTTGGCCAGCGCCGCCAGCGTCGGTTCGATCTCCCGTTTCTTGCGCGCATCCGCGACGCGCCCGGCGGCGGCCCACAGATCGGTTTCGGCTACAAAGTGATCGCGCCGGTCGCCGATCGCCTGGGTCCGGCCGATCAGGCCCCAGGACTGCAGCTCCCGGATGCTGGTGCTGACGTTCGAGCGGGCGACCCTCAGCGTTTCGGCGATTTCGTCGGCCGGCAGCGGCTTTCCGGCGACGTAGAGCAGGGCATAGATCTGCGCGACCGTGCGGTTCAGTCCCCAGCGCGAACCCATTTCGCCCCAATGGAGGATAAACGACTCCATGACCGGAGAAAGCTCCATCGCAGCCTCCTTATTTCGGAAAATTCTGAAATATCATATGAAAACGCAATGCGAAGTCAATGAACGATCGGGAGGCGCTCATCGTGCGGGCCCGCTTTCGTCGGCAGCGCGTATACGCAGGGTGCCGATATCCGATTGCCGCCCCGCGGTCACACGGGTGCGCCGCCCGCTGACGCCGATCAGCCAACGATCTCCTTCCGAGGGAAGAACCGCCGGAAAATAATCGGCCGGGGGCAGGCCGTCGAAAGCGACCCGCCCGTTTCCGTCGGTCTTCGAAATCCGATGCAACGGCCGGCCGTGGCAGGGCGAGCGGCCGCCTTGAAGGATCCTTCCCGGCGGCGCCGCGCACAGGTCGACCCGGGCATTCGCCAGCGCGTTACCGGAAACCCGGACCAGGCGGAAAGCAAGGCTGCCCGGCGGTTTGACGAGCAGCCGCGGCAGCGGGGATCCGCTGCCCAGCACAGCCACGCCGGCCAGATCGTTGGAAGGCAGCGCAGAATCCGCCATGCGCCGCCAGCGCCATTTCCCACCGTCGTAGAGACCGAGGCCATAGCGGGTCGCGGCCCAGACCCGGCCGCTGTCGTCCGCGGCCAAGCCTTTCACCGGCGCGGCGGGGGCAAACCGTGTCCAGAATTCGTTTCGATACCGGGTAATCCGGCCGTAGTAACCGAGCCACAGAGCGCCGTCAGGCGCTTCGGCGATGACTTGGGCGCTGCCGGGGCCTGCGACATTCGACCAGCCGCCGCCGCGTCTTCTGGCGAGGCCCCGATCATGGGCCAGCCACAGGCTGCCGCTGCGGCCGGCATGAACGCCGGTCAGGCGCCAGCGCCCCGGCAGTCCGGCTCCAGCCTTGAAGAGTCGCCAGTCCCTGCCATCGAACCGTGCCGCTATCCTGTTGCCGGCCACAATCCAAAGCTGGCCGTTCCGCTCGATGGTCAGATCGTCGATCCAGCCGGCCCGGGCGGCGGTCAGCGCTTTGTCGATGGAATGGCTGAGCCATGTCCGGCCCGTCCATTTCGCCAGGGTGCGGCCGCCCGTAATCCAATAGCCGCCGGTCGGATCGCAGGCGATCCGCCGGGCCGGGCCGCCCGGAGTCCAGTGCATCAGGCGGCGGTTCTCGCCGTCGAATTCGTGCAGGCGCCTGCCTGTGGAAACGACGATCCGGCCATGGCAGGCCGCGATGGCATAGACGAAATCGGAATCCAGCGCGCCGCCGTCCCGGGTCCAGCGCAACCAGTCGCCTCCCTTGAGACAGGCGACGCCGAATCCCCTCGTGCCGACACAGACCTTGCCCGGAGCGGCAGTGTCCCGATCCTTCGATGCCGATTGCGCGTCCGGCGCGCCGACCGTCAAGGCCAGCGCCATTGCGATGACGGCTGCCGCCGACGGACCTGCCGCGGTCCGAAGACGTCCGGAAAGCGGGCAAGAACTCATTCGCCGATTGGCGGATCGGCCAGCCGAACGGGAATGCCGGGCGCCCCGACGTCAGCCGGCGGCAAGCAGCGCTTCGGCCGCCTGCTTCGCCCGGGCGGCGGTGGAGCGGTCGCCGGTCAGCTGGGCGACGACGGTGGCCCCTTCGACCAGCAGGTAGACTTCTCCGGCAATCCGCGCCGGATCGGGCGCGCCGGCGGCTTCGGCCAGTTTCCGAATCAGGGCGAGCAACTGTCCCTTGTTGGCGAGCGCCGCCCGGTGAACCGGATCGTCGTGATCGTCGAACTCGCCGGACGCCTTCAGGAAGGGGCAGCCATGGAAATCCTTGCCGGCGAACCAGGCGTCCAGCGCATCGAACAGGGCAAGCAGACCGTCTTCCGGCGCGGCGGCACGCGCTTCCGTCTCGGCGGTGAGCCAGGCGATATGCTCTTCGTCCCGCTTTTCCAGGGCCGCCAGGATCAGCGCCTCCTTGGAGCCGAAATGGTTGTACAACGTCATCTTGGCGACTCCGGCTTCGGCCAGGATCGTATCGATACCCGTCGCGCGAAAGCCGAAACGGCAAAACAGCCGGAGCGCTGTATCGACCAAGTGGTCTTTCTTTCCGAGCCTCATGGTCGGCGTCCCTGTCGTTATTCTGCGGGCCGAAACAGACAGGCGTAACTATACCGATTTGTCCAGTTCTTCAATACAGGATACTTGTCGACCGCCGGACGCGGGTGCCGAATAGACAGATCGGTCAATGCAGACGGCGGGTCGGTTCCGCGATGTCCTGGTCTTCCGGCTCGTCCATCGAAACCGCCATGGGGCTCGCCTGGTGATGGATCATGCGCCATTCGCCTTCTTCGTGCCGGAACATGTTGGTCGCCGCCAGCGTATGGCCGCCGAGACGCTCATGGCACAGGACAATGGCGACATCGTCGAATATGTAGGGCGTTGCGTTACGGCACTCGATGGCAACATCCTGCTGGTGGGAGAGGATCTGCCGCCAACTGTTGAGGACTTCTTCACGGTCGGTCAGGATATCCCAGCCCGGATGGATGCACGCGACCGGCGAGCGAACCGCCAGCAAGTCCTCCAGAGCGCCGATATCCCTCTCGCGGAAGGCGCGATAGAACTCGCTGTTTGCGGTCAGCACGGCCCGGATGATGTCCCGCATCGGTCCGCTCCCGGCCTTTCGTCTCCGATGGTGCGGCGCCGAACCCGCTTCTTCGATGCCCGGCCGCCGTTGGCGATTCCGAGCGATATTGTGGCGTAGGCGGCTGGGCCGTTCAATGCCGAACGGCCATGCCGTTTCGCGACCGCCGCCCCGGAACGGACAGGCGGCTGCTGGGCCGCTCCGGGATTCAGTCGGGAATCACAGCCGTGGTTTCGATTTCCACCATGGCGCCGGGCTCCATCAGGCCCTTGACCTCGATCACGGCCATCGCCGGAAAGTGGCGGCCGATCACATCGCGCCAAGCCTGGCCGACCGCACGGGCGTCGTCCAGATACGCCTTTTTGTCGGTAATGAACCACGTCATCCGGACGATATGGTCCGGCCGGGCGTTTGCTTCCTTCAGGATCGCCACGGTATTTTCCAGCGCCTGCCGGAACTGTGCCGTAAAATCGTCGGAGACGACCCTTTCGGTGACCGGATCCCAGCCGATCTCGCCGGCTACGAAAACCAGGGTTCCTTTCGCGGCGACGCCGTTGGAATAGCCTTTGGCGCGCGGCCAGCCGGGCGGTTGCAAAACCTGCATCTCGGTCGCTCCGATAAACAAAGGGGTGGACAGAAATTTTAGGTCTCAATATTTTATATCTAAACTATTTTTTGGCTGTCCAGTCCCCTGTTTCAGCCGCTTTGCCCCGGTTGTCCTTGTCTCTCCCCCGGTTTCGCCCCACGCCATGAGCGCCACCGCAATGATCGCTCTCCAGTCCGACCTGCTCAAAGGACAGCACGCACTGGTCACCGGCGGCGGCCGCGGCATCGGCGCGGCGATTGCCGGCGCCCTGGTCGCCCAGGGCGCCGCACTCACGCTGCTCGGCCGGACCGCGTCCACGCTGGAGGCCAAACAGGCTGAACTCGCGGAACGCTTCGGCGCTGCAGCCGGGATCGCCCCTGCCGATGTCACGGACGAGGCTGCCGTCGAAGCCGCTTTCGCCAAGGCGGTCGCGGATCGGGGGCCGGTTTCCGTTCTGGTCAACAATGCCGGACGTGGCGATAGCGCTCCCTTCAAGCGCACGACGACGGAATTCTTCATGCGCATGGTCGAGATCAACCTGCTGAGCACTTTCCTGTGCATCCGGCAGGCGCTGCCGGCGATGACGGAGGCGGGATACGGCCGTATTATCAACGTCGCCTCGACGGCGGGGCTGGTCGGCTACCGTTATGTCACCGCCTATGTCGCCTCGAAGCACGGCGTAGTCGGCCTGACCCGGTCCCTGGCTCTGGAAACCGCAAAATCCGGCGTCACGGTCAACGCCGTTTGCCCCGGCTATGTCGAGACCGACATGACTGCCGATACCATCGCCAACATCGTCGAAAAGACCGGCATGGATGCTGTAGCGGCGCGGGCGCAGCTGGCGCAGGGCAACCCCCAGGGCCGCCTGATCGATCCGGAAGAGGTCGCCAACGTCGTGGTCTGGCTGGCCCGGCCGGACAGCGGCTCGATCACCGGACAGTCGATCCCGGTGGCGGGCGGCGAGGTCATGTGATGGACGGCGACGTCAAACCGGGCAGCAGGGTCGATCGGGAGACCGCAGCGACGGCGGACGACAAGCTGGAATTGCGGGTCTGGCTGCGCCTGCTGTCTTGCGCCAACCGCATCGAGCAGGATGTGCGCCAGGAACTGCGCGCCGCGTTCGGCATGACCCTGCCGCGCTTCGACTTACTGTCGCAGCTCGAGCGCGCGCCCCAAGGCCTGACGATGGGCGAGCTTTCGCGCCGGCTGATGGTCACCAGGGGCAACGTTACCGGACTGATCGACCGGCTGGTCGAGGAAGGCTTGGTCGAGCGTACGCCGATGCCGAAAGACCGCCGGGCCCATATCGTCAGGCTGACGCAGAAAGGCGCGATGGCATTTCGCGAAATGCTGCCAAACCACGAGGCGGTGATCGCCGCCAAGCTGGGGGCGATGAAACGGTCGGACCTCCGCCAACTGCAAACCTTGCTGGGCCGCCTGAAAGACCATCTGCACGACAAGGCGGGCGGCGGCTGAGCGCCGTCTTCGTCCGCCGCAGCTTCGAGGAAGCCGATGCCCGAAACCGACATGCTCAAACGTCACGGCCGCATCTTCGGCCAAATACTGGAAGACACGTCGCCCACGCTGGGCGCCGACTACAGGCCGCGCCATTTCAAATGGGAGGTCGACGGCAAGGTCGCCACGATCACACTCAACCGGCCGGAAAAGAAAAATCCGCTGACCTTCGAAAGCTATGCCGAACTGCGCGACACCTTCCGGGCGTTGAGCTATGCCGAAGATGTCAGGGCGGTGGTGTTGACTGGCGCCGGCGGCAATTTCTGCACCGGCGGCGATGTTCACGAGATCATCCGCCCGCTGCTCGACCTGGACATGCCGGGCCTGCTGAATTTCACCCGCATGACCGGAGATCTGGTGAAGGCGATCCGGACCTGTCCGCAACCGGTCGTCGCTGCGATCGACGGTATCTGCGCCGGCGCCGGCGGCGCGATCGCAATGGCCTGCGATATCCGCTTCGGGACGCCGGAAGCCAGGGTGCTCTACCTCTTCAACCGGGTGGGACTGGCCGGCTGCGACATGGGGGCCTGCGCCATGCTCCCACGCATCATCGGCCAGGGTCGGGCGGCCGAACTGCTGTATACCGGACGCGCCATGACGGGGGACGAGGGCGAGCGCTGGGGATTCTACAACCGCCTGGTCGATAGCGCCGACCTGCTTGTGACAGCGCAGACGTTTGCCGCGCGGCTCGCCGACGGGCCCACCTTCGGCAATTCCATGACCAAGAAGATGCTGGACATGGAATGGAACATGGGCCTTGAGCAGTATATCGAGGCCGAAGCCCAAGCCCAGGCGATCTGCATGCAAACCCAAGACTATCACCGCGCCTATCATGCTTTCGTGGCGAAGGAAAAGCCGGTGTTCGAGGGCAACTGATGCCGGATTCGACCTATCTCGACTGGCCGTTTCTCGAAGACCGGCACCGGGAACTGGCGGCTGACCTGCGCACCTGGGCGGAGGCCAACCTGCGCCCGATGGAACATGAGCTTCACGGCAAGACCGATGTCGACGACATTTGCCTGCGCCTGGTCCGCATGCTGGGGGAGGCCGGCTGGTTGAAGCTGACCGTGCCGGCCGCCTATGGCGGGGCGCATGAGACGCTCGACGTTCGCTCCATCGCCCTCGGCCGGGAGATCCTCGGCTACTATCTCGGCCTCGCCGATTTCAGCTTCGTCATGCAGGGGCTGGGCACCGGCGCGATCACGCTCTACGGCTCGGACGAACTGAAGGGAGAATACCTGCCGCAGGTTGCGACAGGCGAGCGGATCGCGGCGCTCGCCATGTCAGAGCCCCAGGGCGGCTCGGACGTCGCGGCGCTCGAGACAACAGCCGAGCTCGACGGCAATCATTTCGTCCTCAACGGCACCAAGACATGGATTTCGAACGGTGGCATCGCCGACCATTACGTCGTGATCGCCCGGACAGGCGAGGCGCCCGGCGCTAGGGGGCTTTCCGCATTTGTTGTCGACGCCGATTTTCCGGGGTTCCGGGTCGCCGGTCGGATCGACGTGATGGCGCCCCATCCGCTGGCGACCCTGTCTTTCGAGGATTGCCGCGTTCCGGCCAGCCATCTGCTGGGCAATCCGGGCGAAGGTTTCCGAATCGCGATGGCCAATCTCGATATCTTCCGGACGACGGTCGGCGCCGCCGCGCTCGGCATGGCGCGCCGGGCGCTCGACGAAGCCGTGGCCTATTCGCAGAGCCGCAGGGCGTTCGGCCAGGCGATCGGCGAATTCCAGCTCATCCAGGCCAAGATCGCCGAAATGGCCGTCAAGGTGGATGCCATGGCCCTGCTGGTCTATCGCTCGGGCTGGACGAAGGACGTCAAGAATATCCGGGTGACGCGCGAGAGCTCCATGGCCAAACTGTACGCCACGGAAGCGGCGCAGGAAGTGGTCGACGAAGCGGTGCAGATTTTCGGCGGTCAGGGCGTGACCGTAGGCCAGAAGGTCGAAGAACTGTATCGTGAGATTCGCGCCCTGCGCATCTATGAGGGAACGAGCGAAGTGCAGAAACTGGTGATCGCCGGCCAGACGACAACGGCCCTCGGGGCGGCTCATGGCTAGGATTCCCGGCGGCGGCGCGACCGCATTCACGGACACCTTCGCGCGGGACAACCTGCCGCCGAAGGATCTGTGGCCGGAGTTCGACTTTTCCGGTCTGCCGGAGCTGGCGGCCTATCCGGACCGGATGAACGCGGCCGTCGAACTGCTCGACAAGGCGGTGACGGAGTTGGGCTGGGCCGGGCGGCCCTGCATCCGCTATGCCGGCCATGTCTGGACCTATGCCGACCTGAAGGCCAGGGCCGACGCCGTGGCCCGGGTGCTGGTCGAGGACATGGGTCTGGAGACGGGCAATCGGGTGCTGTTGCGCGGCCCGAACAATCCGATGATGGCGGCCTGCTGGCTTGCGGTGCTGAAGGCTGGCGGAATCGTCGTCGCGACGATGCCGCTGCTGCGCGCCCGCGAACTGGCCTATATGGCGGAAAAGGCGGAAATTCGCCATTTCCTGTGCGATATCGACCTCCGGGCCGAGGGCGACGCTGCGATGGAGCGGGCGCCGCTCCTGCACAAGGTGAAATTCTTTACCGCCCTCGGCGACGGATCGGACCGGGCGGCCGACCTCGATCGGGCCGCGGCCCGCAAGCCGCCCGGCTTCGACAATGTCGATACCGCGGCGGACGATGTCGGGCTGATCGCCTTTACCTCCGGCACGACCGGCCAGCCCAAGGGAACCGTGCATTTCCACCGCGACATTCTCGCGATGTGCGACTGCTTCCCGAAACATGTCTACCGGCCATCACCGGACGATATTTACGTCGGCACGCCGCCGCTCGCCTTTACCTTCGGGCTGGGCGCGCAACTGCTGTTTCCCATGCGGACAGGTGCTTCCGTGGTTTTCTATCCCGGCCCGCCAGGCCCGGATCTTCTACTGGAACTGATCGACGAATGCCGCTGCACGACGCTCTACACGGCGCCGACCATGTACCGGGCGCTCGCCGACAAGATCGCGGAAAGCGAAAACGCGCCTGGAACCCTGAAACAATGCGTTTCTGCCGGCGAGACCCTGCCCCTGCCGACCTTCGAGGCGTTCAGGGCCGCAACCGGAATCCGGATCATCGACGGCCTGGGTTCGACCGAAATGATCCACATTTTCGTTTCGGCCGAGGGCGACGACATCCGGCCCGGCGCGACCGGCACGGCGATCCCCGGCTACGAGGCCTGCATCGTGGACGAGATCGGCAACATCCTGGAGCCGCCCTGCGAAGGCCTGCTGGCGACGAGGGGGCCGACCGGCTGCAAATATCTCGACAACCAGGAACGGCAGCGCAGCTATGTCGTCAATGGCTGGAACCTGCCGGGGGACCGCTACCGCCAGGATGCCGACGGCTATTTCTGGTATGTCGCGCGGGCCGACGACATGATCGTTTCCGCCGGCTACAACATCGGCGGCCCGGAGGTCGAAGACGCGCTGCTCGACCATCCGAAAGTCAAGGAATGCGCCGTGGTCGGCGTGCCCGACGAGCAGCGCGGCCGGATCGTCAAGGCCTTCGTGATCCTGCGCGATCCGGCGAAAGCCGGTGCAGCGACCGCCGAAGAACTCCAGGATTTTGTGAAGGCTGAGATCGCGCCCTACAAATATCCGCGCGCCATCGAGTTCGTGCGCGACCTGCCGCGTACGGAAACCGGCAAGGTCCAGCGCTTCAAGCTGCGCCGCCTGGAAGAAAGAAAGGCCCGCGAACGGGGCATTCGCGTGCAATGATCCGGATCGCCGGTTGCGCGGCGATCGCCGATAGCGCCACGGCAACCGTTGTCGAAACCCACGATCCGGCCGGAGCCAGGCCCCGGTCCGGGACAATGCGGAAAAGAGCATGAAGATCAACTGCCTCGGCGG
>LXNJ01001821.1_pt1 | contig 12234 bp, 6 predicted proteins | sample 809081 | NCBI WGS metagenome assembly LXNJ01 (sample SAMN04870510, study PRJNA318959) | sponge metagenome | biome: sponge; feature: marine sponge reef; material: water | host: Petrosia ficiformis | place: Greece: Milos, Mediterranean Sea | collected 2013-05-29 | depth 5-7 m
TCAGTATTGAGGAGGGTGGTATCACGGTCCTGCACGACGGGCCCACGGCTCTCCGAGCAGACAGGGGGTACTTGGTTTCAATTCTCCTCTTATGCTAGCGTAACACCATGGGTCGAGTTTACCAGCAGTATTGTGTCACCTTTCTCTTTCTGGTGCTGCTCCTGCATTGCACGCAGATGTGCTTTGCTGCCGGTCATACTCGGACGACCAGCGCCTCTCCTCCCGATTCAGCCCAGACCGCCCCGTGTCATACCTCGGACAGGGAGTCGCATTCCACCCCTGAGAAATGTCCAGATTGTGGAGAGCATTTCTTCCTCAAGCCTCTGGTGTTGGGAGGCGAGGAACTGTCTGCAAGCTCATCTGCGTCGCGTTTCCTCGCGTTCCCGGTCGCATCAGTGAGTGTCTCCTCTCGGCCAGTATCCCTTGACCTTCGACTCTCAGCAGGGCGGGCGCAACGCTCTGTCCCACTGTATCTGTCCTTCTCTATTTTCCGCCTCTAATCCCCCCCACGCTATCACCTGGACGGTGGTAGTTCTCATTTCTGTGTTGCGACGGCACACTGACGCCACACCGCGCTCTGTGTGTCTTCCGAAGACGCACAATACCACCAGTATTGAGAAAGTAGCCTCTTATGATGAACGGTTTCGCGAGGCGATTGTTGGTTATTGCACTTGCCGTTATAACTCCTCTGCCGTTGGGGTGCGCGACGGCTCCCACCTTCACTGCGCGTACTGGAGGAGGGTCGCCTCCCATGCCCCAGAGCAATGCTTTACGGCCTGTTCCGGGAGAAGGCTCGCTTGGTACGGTCAGCACCCAAGGGAGACAGGCGGAGCCTCGCGCCTCTGCTCCAGGACGATTTCCTGAGACTCTGCATGGCTATCTCCGCTCTGCACTCGAAAACAGTGCCAAGCTGCGGGGGAGTTTTGCGGCCTATCAGGCGGCTCTCAAAAAACGTCCTCAAGTCACTGCTCTTGCTGACCCCCGACTGACCTATGGGTATTTCCTGCGTTCGGTTGAGACTCGAGTCGGAGCGCAGCAGCATCGGCTCGGCATGAGCCAAGCGTTTCCATGGTTCGGAACGCTGGCGCTGCGTGGTGATGAGGCAGATTTTGAGGCACACTCGGCATTTTATCGTTTTCTGAGCCTCAAGAACGAACTCGTTTTTGACGTGACCAAGACGTATGCCGAACTGGTCTATCTCCATGCTGCGGTCCGCACCGCCGCAGAGACTCTCCAGCTTGTTCAATCCTGGGAAAAAGTCCTCCAGGTCCGTTTTCGCTCCGGGATCGGGACACATAGCGATCTGGTCCGCGTGCAGACCGAGCTGGGACAATTAGAGGACCGCCTCGCGGAATTCCGTGAGGTCAGACAACCGACCCAAGTGGCGTTCAACGCACTGTTGAATCGTCCCACGACAGCCCCTGTTCACATTCCTCCCAGCCTGCTCCTGGACCCGGCTCTGGATGCAGAAGCGAGTGCGGCCCGGCAGTTGACCGAAGAGACTGTCCTCGCAGGCAATCCTGGGCTTGCGCGCTTCGATGCGCTCATTCAGGCGAGACGCGTGGGCGTCGAACTGGCCGGAAAGACGGCCTACCCCGATTTTACTCTCGGCCTTGATTATATCGCGACGGATAAGCGTCCGGGGCCAACGGATAGCGGCAAAGATGCCCTGCTGCCGACGCTCTCAATGACCCTCCCGATCTATGGGCGGAAGAATCAGGCGAGAGTCGAGGAAGCGGTCCTGCGGCAATACAGCCTCGAAGCGCAACGTCGGGATAGCGCTGCGGTGTTAGCCTCAGACTTTGCCCGAGCGCGATTTGCGCTACGCGATGCCGAGCGCAAGACTGCTCTCTTTACCCATACGCTGCTGCCCAAAGCCGAAGAGTCTATTGAGGCCAGCTTTACTGCCTATGAGAGTGGCGAGGCCGGTTTCCTGGACGTGCTCGATTCAGGCCGGAGGTTGCTGGATTTCGAGCTGTCGCTGAGCCGGGCTCGAACGGATCGAGTTATCGCCATCGCCAAGCTTTTTATGTTGGGCGGAGGATACAGTGATTTCCTCTCCGTTGAAGAGAGGGGAAGGTGAACCCCATGGGGAATATCAACGTTTTCGTGATGAAAGGCGTGCTCCTGTGTCTGACGATAGTGACAGGGGTTGGGCAGAGCATCGCCCAGCACGCCGGGCATGACACGCAGGGACACGCCTTGCACGCCACTGTCCCGCAGGGTGGAGAAGTGGAGAGCTCCGGTCGGGAAATGAGGCTCAGCGACGCTGCCAAGCGTTTGATCCAACTTGAGACCGCGCTGGTGGAGCGGAAATGGGTCGCCCGGGAGGTGCGGCTGGTCGGGAAGATTGATTATGACGAAACGCGGCTCAAGCATATTACTGCCTGGGTACCCGGCCGCGTGGACCGCCTGTATGTGAACTATACCGGGATTCGCGTCAACCAGGGCGACCATATGGTCTCTCTCTACAGCCCGGAGCTCTTGTCTGCTCAGGAAGAGCTGATTCAGGCGGCCCGCTCACTCGAGCGGCTGCGTGGGAGCACCAGTACTATCGTGAAACGCTCGTCGGAGCGCTCGGTGCAAGCTGCCCGAGACAAGCTGCGCCTGCTGGGGCTGACGAGTACGCAGGTGGGTCAGATTGAGAAACGGGGGCAGGCCGATGAGCAGGTCACCATCTACGCTCCTATAGGCGGGATTGTGGTGGAGAAGCAGATCAACGAGGGCATGTATGTGGACACGGGCACCGAGATTTACACGATTGCCGATCTGTCACGCCTGTGGTTGTATCTGGATGCCTATGAGTCTGATCTGCCCTGGCTTCGCTACGGGCAACAGGTGGCCTTTCGGGCCGAGGCGTTCCCCGGAGAAGAATTTCACGGAGTAGTCTCCTTCGTTCAGCCCTTCCTGGACGAGAGAACACGCACAGTCCGGGTGCGGGTGAACGTAGAAAACCCCGACCTCAGGCTGAAGCCTGGATTATTCGCCACCGCAACGATCCAGGCTCAGATTTCGGACCGGGGAACCGTCGTTGGGCCTTCTTATACCGGCCAGTATATCTGCCCTATGCACCCGGAGGTGATACGCGAGGTGGCGGGCAGTTGCCCCGTTTGTGGAATGACCCTGGTCCTGGCCGACAGCCTTCCTCTGCTGGGCCACAACCACGAACACCGGGCAGGGCCGCCGCTGGTCATTCCTGCGTCCGCGCCGCTCATTACGGGGAAGCGCGCCATTGTGTATGTGCAGAAACTGGGCACTGGGACGTATGAGGGCCGAATCGTCACGCTCGGTCCGCGCGCAGGGGACTATTACGTGGTCAAAGCCGGTGTCCATGAGGGGGAACGTGTCGTTTCCAGTGGCGCGTTCAAAATTGATGCAGACCTCCAGATTCAGGGCAAACGCAGCATGATGAATCCCCACGGCGGGCGGGCAGGCGGTACGCATGCCCATTGAGGTCCAAAGACATAGGGGAGCTCTGCATGAATACCGCTATCCGCTTTTGTCTTGAAAATAAGCTGGTCGTTGCCCTCTTCATTATCTTCGTTACTGCGTGGGGCGTTATGGTTGCCCCGTTTGATTGGAAGCTCGATTTTCTCCCTCAGAACCCGGTCATGGTCGACGCCATCCCGGACATTAGCGAGAATCAGCAAATTGTCTTTACGAAATGGCCGGGACGCTCTCCGCGTGATGTTGAGGATCAAATCAGCTATCCGCTGACGGTTTCCCTCCTGGGGCTGCCCGGTGTCAAAACCATCCGGAGCTTTTCCTATTTTGGATACTCATCCATCTACATTATTTTTGAGGATGACATCGACTTCTATTGGTCACGGTCGCGCGTGCTGGAAAAATTCTCCAGTCTTCCACAGGGTCTGTTACCGGACGATGTTTCTCCCGCCCTGGGACCGGATGCGACCGCCCTGGGGCAGATCTTTTGGTATACGCTCGAAGGTCGTGATCCTGAGGGCAGTCCGACCGGTGGCTGGAATCTGGACGAGATTCGTAGCGTCCAGGACTGGTATGTCCGCTATGCGTTGCAAGGGGCGGAGGGAGTCGCCGAAGTGGCCTCCATCGGCGGGTTTGTCAAAGAGTATCAAATCGACATCAACCCCGATGCGCTTCGGGCGTATGACGTCAGTCTTGCCCAGATCATAAACGCGGTCCGGAGTTCCAATCTCGATGTCGGTGCGCGCACTATCGAAGTGAACCGGGTGGAATATGTCGTCCGCGGCTTAGGCTTTATCCAGACCCTCCAAGACGTTGAGGACATCGCTATCGCCGTTCGGGAGAATAATATCCCGGTTCAGGTCAAAGATGTCGCGCAGGTGCGTCTCGGTCCGGCACTGCGACGTGGAGCGCTTGACAAAGATGGGGCGGAGGTCGTGGGGGGAGTCGTGGTTGTCCGCTATGGCGAGAATCCTCTCACGACAATACAGAACGTTCGGGCGAAGATTGACGAAATCTCTCCCGGCATGCCGGAAAAGACTCTCGCTGATGGTACCGTATCAAAACTCACGATTGTGCCTTTCTATGACCGGACCGGATTGATTCTTGAGACGCTTGGAACGCTCAAGGCCGCCCTGACGGAAGAAATCCTCGTGACCATCATCGTGGTGGTCGTTATGGTCTTCCACCTGATGAGCGCCTTCCTGATTGCTCTGGTGCTTCCCCTGGCTATCCTTATTGCTTTTGGCCTCATGCAATCGTTCCAGGTGCAGGCCAATATTGTGGCGCTCTCCGGCATTGTCATAGCCATTGGCACGATGGTCGATATGGGTATTGTCCTGTGTGAAAATATCCTCTTCCACCTCAGCGCCGCCCCGCCCGGTAAGAGCCGTCTGGAGATAGTCTATGAAGCAACTGTCGAGGTTGCCGGGGCGGTGCGCACCGCAGTCCTGACGACAGTCGTGAGTTTTCTGCCCGTATTTGCCCTCCAGGCCGCGGAAGGAAAACTGTTTGCGCCGCTTGCCTACACCAAGACATTTGCTCTTCTGGGGGCGCTGTTTGTTTCGCTCGTTGTGATCCCACCAGCGGCCTATCTCCTTTTTCGGGATTTGACGGGGCGAACCGGTCTGAGGCGAGGACTCTACCTCGCCGAGAGCGTTGTTGGCCTCCTGCTGATGTGGATCTACCTCTTTCCTGGCCTCGTCCTGCTGCTGCTGGGTGCCTCTAACCTGGCGCGTGAGACGTTTCTCTCTCGTTATGTGTGGCTTTCCCGTTACGAACGTTACCTCGTTCCGGCTGCCATTATCGTCATCACCCTGTTCTTTCTGGTCCGGTCTTGGCTCCCCATTGGAGTCGAAACAGGGACACCTCTCAACATGGTCTTTGTGGGGGTACTGATTGCCCTGATACTGACCTTCTTCAAGTTTTTTCAGGATGTGTACCCACGACTCCTCGGCTGGTGCCTCCAGCATAAACTCCTGTTCGCAGTCATTCCTCTCAGCGTGGTGATAGCGGGTGGAGCGATGTGGGCGCGTATGGGCGAGGAGTTTATGCCGCCGCTCGACGAAGGGTCGTTTTTGTATATGCCGACGACCATGCCGCATGCGTCCATTGGGGAAGCGCTAGAGGTCGTGAAGAAGCTCGATATGGCGGTTTCCTCGATTCCTGAGGTCGAATTGAGTGTAGGGAAACTGGGACGAGTCGATTCTTCACTCGACCCGGCTCCTATTTCCATGTTTGAGAACGTCATCAACTACAAGTCGGAGTACATCGTCGATGCCAATGGCTATCCTGCCTCTTTTCGCTATAACGCGGACACTGACACGTTTGTTCGCGATGCGCAGGGACGGCTTATTCCAGATCCGGATGGGCGACCGTATCGACAGTGGCGGTCTCATATTCATACTCCCGATGATATCTGGAATGAAATCGTCCAGGTCGCCCAAATCCCCGGCGTCACGTCCGCGCCTAAGCTCCAACCCATCGCCGCTCGTATCGTGATGCTGCAATCCGGGATGCGGGCGCCCATGGGCGTAAAAGTGAGAGGGCCCAGCCTGGAAATTATTGATGCCGTCGGGCAGCAGATTGAAACGTGGCTGAAAGAGGTACCGACGATCGAACCGGCAACCGTCGTCGCGGACCGTGTCGTTGGCAAGCCGTATCTGGAGATTCGGATTAATCGCGCTCAGATCGCCCGCTATGGGCTCACGATCAAGGATGTCCAGGACATCATCGAAGTCGCCGTCGGTGGAAAGCCGCTGACCCTGACGGTTGAAGGACGAGAGCGGTATCCGGTACGGATTCGGTATCTCCGAGAACTGCGGAACGACCTGGAAACGTTGGGCGGGATTCTCATTCCCACGCCACTCGGACAACACATCCCGCTCCGCGAGCTTGCAGATATTGCATTCGAACGCCGCGCTCAAGTGATCAAGAGTGAGGATACCTTCCTGACGAGCTATGTGGTCTTTGACAAAAAGTCCGGCCATGCCGAAGTTGAAGTCGTCGAGGCGGCACAGGCATATCTGCAAGACAAAATTGCGCGAGGCGAATGGCAACTGCCAGCAGGAGTCAGCTATGCATTTGCCGGCAGTTATGAGAACCAGCTTCGAGCAAAGAAGCGCTTACGAATTGTTATTCCACTCACTCTCTTTGTGATTTTTCTTATTCTGTATTTGCAATTCCGCTCAGCCATGACGACCGTATTCATCTTCTCGGGTATCTTTGTCGCGTGGGCAGGCGGGTTTCTGATGTTATGGCTCTATGCCCAAGACTGGTTCTTGAATTTCGCTGTGGGAGAAACAAATTTCCGTGACTTGTTCCAGGTTCGCCCCTTTAATTTGAGCATAGCGGTGTGGGTTGGCTTTATTGCGCTGTTTGGGATCGCGACGGATAACGGAGTCCTGATAGCCACCTATCTCAAACAGCGATTTGAAAAACATACGCCCAGAACGAGCGAGGACATTCGGGCTGCGGTCCTTGAGGCGGCCCAACGGCGTATACGGCCGGCGCTGATGACCACCGCTACGACACTCTTGGCCCTCTTGCCAGTGCTCACCTCGCGGGGACGCGGGGCCGATATTATGGTGCCTATGGCTATCCCGTCTTTTGGCGGCATGGCCATCGCGCTGCTGACCGTATTTGTCGTGCCGGTCCTGTACTGCGGGGTCGCGGAGTTTCGGGCTCACAGACGGGCTGAGGGATGAGTCAGCGGGAGTACGGACGCTGCACGTCTACGCCGCCCCGTAAAGGCTGTGTGGGGCGGAGAGGGAGCAATCGGCCGGTAGGCTGGAGAAAGAGGTGTGCGGCACGACGCTACAGTGCCAGATACACAGCCCCGTCCTCGATTTTTGTCCGGTACGTCGTGGCCTGGGCCGGCCGCCGGCTCTGTCCGGTCCGCAGATCAAATTGCCAGCCGTGCATCGGACATTTGATGCCGCCTTCACTATCCGTATAGCCACGAATCAAGGGGCCCTTGCGGTGAGGGCAGCGGTTGTTGATGGCGAAGACGGCTCCGTCGATATTGAAAAGCGCAATCTCTACGCCGTTGAGTGTGATGAGCTTCCGTTCGCCGGGGAGAAGTTCATCGGCCTGGCAGACAGCCTGCCAGCCGTTTTTTGTCGGAGCAGACGACGATGGCATAAACCAGGCGCAACGGATGCCTAGGGGAGATATCCCCAGAGTTTGACAACATCGTGCGTGTCGCTGTTGTGGTAGGCTTGATATTTCAGCAGGGTATCGATGCCGTCACAGGTGCGCTCCAGATTTGTCTCCATGCCGGGAAAGTCGCCCCAGCCGTGGTCGTTCTTATTGTCCAGAATCCAATTGAGACCGCGCAGAATAGTTCCACGTCTGTGGGGGTCCTCCAGAATATGGGTCACCAGCATGAGCGACCGCGTACAGTCCATGGTGTGGTCGACGTTCTCTTCGTCCCACGCGCCGGCCGAGGCTTGCCAGTCACACAAACGCGCCGCCCCTTTGGTACACGCCTCACGGACCCCGCTGACCTGTTGATCAAGAACGAGGTCGGCGACCAGCGCATCCTGAATGAGGTGAGCGGTAATCTCCACGCCGGACGGGTGAAACTCCTCATCGTACCAGCCACCATCTGGGCTCTGGTTGTCGATGATAAAGCGCATGCCCTGCTGCCAGGCGTGTCGGACCTCCTGCTGCCTGTGGGGTTCACCCAGGGCCATGACCACATTAAAAAAACTGACCGGATGGCTGGTCGTGTCCAGGTCGGCCCAGGCCGGGTCAACCCACCGGCCGTCCTGGTGCTGGGTATCAAGAAAGTAGTCGATGGCCTGCCGGACCGACTGGGTCAGTTGAGCGTGCCGCAGAAAACGGTTGCCGCGAATGAGCATCAAGCCGCAGAAGGCAGACACCCAGACGGTGCTCTCGGTATCGGAAGAGAGGGGACTCCAGCCTCCGTCCGCATTCTGGCAGGCCACGAGCGCACGATAGTCGTCCAGGAAGTCTGGCGTGGTCCGTGCGTGCAAGAGGACACGCATCGCGTGGGCAACAAGCTCCAGGTCCTGCGGACCGGCGGTCAGGCTCCAGTTGTCCCGCTCGCGCAGAAAAAACGTGTACTCGTCTTTAATGAGAGCGTTCATGTTTTGTAAGTCCATAGGTCCCTCTACCTGAGACCGTGAAGCCAGCCTGGGTGTTCGTACCCAGCCATCGTGAGGCTAGTGGATTTTTGCCCAGGCACGTCGATAATCTTCGAAGGTATCGATTTCAAGCCAACCTTTATAAATGTCCACACAGGCGATGTCGTGTTTGCGATCAACGAGTTCTTGGAGCATATCGGTGAACGCCGCGGTTTCCAGGGTGTTCGCCTCATGGAAGCGACGTGTCGCGCTGGCCGTCTGAAGCGCTTGATAAGTCGCCCGCAAGGCTTGCGCCCCCGAGGCAGAAAACATGGCGAGGCCAATAAACTCGCCGTCCGCATCCTGTTGGGCAATATGTTGACCGACCTGCGCCAATGTCGTGGGTTCGGCGGTTGGGAGGTAGCGATAGCCTGTTTTGGGAGGCTGATGGGTAACCACCAAGTCGGGATGCTTCGTTCGGACCTCGGCCTGTCCTGGTTCGTGATCATTCCAGGCACGATCAACCACAATGCTGATATCAGCTTGAGACTTGAGCAATTTTTCGAGAATAGAGGGATCGAGAAGAATATCTGAATAGAGAAAGAGGAAGCGGCCGGTCATCTCCGCCTCGGCCAGAAAGAAGGACGCGAGCTCGCCAGTCTCACGGAAGCGGTCGTTGTCATAGTAGCGAATATTCGGCAGATTGATTTGTTCTTTACGATAGCCTCGGACAACGACAATATCTTTGACCCCGCACTCGTTCAGCACCTGAATCTGTCGCTCAAGAATGGTCTTACCCTTGATTTCAAGCATGGCTTTTGGACGGTCCTCAATCAGGGGTAAGAGGCCTTCCTCAAAGCCGGCCGCAATAATAATAGCGGTCACCTCATGTCCGCCGGGGACGAGAAATTTCTTTTCGTTGGCCTGGAGGTCTGGCACCCCAACGAGGTCGTAGATCTCGGACAAGGTCACGATCTGTTCGTCAACCGCGGCCGGCCGTCCCTCCTGTTTGAGGGTCGCCAGTGCGCTTCGCATCCCGGTGACGGCGGCGCGCAGGGTCTGGTTGGCAAAAATGACGAGCTGAAAACCGGCGGCGGCAAGGTCGTGAGCCGTGACATCGGCATAGGTCGTTGGTACGGATACGAGCGGACAGGGCAGATCCCAGCTTGCCGCAAAATCCCTCAGCTCTTCATCAAACGTCGCCGCTTTTGAATGAATGAGGATGGCATCGGCGCCCGCCTCAGCATAGGCCCGGGCTCGATGCAATGCCTCGTGTTTCCCCCAGCCGGCAATAAAAGCTTCCGTGCGGGCAATAATGACAAGGTCGGTATTCTGCCGCGCGGCCGTCGCGGCCTGGATCTTCCGGGCATGTTCGTCAATCGGGACGAGTTCACGCTGGACTCCGGCGTAAAAACTGCACCGTTTGGGAAAGATATTATCCTCAATGCAAATGCCGGCCACTCCGGCGCGCTCGTACTCGGCCACCGTGCGCATGACATTAATGGCATTGCCAAAGCCGTTGTCACAATCGGCAATCACCGGAATACTCACCGCGGCGCTCATCCGCCGCACCGCCTCCAAAGTCTCACTCATTGTGAGTATGTTGGCGTCCGGCATGGCATTGGTGGCCGAGATGCCAAAACCGCTGGCCCAGATGGCATCGAATCCGGCCTCCTGGGCCAGTCTGGCGGAGAGCGCATCGTGTGCCCCCAGAACCAAAGCTGGACCGGGCTGCCTGAGTAATTCCTGCAGGCGTGCCGTTACTGTCATGGTGGGCAAACTATAGGGGGCGGTTCGGCGGGTCGCAAGTCCCTAAAGATCCTCGTGCTCTCCGCTGAATCTCACGCAAACGCAATCCGCTGGAGGTCGCTCAGGGCTGTTTGCAGCTCGTCCAGCTGGTTGCCGAGTGCCGACGGGGCGCTAATCGAAAAAACGGCGCTCTGCGCTTGCTCCGGGTTCTGCAACCAAGCGGAGAGAATCACGCTGGCGTCAATTTCGTGAGGTCGCAAAGGGACATCGCGATCTGTATCAAAATGTTCATCGGCGAGGGCCGCCACATATTTCAGGTCGCCCAGGTTGGAGACGGTGCGGTTTTCGATCAGACGTCCGTTGAGGACGAGATATGCCTGGGCCACCCCGGTTTGGCGGCTGGGCAATAAGAGCAAGGCATTCGCCCGCGTCACAATCCAATGAAAGCGCTGATGCAGATGAAGGATATGGTCGAGCAACTCGATATCCTGCTGTAAGCGGGCGGCCCCTTCGTATTGTAAATCTGCGGCAAGACGGTCACGTTTTGCTATTAACGTCTCTCGCAGTATTGGGGCTTCACCACTGAGCGCCGCGCTGAAACGCTGCACTTGCTCCCGGTAGGTCTCGCGTGAGACCCGTCCTACGCACGGCGCGGTACAAGCACCAATTTGACCGCTCACGCAAGGCGACGCCTCGGGAGTCGGTGAGAGGTTGCCCGGACAGGTTCTGAGGCCAAAAAGTCGAGCCAGGAGGCGCTGGGCTCGTTCGGCGAAGTCGCGATTGCGGAACGGGCCAATATACAGGGCACGATCACTTCCCGGCTTTGCCGTGACCGACAGGCGAGGATAGGCATTCCTGACGCTGAGCTTGAGAAATGCGACCCGGGGGAGATGCTTGGAAAGTCGATTATACGGTGGTTTGAGAGCGCGAATCAGGCTAGCCTCGCGTAACGACGCCTCAAGCTCCGAGCCGGTTTGTTCGTAGACAACGTCGCGTACGTGGCGGACCAAATCGAGGACCTTGTCGCTGTGTCCCGAAGAATTGGTGAAATAGGAGTTGACTCGACGATGCAGATTCTTGGCTTTGCCGATGTAGAGCAGCTTCCCTTCGGCATCGAGCATCCGATACACTCCAGGGCTTGCCGGAATATTTGCCAGAGTCGGGCGGGGGACAAAACATTTAAAACGGCGGCCATCGCGGGCGCTCTGTTGAAACTCGAGGAGCTGGCCGAGCGTGGTGACCCCTTGTTGGACGAGCTGCTCCAGAAAAATGCAGAAAATTTCCGCCGTCACCCGCGCATCTGCCAAGGCGCGATGTTGGGTCGGATACGAGACGCCAAGGTGGGCAGCGACCGAGTCGAGCGAACGGGATCGAATGCCAGATAGAAGTCGTCTGGCCAGCTTCAGGGTGCAGACTGAGGAGTTTCGTAAAGGGGCAGCGGAGAGACGTTGCGCGTCAAAGTTGAGGAAGCCAAGGTCAAAGCTGGCATTGTGGGCAACGATGACTGCCAGGCCGAGAAAATGCTGTAACTGAGGAAAGATTTCTTCAATCCGCGGCTGGTCTCTGAGCATGGCATTGGTGATACCGGTCAAACGGGTTATCCCGGCTGGAACATGCTGCCCCGGATTGAGTAGGGTATGAAACTCCTCGCCAATCTTCCCGTGGCTGACTCGAACCGCGGCGACTTCAGTTATGGCCGCTTTCCCGGGCTTGAGACCGGTTGTTTCGAGGTCAAGAACGACAAACTGGGTATCGTGGAGTGGGCGGTTAAGGTCGGCGTGGAGCGTGAGCGTCCAGCGGTCTGTTTTCGCATCGTAGGAACAATGTTGATCAGCACCAAGGGCCGCATGGATGAGGCGCGCGCCCAGTTCCGGGTCACGTTGGGAAGGAAAAGGAGCAATTGCGCCTGAAACGAAAATCTCGTGGAGCAACTCGGCCGAAGTTGCTCCACCTG
>LXNJ01001822.1_pt1 | contig 12214 bp, 9 predicted proteins | sample 809081 | NCBI WGS metagenome assembly LXNJ01 (sample SAMN04870510, study PRJNA318959) | sponge metagenome | biome: sponge; feature: marine sponge reef; material: water | host: Petrosia ficiformis | place: Greece: Milos, Mediterranean Sea | collected 2013-05-29 | depth 5-7 m
AGGTTCCTTGAGCGGCGCTGATGTGCACACGCAGGTTGCATTTCGAACAACGCTTGGGATCGCTCTTGGACGGCTCGCGTACTCGCGAGACGCGCTAGCTCTCGACGCCGGGGTTGAAGATGCCGTCCGGATCGAAGGCACGCTTCAACCGCGCCGTCACCTTGGCCGTCGCCGCATCCGCCATCGGGCGCGTCGCGGGTTGCTCTCCGGGCGAAAACGTCGTCGCGAACGCCCCTTCCGGCAGCCCCTCCGAATCGTTGCGAGACCAGGCCTGACACCCGCCCCACTCGATCAAGGCGTCTTCCGCGTCGAATCGCGACCCCCGCGGCAGCGACAGACGGGTGATCGCACCGGCAGTATCCGCAAAGTACGGATGCGCATGATCGCGCACGGCGGGCCACAAGCCCGGGTCGCCGGATTCGCCCAGACCCATCGCCGAGCGTGCGCTCGCCACGCTCGCCGCACTGCCCGACAGGCGCAGGTGCAACGTGTCCGCGACGTAGCAGGTGCCGGTGATGGGGAGCGGTTGGCGTGCCCAGTCGCGAACCAACCGCCCGGCCTCCCCGGCGTCGCACGGTACGGCAAGGGTTTCCTCGGTCGCCGGCATGGGCAGCACGCGCACGCTCGCCGAGAGGACGATGCCAAGGGTGCCCCGGGCGCCGACCATGAGCCGGGACACGTCGTAGCCCGCCACGTTCTTCATCACGCTGCCGCCGAATCGCAACCGTTCGCCCCGGCCGTTGACGATCTCGACCCCCAGCACGGCGTCCCGGACACTGCCTCGCCAAGGCCGCGCCGTGCCCGACAGGCCGCTCGCCAATGCCCCGCCGAGCGTTCCGGCACCGTCGAACCGGGGCGGATCGAAGGGCAGCATCTGGCTCTTGTCCGCCAAGACACCCGTCAGTTCGTCGAGGGACGTGCCGGCCCAGGCGGTCACGACCAGTTCCTCCGGCCGGTAGTCGATGATCCCCGATAGGTTTTGCGTCGACAGCGTTTCCGCGCCTGCTAGCGGCCCCAGCAAGGCCTTGCTGCCGTGGCCGACGATCGCGACGCTCGACGACAAGCGCCGACACTCCGAGACGGCGAGTTGGAGGCGATCGGCTTCGTCCATACGTCGTCCCCGGTCGGGCTATGGCCGCAGGGGACGGGCTCGTCCCGTCCCGCCGACCGACCCGAGGAGTGCGTCGCGGGCGACCCCGCGTCCTGTCGCGCGCGATGGGGTCGCCCATACGCCCCTCGTGGCGGGACTCGACACTAGAATCGTTCCAACTCGGGATGCGGGACACGCCCCTGGTGGACCCGCATGCCACCGAGTTCCGAGCAGCGCGCCAAGGTGGGGACGGCCTTGCCCGGATTCATGAGCCCCTCGGGATCGAAAGCGGCCTTCAGCGCATGGAACTGGGTGAGTTCCTCGTCGTTGAACTGCACGCACATGGTGTTCAGCTTTTCGACACCGACGCCGTGTTCACCGGTGACAGTACCGCCGGCCTCCACGCAGAGCCGCAGGATCTTCTCGCCGAGGTCCTCGGCCCGTTCCAACTGCCCGGGCATATTGGCGTCGAACAGGATCAGCGGGTGCAGGTTGCCGTCGCCGGCGTGGAACACGTTGGCAACGCGCAGGCCGAACTCCTCCGACAGCCTGCCGATCCCGCCCAGAACCTCGGCGAGCTTGGCGCGGGGGATCGTTCCGTCCATGCAGTAGTAGTCCGGCGAAAGGCGGCCCATGGCGGGAAACGCGGCCTTGCGCCCCTTCCAGAGGCGTTCCTGGTCGGCGGCATCCTTCGCCACCCGGACATCGGCACCGTGCGACGTGAGGACCGCTTGGACGCGGCGCACGTCGGCGGCCACTTCTTCCGCGGTCCCGTCGAGCTCGCAGAGCAATATCGCCGCGGCTTCCCGGGGGTAGCCCGCCCCGGCGAAGTCCTCCGCGGCGCGGATCGACGCGTTGTCCATCATCTCCAGCCCCGCCGGAATGATGCCCTCGGCGATGACGGCACCCACCGCTCGGCCGGCGTCTTCGAGCACGCCGAACGACCCGAGCAGAACGGTCTTGGCAACCGGCAGCGGCAGCAGCTTCACGGTGACTTCCGTTACCACGCCCAGCATGCCTTCCGAGCCCATCATGATCGCTAGAAGGTCCAGGCCGGGCGACTCCAGGGTCTTGCCGCCGAGCACGAGTTCATCGCCCTCGAAGGTCTGCACCCGCAAGCCGATCACGTTGTGAACCGTGAGACCGTATTTCAGACAGTGCACGCCGCCGGAGTTCTCCGCGACGTTGCCGCCGATGCTGCAGGCGAGCTGGGACGACGGGTCCGGGGCGTAGTAGAGCCCGTGCTCGCGAACCGCCTCGCTGATGGCGAGATTGGTGACGCCCGGCTCCAGCGTCGCCGTGCAGGCATCGAGATCGACCTCCTTGATGCGGTTCATCTTGGTCAGGGTCAGCAGCACGCCGTCCTTCAAGGGTCTCGCACCGCCGGAGAGCCCGGTCCCCGCGCCCCGGGTCACCACCGGAACCTGGTGTTCGCGACAGGTCGCGAGGACGGCGCGAACCTGCTCCACGGTTTCAGGGAGCACGACCACCCAGGGCGTCTCCCGGATCGCCGTCAGGCCATCGGTCTCGAACGGGCGAACCGCGTGTTCGCCGGTGAGTACGGACGACGCCGGGAGCGCCGTGCGGAGCTTGGACAGAGCCTGGGTGTTCGACATCTCTCAACCCTCGGACCGAGCACCCATTCTTGCCAAAACGACGGTCGATGTGTAGGGGCGACCCTTGCGGTCGCCCGCCTTCCAAAAAAAGGGCACCGCGCCGACGCCGGACGGGACAAGCCCCGCCCCTGCGACCTCTTCCACTACCAACGTTGTTCCTTGTGCCCCCGTGCGTCGTAGTATGTGGCCGGACACCAATGCAATGAACCATGCAGCACTGGGTATTCGGCTACGGCTCGCTGATCTGGCGGGTCGACTTCCCCTACCACGAACGGCACCGGGCCACCGTCCGGGGCTGGTGTCGCCGCTTCTGGCAAGGCTCCCACGACCACCGGGGCCTACCCCATGCACCGGGTCGCGTGGTGACCCTGGTCCGAGAGCCGGATGGCGTCTGCATCGGCGCGGCCTACCGCGTGGAGGAGGCGGTGTTCGAGCATCTCGATCACCGCGAGAAGAACGGCTACGAACGGGTGTCGGTGACGATGCAACTTGCCCGCGAAGGCTGTTCAGAAACGACGAAGAAGACCGTGGACGGTGTCACCTACATCGCGGCACCGGGCAACGAGGCGTTTCTCGGGCCGGCGGACGTCGACGAGATGGCCCGGCACATCGCCCGGTCGTCGGGTCCGAGCGGAACCAACGCCGACTATCTCCTGGAACTGGCCGCCGCCCTCGACGACCTCGGTTGCGAAGACCACCACGTCCGGGACCTGGTCTGCCGGGTGCGGACAGCGACGGATCAGTAGTCGACGGCGTCGTTCTCGAACGTGAAGCCGTGTTCCGGCATCACCAACCGGTGCCGGGATCCATCCCGGTCGGCATCCCAGTCCTCGTAGCCGGCGTCGCCCGTCCACAGCGCCACGCGTACGCCATCGGCACGCTTGACGGCCCGGGTCTCGTAGAAGCGGGCATCGTGCGATCCCAACTCCGCGAGTAGCGCGTCAACGGGTTGATATAGCGAGAGGTGGTGAAGCGTGACCCAGGTCGGCGGCACCAGGTCGATCTCGCCTCCCGCATGCTTGGCCAGCGCATCGGCCGGACGGATCCAGCGGTGATCCTCGATCTCGCCGCCGTCGATGTCGATGGCCTCGTCGCTGGCGCGGGCGGCGAAGAACCAGGTCGCGAAGCGCACGGGCGTACTCGCCGGAGGCGTCCAATGCGCGAACCAGATGAACTCGGTGGAATCCAGCGTAACGCCGGCTTCCTCCTCCGCCTCCCGCGCCGCGGCGTTGCGCGCGGCGGTGTCCCTGTCGCCATCGGCGGGATAGTCCTCGGGATCGATGCGGCCGCCCGGGAACACCCACATGCCCCCGAAGGCGATCTTCGAGTTCTTGCGCAGCATCAGCACTTCGGGGCCGTCGTCCGTGTCGCGCAACAGCACCACGGTCGCCGCCGGCGTGGCGGGACGCGTCTCCTTGGCCGGTTTGTCGAGGTCGCCGTAGATGTCGTTGGCGTGCTTGCCGGAGGCAGATGACCGTTCGCTCATCACTGAATCCACTGCTGGAAAGCACCAGTATAGTGTTTGGCGGAAGTCTCACACCAACCCGGAGCGATTTCTCACGACGCCGCAGACCAATCGCCGTGGCGAACTATCTTGCCCGGGACCACCACAACTTGGCTCGCGAACTGTCCGAGTTCCGCGGCGAGATGCGCGGACGCCTGGACGCGTTGCTCCGTCCTCCTGTGGAACACACCCCGGAGCGGGCGTAGGACGCGACCGCGCGTCCCGTCCGGGCCCCGACCGTAGGGGCGGGGCTTGTCCCAGGCTCGTCCCCGCCCGTACCGGCGGTGCCACGCCGTGCGTCTCTCGGGCGACCGCGCGTCGCCACGCGACGCGTTAGGGTCGCCCCTACGGGGTCGACATTTCGGTCGTCGCGGCGGGGCGGATCGCCTCCTCGCGACGCTTCCCTTCACGTCCGGCCACGATCATCGTCAACGCCGGCACCACGAACAGGATCATCACGCTGGCGAAGAGGATGCCCGTGGCAAGGCTGACGGCCATCGGGATGAGGAACTGCGCTTGGGTGTCGGTCTCGAACAGCATCGGCGTCAGGCCGAGCGCCGTGGTGGCCGTGGTCAGGAAGATCGCGCGGAAGCGGTGCCGGACGGCTTCAACGATGGCCTCGGCGGGCGGCGATCCCGTCGCGATACGGATCTTGTTGTAGCGGTCGATCATCACCAGCGAGTCGTTCACCACCACGCCGCTCAACGCGACCATGCCGAACATCGAGATGAACGACAGGTCGTAGCCGAGAATGAAGTGGCCGATGACGGCGCCCGATGCGCCGAGCGGCACCCCGGCGAGAATGATCAAGGGCTCGGAGTAGCTCCGGAGCTTGGAGGCGAGCAGGACGAAGATCACCAGCAGCGCGACGATGGCGAGGTCGCCGAGTGCCGCCATGTCCTGCGCCTGTTCCCGCCCGAATCCCGATTGGATGACGACGATACCCGAGTAGCCCTCGCGCAGGGCCGGCATCAACTCCTCGCGGACGATGCCGTCGGCTTGGGTCGTGGTGATGACGTTCGTGTCCACGCGACCGCGCACCTTGACCACCCGCAGTCCGTCGACGCGGTCGATGGACGAGACGTCGCGGGACTCCACCAACTCCGCCACCGCCGACAGCGGCGCCTCGGTTCCGTCGGCCAGGCGGATGCGGACGTTGTACAAGTCCCGGGTGCTCTTGCGCTGATCCTCCGGGTTCTTGACCATGACCTTGATTTCCTGGCGGCCACGCTGGATGCGCTGCACTTCGATGCCCCAGAAAGCGCCGCGCAGTTGGCGCGCGACGTCGGCCGGCGTCAGACCGGCGGCTTCGCCGGCGGCGGTGAGTTCGATGTCGTACTGGCGTTTGCCCTCGTTGGCGGTGTCGTCGACCTCGACCATGCCGGGAATGCCGCGGTAGCCGCGCTTCATTTCCTCCACGGCTTCGAGGAGAACATCGTCGTCCGGGTGCGCGAGTTCGTACTCGATGGACACCTCGTCGGAGAAGAACGATGACGAGAACGACAGCCGCTCGGCCCCGGCGACCGCGCCCACATTGGCCCGCCAGACCCGTTCGAGTTCCTGCGCCGATTGGGTTCGTCCGACCTTGAGTTGAACCTGCACCATGGCGAAGTTGCTCGCGATGTCCATGCCGCCGGTGGCCATGGGGCCGGTGGAATCCCGGGCCCGCCCGCCCACGGTGACGCTCACCGCGCGGAACGGCGAACCGTCGACCTCGGCATTGGTGGCGTGGGCCGCTTGCTCGATGTGATCGGCGGCGGCGCGGGTGACTTCGAACGGCGTACCGACGGGGAACTGCACATCGGCCGTCAAGTCGTCCGGTTCCAGGTTCGGCATGAAGTTGAACCGCACGATCCCGGTACCCACCAACGACACCGCCACCGCGATCAGCGCCAGGCCACCGAGCAACGTGAGATAGCGATGCCGAACCGCGGCGGTCACGGCGGGGATCAGGGTGTCGTCGCGGAAACGCCGCACGCCCCGGGCGACCCAACCCTGGAAGGTGTCCAGCGGCCAGCGACTCCAGGGACTGCCGTGGGAAAGGTGTGCGGGGAGGATGTAGAAGACCTCGATGAGCGACATCGACAGCACGGTGATCACGACGACGGCGACCTCGCTGAGTATCTGCCCGAACACGCCGGTGACGAACATCAGCGGCGCGAACGCGGCCATGGTCGTCAGCACGCCGATCAGCACGGGCCCCTGGACGCCGTGCGCACCGGCGATCGCCGCCGCAGGCCCCACGAGGTGTCCGGCTTCCTGCTCGGCGACGATGTTCTCGCCGACCACCACGGCGTCGTCGACCACGATGCCGAGCACCATGATGAGCGCGAACAGCGACACCATGTTGATGTTGACGGCGAGGAAGTCGAACAGGAGGAATGCACCGAGGAAGGAAATCGGTACGCCCATGGCGACCCACATGGCAAGTCGCAGGTCGAGCATGATGACGAGGAACAGGAACACCAGCGCGAATCCGAGGATGCCGTTGCGCACCAGGAGGTTCAGACGCGCCGCGAGGATGTCCGTCTGGTCCTCCCAGATCGCGACATCCATGCCCGGCGGCGGTCGGTAGGTCGAGAGCAGGTCCTTGATCGCATCGGCGATCATCAGGACGTCCTCGGCCTCGGACTTCTGAACCCGGATGAAGACGCTCTGCCGGCCGTTGTACTCGTTCACGAGATCCACGTCGGCGAAGCCGTCGCGTACCGTGGCGACGTCGCCGAGGCGGAGGATGGTGCCATCGGGTCGAGCGCGCAGGACGATGTCCTCGAATTCCTCGCCGCGCTCGCGCTTTAAGTTGGTGCGTAGCAGGACGTCGCCGGCATCGGTGCGCAGTTCGCCGGAGGACAGGTTGAGCGACGAGCGGCGAATGGCGGCGGCCACGTGATCGATGGTCATCCCAAAGCGCCTGAGATCCTGCTCCCGGACCTCGATGGCGATCTCGTAGTCCCGGGCGCCGGACAGGGATACCAGCGAGACCGCGGGCAGCGCCAGGAGCGCCTCCTCGAGGTCCTCGGCCCCCCGACGCAGTTCCGCCTCGGACAGTTCGGAGGATACGACCAGGGTCATGACGTCGCTGACCGTCACGGCGGCGACGACCTCGGCCTGCTCGGCTTCTTCGGGCGGAAAGTCGGCCAGACGGTCGACCGCCGCCTCGACGTCGTCCCGGACCTTTTTCGAGTCGACGAAGTCCTTCAATTCGATGGTGACCGTGCCGACGTTTTCGCTGGCCTTGGAAGTAACCCGCTCGACACCGTCGATTCCGGACACGGCCTCTTCGACGCGACGGGTGATGCCCTCCTCGACTTCCGTCGGGGTCGCGCCCGGATAGGCCACGGTCACGATGACGATCCCCGGGGCAACGGTGGGGAAGACCTGCGCGGTCAGGCGCATGCCGGCAAGCAAGCCGCCCACCAGCATGAGCGTCATGATGAGATTGGCCGCAACCGGGTTGTTGGCGAAGTACTGGACGAACCCCCGGTCGGGGAGCGTGGGGGGCAGCGGTGGCGGCGTGGTTGCGTCGCTCATGGCGTTCCGGCACGTGCGCCCGCACCGGGGTTCGAGTCGGCGATCTGGACGGCCTGCCCCTCCTGGGCGCCCGGTACGGCGCCGAGTACGACGCCGTCCGCCGGGTCGAAGACGCGCGTGATCCAGCCGTCGGCGGTGCGGCCGTAGGTGGGGGATTCAACGGCTCGCAATTGCCCGTTCGCGACGGTCCAGACGCGATCGTCGGCCTGCTCCGCCGCATCCGGAAGCAGGAACGTATCGGCGAAGACCGGACCCTCGATCTCGACGTCCACGAAGGTACCCGGTACGGGTGGTTCGCCGGTCGCCTTGAGATAGAGCGTCGCGAATCGCGTACGGCTGTCGAGTTCGGCGGATACCTTTTCGACGACGGCATCGAAGGTGCGGTACGTGTCGCTGATCCGGGCGCGCCGGCCGACGACCGGGTTGAGGCGCTTCAGGTTGTCTGCGGAAATGGGTGCCACGACTTCGATGGCGTCGTCGGCGAAGACTTCCCCGAAGGACTGGCCGCGGGTCAGTAGTTGGCCAACCTCCGCGCTCGTCCGGGTCACGGTGCCGTCGAAGGGCAGCGAGAACACCGTGCGTTCCAGGTCGAGCGCCGCCACGCGCTCGCGAGCCCGGGCTGCCGCCAGCCGCGCCTCGGCCTGGGCGATCTGAGGCACCCGGGCGACCAGGGCGGGCACTTCCGCGTCCGGATGCAGGAGATCGTAGTTGGCCCGTGCGGCATCGCTTTTCGCCTGCTCGAGGCGCAGGTCGGATGCCGCGGTGGCGACATCGGCGTCGGCCGCCTCGGCGGCCAGTTGGAAGTCCCGGGGATCGATGACCAGCAGTTCCTCGCCGGCCGCAAAGGTGCCGCCGACGTTGAGCGACGGCGAGATGGAGACGACCCGGCCCGTCACCTGGGGCGTAAGCGCGACGCGATTGCGCACGTCCACCGAACCGGTCGCCACGACGGTGAGCATGTTGGCGCCGGCGACGGGATGGAAAACGTTGACGAGCGGCTTGGGATCCTCGCCGGCCCCGATCTGCAACTCGGCATTGCCGTTGTCCGGTGCCCGGGCGTACAGCAGCGCAAGCAGAACGAGCGCGACGACTACGACGACCTGCGTGGTCCCTGCCCAGCGTCGCTTGGGTCTTCCCGGCGCGGGATCGCTGGTGTCCGACGGGGACATCGGTGTGCTACTGCTCGACCTCGATCAGTCCGGCAGGCCCAGCACTCGCTTGGCGATGATGTTGCGCTGGATCTCGGACGTGCCGCCCTCGATGGAGTTGGCCTTGGAGCGCAGCCAGCCGCGGGTCGAGCCGCGTTCGGCACCCGTGAAGCCCTCGCCTGCCCAGCCGAGGCCCTGGGTACCGAGGATGTCCATGAGGAGATCGTTGCGACGCATGTTCTGCTCGGTGCCGTAGAGCTTGAACATGGAAGACAGGAAACTCGGCGCCTGCGAACTCGTGGCCTCCTCGAAGGATCGGCGGATGGTGAGTTGGTAGGCCTCGTCGCCGATGCGCTGTTCGCTGATGGCGTCGCGGATGGCCGGATCGGCGATGCGGCCGTTGCTCTCGCCGACGTACTCCTTCGCCCACTCGTCGATGGTCTTCGCCCTCTGGCGAGTACCGCCGCGGCCGCCGATGGAACTGCGCTCGTATTGCAGCAGGCGCTTGCCCACGGTCCAGCCCTGGCCGGGCTGGCCGATCAGGTTGCGTTTCGGAACCCGCACGTCGTCGAAGAAGGTCTGGCAGAACTCGGAGGCGCCGCTGATGAGTTCGATGGGGGTGACGGTGACGCCGGGCGTGTCCATGTCGAGCACCAGGAACGAGATGCCCTCGTGCTTGGACGCCTCGAAGTCGGTGCGTACCAGGCAGAAGATCCAGTCCGCGCCCACCGCACCCGAGGTCCAGATCTTCGAGCCGTTGACGACGTAGTCGTCGCCGTCCTCCTCGGCGCGCATCATGAGACCCGCGAGATCGGAGCCGGCGCCGGGTTCGCTATAGCCCTGGCACCAGCGGATCTCGCCCCGGGCGATGGGCGGCAGGTGTTCGCGGCACTGGGCGTCGTTGCCGAATTCGATGATGGCGGGACCGATCATCGTGAGCCCGTGGCCGGTCAGCGCGGCGGGGGCGTTGATGCGCCGCATCTCCTCGTCGAGGATCATGTTCTCGGCGTTGGTGAGGCCGCCGCCGCCGTATTCCGTCGGCCAGGTGGGCGCGGTCCAGCCCCGCTCGGCCATTCGGTCGAGCCACAGCTTGGTATCCGGGTTGGGGTAGACGGCCTTGCGGCCCCCCGCAGTGTAGCCGCCGAGGCCCCGGCGCATGCTGTCCGGGCAGTTGGATTCCAGCCATGCCCGCGCTTCGAGACGGAAGTCCATACAAGGCTCTCCTTTTAGGCGTTCAATACGGAAGCATCAAAACGGAAACCCGCCGTTGGAACGCTCCATCGCCCGTTCCCAGCTTGAGACCTTACGGCTCTGGACGTTGATTCCGTCGTCGGGGCAGAGATTCACCACCGCCACGTACCCGCCGTTGGCCCCGGCGAAGTGCGCCACCGGCGAACCGGGGTAGTACGCCACGGTGTCGCCTTCGCTGTGCTCCGCCCAGACGTGGATATGTCCGAGGGCCAGGTAGTCGAAGCCCGAGGCGCGGATTTCCGCCCGGGTGATCGGCGACGATCCCTGCCCGACGCGGCGCTCGCAGACCTGACCGTGGGCCATGCCGATGTTCCAATGACGGTCATGGCGTTCCGGCGCGCCGGTCAACGGGTAGTTCTCGGGTGCATGCTCGGCCATGGCTTTCCCCCACACCCGGGCGCCGATCTCGTCGAGGGTCACGCAGTCGCCGTCATGGGCCATCAAGCCATGCACGTGATCGCCGGCGAGGTCGAAGTCGAAGCGGTTCCACACGGAGCTTTCGTCATGCACGTCGTGGTTGCCCGGCAGCATGACCACCGGGCAGTCCAGCCGCGCGAACTGATCGTAGACGAAGTCGATGTTGGAGTCGTCGACGCGGTTGTTGTCGAACAGGTCGCCGGCGATTAGGAATAGGTCGGCGTCGACCTCCCGGGTCGCATCGACGACGCCCGCGAAGGCGCGTTCCGCGCGGCTCCGGAAGCCGTCCGTCGCCTTGTCGGTATCGCGGCTGTCCAGGTGCACGTCGGAGGTGTGCACGATGGTCAGGGTTTTCTGCATGGCTGGAGTCGAAGCTACTCGCCGAGGGCATCCGCGAGCCGTTCGGCGGCATCGGCGAAGTCCTGCATGAAGTTGTAGACCACGGTGCGGGCGGAGACCGTCTCGTTCATGAGGCCGACCCCTTGACCGACGTAGTAGTTGACCAGTTGCCGCGCTCCGGGATGGTCCGATTGGGCAAGCTTGTTGATCTTCCGGAATGCGGCACCGGCGAGTACGCCCTGCAGCGGCATGGGCAGCGGGTCCGGTGCTTCCTCCGCCGTCCAGGCGTCCGTCCAGGCTGACTTGAGTTGCCGGGTGTACTTGCCCGTTCGGCTGCGCGAGCGCACGGTCTGACGCGAGTTGGCGGCGAGCATCTTCTCCTTCACGACGGGTAATGTTTCGGCCTCCGCCGTGGTCAGCCACACCGAGCCGGTCCAGACGCCGGCAGCGCCCATAGCCATGCAGGCCGCCATCTGCCGTCCGGTGACGATGCCGCCGGCCGCCACGACGTGGCTGCGATTACCGTACGGCGCCAGCGCATCGATTACCTCGGGCAAGAGCACCATGGTCGAGACTTCGCCGCAGTGGCCGCCCGCTTCGGTACCCGCGACGATGATGACATTGACGCCGGCCTCGGCATGCTTGATGGCATGTTCCCTGGCCCCGGCCAGGGCGCCCACCTTGATGCCCTTGGCGCGCGCCCGTTCGAACATGAAGTCCGGCGGTACGCCGAGGGCGTTCACGACGAGTTTCACGGGGTGGGAGAACGCGGCATCGAGAATCTTGCCCGCACCCACCTCGCGCATGTTGTCGCCGACGCCTTCCTGGACGGAGTTGTCCCACAGGTCGCGGGTGTCGATGTCGTGCTGGGCGAGTAGTTGGGCGATGTAGCGCTTGTGCTCCTCGGGGATACGGTCCTCGAGTTCCGCCGCCGTGAGCGAGTGCTCCTTGCTGTCCATGCTGGTCGGCACCAGCAGATCGACGCCGTAGGACTTGCCCCCGACCTGCTCGTCGATCCAGTTGAGTTCGATATCGAGGGTCTCGGGCGAGTGTCCGGCGGCACCGAGTACGCCGAAGCCGCCGGCGTTGGTGACCGCCGCGATCACATCGCGGCAGTGGCTGAATGCGAACAACGGGAACTCGATGCCGAGTTCGTCGCAGAGTCTGGAATTCATGGCCTTCTCCCGTGGACAGGGCTTGTCCGGAGCGTCCGCACCAACCGGACATTCTACCCCGCGAGGACGGCAATTTTCCTTGAACTCGAATGCGTGCCGGCCATAGGGTGCTCCCATGAAACAACCGTAGGACTCTTCATCTT
>LXNJ01001823.1_pt1 | contig 12210 bp, 7 predicted proteins | sample 809081 | NCBI WGS metagenome assembly LXNJ01 (sample SAMN04870510, study PRJNA318959) | sponge metagenome | biome: sponge; feature: marine sponge reef; material: water | host: Petrosia ficiformis | place: Greece: Milos, Mediterranean Sea | collected 2013-05-29 | depth 5-7 m
GCGCTCGGGCCCGGCGGCGGGGATGGTGTCGGCCCCGGCGATGTCCGCCCCGGCGGTGTCGCGGCCGTCCTGCCCGGCGTCTCGGCTGCGGCGTTGCGCACGAACCCGGATGAGTATGCCGGCGCGCGCCTCCGCTGGACCGTTCGGTTTCTGTCGCTGGAACGGGCGGAACCGGAGCGGATCGACTTCTACGAGGGCGAGCCCTTCCTGCTCGCGCGCGCCCCCGATCCGGGAGATGGGCTCATCTACGTCGCCGTGCCGCCGGCACTCCTGGCGGCGGCGGAAAAGCTCCGGCCCCTCCAGACCCTCGACATCCTCGTGAAGGTCCGGACGGGCCGGTCGGCGCTACTGAGGGTCCCGATACTGGATCTGCTCGCGCTCTACTGAGCACCTCCCGCGCCTTACCGGTTCCCCTGGTTCCCCTCGCTCTCGGCCTCGTTCAGGAAGGCCTCGGCCTCCATCAGGCCGGCGTGCGCAAGGCCGCTCCACAGGTCGGCGACCTTCGCATAGGCCTCGGCGGCGAGCACCGCGTCGCCGTTGGCGGCGTGCGCCCGGGCCAGACCGAGCAGCGAACGCGGCCGGTTCGGCATCCGCAGCAGCGAGGTCTCGAACTTTTCGACCGCCTTGTCCGGCATCCCGAGTTCGAGCAGCAGTTCGCCGTAGAGTTCGTGCAGAGGCTTGACCGGGCTCGCCGAACCGCGCGGCGGCGCCATGCTCATGACCTCCGCCTCGGCCTCGTCCATGAGTCCGATCGCCACGTCCGGATGGCCCATGGCGGCGTGCCGGAGCGCCCCGACCTGCTTGTGCATGACGTGCGTGTAGCCCTCGCCGTCCGACAACTCCTTCAGCGCGGCCTCCGCCTCGGTGACGGTCGCCTGGTCGCCCATGCGGTGGGCGCTGAGTCCCGTGGCGAGGAGTTCGTGCGCCGGGGAGTCCTCCGTGATCGGCTGGGTCTCCCACTGCTCGGTCTCGACGATGTAGCGCGCCTTGAGGAGCGAGACGGCTCCCTGCGCCCGTGCGATGCCTGCTGCCCCGCGTGCGCCGGTCGCCGTGCCGAAGCCCTCGTTGTCGACCATGTCCGCGAGCCGATCCATCCACAGTTGCGCCTTGTCGTAATCGCCGCGCTGGAGGTCGCCGTACTGGCCCCAGTCGAGCGCGTGCACCGCGTCGCCCACCGGGTCGCCGGGCTGCCAGAGTTCCTGCGCCACGTCGTAGGCCGACTGGTTGTTGCCGGACACGCGTTCCCACATCCCGTGCTGGATGAAGATGTGCGTCGGCATGTGCCGCGCGTGGGACACCGCCGGCGCGATGTCCGCGAAGGCGTAGGCCGCGTCCAGCGACAGCGGGGCCATGATCGGGTTGTCGAACGAGTGAATCGTGTAGTGCGCCGCGCCCGGGTGCATCGGATTGTCGTTGAACAGCCGGAGCGCGATCGCCCCCGCCATCACGTTCCAGCGCTGGCTCAGGTCGCGCGTCGCCGCCGTCGCGCTGAGGAGGGACAGGGCGTAGAAAGCCGAGATCTCCGGGTCCTCCGGATAGGCCTCGTACAGGTCGCGCATCGCCTCCATGTATCCCACGCGCCGGTCGACGTGGTCCGCCTCGCTCCACAGGATCTCGACCGCCTTCAGGAAGCCCTTCTCCCGATCCGTCGGCGCCTTGGCCATGCGCTCGGCCGGCGTCGACCCCAGCCTCTCGAGCGCCTTGCGCGGCTCGGTCGGATCCATCTGGGAAACGAGCGGGTGATTGTAGGCGAGCGACTCGCCCCAGTACGCCATCGCGAAGTCGGGATCCAGCTCCTGCGCCGCGTGGAACTGCTCCCGCGCCTGCTTCCAGCCGAAGCTGTGCAGGATCGCCACGCCCCGGAGGAAGTGCTCCTGGGCCTCGCCCGTGGCGGAGGTCGGGAAGGTGATCGATCCGACCTCATCGAACTGTGCCTCGACCTGCGCCGGAACCATCGACAGCATCGCGCCGAGGAGGAACGCCGGAAGCATCATGGACCATCTTTTCATCGTACTATCCCTCTCAGGAAGAAACGCCGGCCCGCCCCGTCCGGCAGCGCATGAATGATCGCATTGAATTACGGTGCCAAAACCGCAAGCGCGCGGCAAGGCGTCGCCGGGTCACGGCGTCCCCCGCCGCCTCACGTGTCCGGAAGTTCGTAGTCGATCGTCAGCGTATGCGCGCCGTCACCGTCGACGGCGATCTCGACCGAGCCCGTGAGCCCCTTCAGGTCGCCGGTCGCCGACCCCGGAACGATCTGCCCGCCGGTCTGTTCGCGGCCGCTCGCGCTCAGCCCCCAGTGCTGCATGACGAACGTCCCTTCCCGCCCGGCGAGCGCTCCCCGCACGACCTCGCGCGCGATGTAGCCCGCTCCCGCGGCGATGTCCGCCACATCCGCCTGACACATGAGGAGCCGGGCCTCGCTCTCCGCCACGAGGTCCCCGCCGAAACGCTTGAGGACGGTGGCGTGGGAGAGCGTCGGCCCCCCGGGGCCGCCTGCGTCGGGTTCGGCTTCCCCCTGGTCCCATCCGGTGACCTCGAAGGAGGCGATCGCGCGCGCCATGCCGGGCTTCTCTGCTACCGCGTTCCCGCCGGGTCCTCTCCTAGAGCGCCGCGACGGCGGTGGACAGGTTGTCGAGGGCGCGCTTCACGAGCGTCCGCGACGTCGCGATGTTCATCCGCATGTGCCGCTCGCCGCCGGTCCCGTAGCTGGGCCCGTTGTTGAGATAGATGCGTGCGTTCTCGGCGAGCCAGCGCTGCAGGACGCTCTCCGGCGACACCGGCTCGGCGGCGGTCCGGTTCTCGTAGTCCGCCTTCCCCTGCGCGTCGATCCTGTCCATCAGTTCGCCCATCTCCAGCCAAGCGAGGAAGGTGCCCTGCGCCTTCGTGTACTTCACGAGCGGGATGTTCTCCCGGATATAGGCCTCGGTGTAGTCGTGGTTGCCGTCGAGGTAGACGAGAAGCTGGTCGAGCCATTCGTCGCCCTCGTGGTTGGCGGCGCGGGCGGCGTACATGCCCAGCGTGCTGAGGTCCGCCCGCGTGTTCTGGCGCAGGCGTGTCATGAAGGAGGGGTTGGTCGAGAAGTACCAGGCGACCTTGTTGGCCGCGAGGCTGAACGTCTTGCTGTTGGATTTGAAGGTAACGCTGTTGTCGACGACCTTCGGATCGAGGCTGGCGAACGGGGTGTACTTATGTCCCTTCGTCACGAAATCGCAGTGGATCTCGTCGGAGAGCACCGGCACGCCGTGTTCGAGACAGATCTCGCCCATGCGGGTCATGTCTTCCGCCGACCAGCAGTTTCCGGTCGGGTTCTGCGGGTTGCAGAGGACGAAGGCGTGGACCCGTTGCACGCGGCGCTCGAAGTCATCCCAGTCGATCTCGTAGACGCCGTCGACGACCTTCATCTCGCTGTCCTCGGCGACGTTCCGCGCGAAGCGCAGATCCGAGTAGAAGCCGTTGTAGGTCGGCGTCGTCATGAGGACCCGGCTGCCCGGAGGGGCGAAGGTGTGCAGTCCCGCGATGATTCCCGGGTGGACGCCGGACGTCCAGACGATGGTCGAGGGGTCGATGTCGAGGTCGTAGCGGCGCTGGTTCCAGGCCACGACCGCGTCCGTGAACGAACTGTCGCGGTGCTGGTAGCCCCAGTTCTCGTGCTTGCTGCGCTCGGCAATCGCCTGCGTGATGCACGGCGCGGCGCGGAAGTCCATGTCGGCGATCCCCATGCCGACCTCGATCTCCGGGCCGAACTGCTCGATCGCGCGGTCCCACTTGACGCAGTCGGTTCCGCGGCGGTCGTAGACTTCGTCGAAGTCGAACTCCTCGGGGGCGCCACCAAGCCCGGCCGCGGCGACATCGGTCCCCGCCACCTCGCTCGCGAGCGCCGAACGCGCGCCGACGGCGCCCAGAACGGCGGTGGCTCCTGTGCTCTTGAGAAAGGCCCGACGGTTCAGCCCGTGATTCCGCAGCATTTGCACGCCCTCCTTCGACATTTCCCGCGTACGGTTCGTGACCGCTGTTCCGAATCAGGGTGGTCGAAACGTCCCGCTCTGGCAAGACTGGCGGCGTGCCGGGCGGCGTGTCGGGCGACCTGTCAGCCGAGGCTTCCGAGGCGGGCCGAACTCTCCGCCACGCCGGCCTCGACGCCCGCCTCCCGGTACAGGTCCCGGGCCTCCCGCCACAGCGCCCGGGCTTCGTCGCGCTCGCCGAGGGTTTCGCGCAGGATGGCCATCGGCCGCACCGCGTTGGCAAAATCGAGCGTCCGGCGCGCAGGGTGCGCGCGGTAGATGGCCAACGCCTCGGCGTAGCAGCGCTCGGCCTCCCGGGGGTCGCCCGTCTCCCGGAGCACGTCGCCGAGGTGGCGTACGGTGTGAGCGAGCGCGAGCGGATCGTCTCCCCGGCGGCAGAGCGGAACGGCTTCGCGATACAGCCGGAGGGCGACATCGAGCCGTCCCAGGTCGCGTTCGACGTTCGCGCGGCCATGCAGCGCGCGGGCGAGCGCAACCGGATCGTCATGCTCCCGCGCGAGCGCGGCCGCCGCCTTCATGTGCCGCAGCGCCTCGCCTGCCCGCTCCGCGCGCCGTGCGGCCATTCCCCGCCGGACGAGCGACTCGACGGCGTCCCGGGGCTCATCGCAGGTTTCCGGGGGAACCCCGGGGGGAACCCTGTCCGGCATGGGGCCCTCTACCCTCCGCGGGGCACCGGAGCCGAGGAGTGGCCGGTCAGGATCCGCCATCCCCCCGTCTCGTGGACCCACAGCATGGTCACCGCGCCTCCATAGTCGAACTCGGATCCGTCCTCCGTGCGAAGCGTGCTCTCGAACCGGGACCGGATCTGGGCGAGGCCGGGGGCCAACGGCTCGATGTCCGTATCCGAGTACTCCGTCGTGATCTGTGTCCCCGGACCGAGATCCGCGAGGGCGGCGCGCACTTCGGCGGCCGACTCGTAGGCCAATTCCCCGTTCTCGTAGAAGCGGAACGCAGGGGATTCCGAATAGAAATCGCCGGCGGCCTCCCAGGCCGACGCGATCCCCATGGCCCGGAACTCCTCGAGCGTCGCCGACAGGCTGTCGCGCATCGCCGCGGCATGCGGTTCCGAGAGTTGAGTGGCCTGCGGCTGGCAGCCGAAGCTTGCCACGGCGGCAAGACATGCCCCCGACATTGCCAGTCGGTCGACGAGGCGTGCGCTCATGCTCGATGACCCTCCCCCATTGTCTCTCCCAATGGAATGTTCGGTGGAATGCCCGGTCGCAACGTCCCGTCGCAATGTCCGGTCGCAAGGTCCGGTCGCAATGTAGATCCGCCGGGCTGTGCGTGCAGGCCGCTTGCGAGGCGTCGTTTGCGCGGGCCAGCTTGAGGCTTCGGCTTCCCCCTCGTCCAGGAGCCAGACCATGAGGGTCTTCCACCATCTTCGTTCCGCCCTGCCATCGCTCTTGCTGGCGATCTCGGCCGCCACGGTGTCGCCGGTCGCGGCTCAGAACGCGTCCGATGAGACGCCGGGGCTCGACATCCCGCAGGGGTACATCCTGCCCGATGCGACGGTGCGGGATCTCTTCGCGACCGACCCCAACTACGCGACGCTGGACCACCTGAGTCCGGACGGCGATCACTTCGTCGTGCCGCTCTCCACGGAACTTTCGACGCTGGCCGAGGTGGGGGAAGAGACGCTGCGTCTGGGGATGCTGGAACTGCGGGCGCGTGCGGACCGCCCGTGGCACCTCGACATCTACGGCCTGTACGGCTTCCGCTTCTACTCGCTGAGCGAGCGCGCCTACATCGATGTGGACCTGCCGGACGGGATGTACGTGAGCGACCTCATGTGGTCGCCGGATGGATCGCGCCTCGCCTTCCTGGCGCACCTCGAGGAGCGCACGGAGGTGTGGATCGCGGACACGGGCGACGGGAGCGTGACGCCGGCCGGCGACGCTCGCGTCATCGCGACGCTCGGGACGTCGTCGCGCGGTCAGGGATCGGCGCCCTCGCGCATGCTGCAGTGGACGCCCTCGGGCTCGATTCTCACGCTGGCGGCCCCGGCGGACCGCGGATCCCCGCCGCCGGCTCCGGCGCTGCCGTCGGGACCGACGATCCGTCACACGCGGGCGGAGGCGACGCCTACGCGCACGATGCCTTTCCTGCTCGAGGACGAGCATGGCGCGGACCTGTTCGAGTACTACACGCGCAGTCAGATCGTGGAGTTGACGCCCGGCCGATCGCCGCGGGCGGTCGGCGAGCCGGGCATGTACGAGTCGCTGTCGGTGAGTCCCGACGGACGTCATGTGATGGCGACGCGCCTCGCGCGGCCGTTCTCCTACATTGCGAGTTACACGGGCTTCCCGCGCGTCACCGAGGTCATCGAGGTGGAGACCGGTGACGTGCTCGCCACGCTGGAGGAGCGCGAACTGCGGGAGGGCGGGCGTGGCGGCGGGCCGGGCGGAGGTGCGGGCAGCGACCCGCGCGCCTGGTCATGGCGTCCGGACGGGAGCGGGATCTCCTATTTGCAGCGCGCGGAGGCCGACGGCGACGGGGACGACGGGGACGACGGGGACGACGGAGAGGGGCAGGGCGAACGGCCCGACCGCATCATGCTGCTGCGCGCCCCGTTCGGCGACGGCGATGCGGAGGTCGTCGCGACGAGCGATGATCGGATCTCGGGCGTCACGTACTCCGCGGACGGTCGCCACGCCTTCGCCGATGTGCGGCGCGATGGCGATGCCGCGCTCGTGCACTACGGGCTGGGCGGGAGCGACCCGGAGGGGCACACTCTCGTCCCCTTCCACGATCCCGGCGATGCGCTCGAACTGCCGGGCGACCTCCTCACGGCCCGCACGGGGAACGGGATCGAGTACGCGTGGTTGTCCGGCGGCGGGGCGAGCGCCTACCTGCGCGGCGACGGGTGGAAAGAGGATTTCCGGCCGCAGCCCTTCGTCGACCGGGTGTCGATTCCCGAGGGGGCCACGGACCGCCTGTTCGAGGGGTCGCGCGACAGCTTCGACCAGCCGTTGGTCCCGCTCGACGCCGATCTGGCGCGCATGGTCGTGAGCCGGGAGGGGAAGAACACGTTCCCGGACAGCTACCTGTGGAGCCGGGACGGCGGGATGGAGAATCTCACGCGGAACGTGGATCCGTTCCCGCAACTCACCGCCGCGCGCCGCATCGACTTCGAGTTCACCCGGCGCGACGGACTCGAAATACAGGGGCGGGTGTCGCTGCCGGTCGGCTACGTCGAAGGCACGCGGGTGCCCGCCATCTTCTGGACCTATCCCCGCGAATACCGGAGCGAGGACGACTTCGACAACGCGACGATCCGCGCGCGGAACCACAACGCCTATACGCACCTCACCTGGCTGCGCTGGTCCGACATCTGGCTCACGCAGGGATACGCGCTCGTCTATCCCGACATCCCGATCGTGGGCGAGAACTACAACGACTACTACATCTCGAACATGGTCGACGGGATGTACGCGGCGATGCGCGCGGTCGACGCGCTCGGCGTCATCGACATGGACCGGATCGGGCACGGGGGGCACAGCTACGGCGCCTTCGCGACGGCGAACTTCCTCGCCCACACTCCCTTCTTCAGGGCGGGGATCGCCGGGGACGGGGCCTACAACCGCTCGCTCACGCCGATGGGCTTTCAGGCCGAGCCGCGCGATATCTGGGAGGCGCCCCACATCTACATGGAGATGTCCCCGTTCTTCAAGGCGGACCAGATCAACACCCCGCTCCTCCTGTACCACGGAGCGGACGACAACAACTCCGGCACCTATCCCATCCAGTCGAGGCGGATGATCCAGGCGCTCACCGGGCTCGGGAAGACGGCGGCGCTGTTCGAATACCCGTTCGAGTCGCACACGCCGCGCGCGATCGAGAACAACCTCGACATGTGGGCGCGCTGGATCGACTGGTTCGACCGCTACGTGAAGGGCGCCGGGGCGGAGGACGCGCGCACGACGACCGACTCGCCGGGCGAGAGCGGGAAATAGGGAGCGGCGGCGCCGTGTGGGGAGCGATCATCGGAGACATCGTGGGCTCCGTGTACGAGGGACGAGGGAAGAGAATGCGGCAGGCGGCATGCGGGTGAAGCCGCTTCCGGCTGCGGCGCTGGGTCTTCTTGTCGGCGTCGTCGTGGGCGGCGCCGCCGGAACCGCACTGGGTGGCTTCGGCGGGTTCGGCCGCGGGAGTGCGGGAGGCGGGGGCGCGACTGCGGACATGCTCGCGGGGATGGCCGAGCGGCAGGACGAGCGTCTCGGACAACTCGCGCAGGCCGCGGACGAATCCTCGCAACTGCAGCGCGAACTCGCGCTCGCCCTCTTCTATCGCCTGCAGGAGTTCCGGCGCTTCGGGCTCGAGGGCCAGATCGTGACCTGGATCGTACCCGGTGCGTCGGCGGGCTCCGCCGACCCGCTCGGCGGCTCGCTGGCCGGAGCCTTGCGCCTGCCCCAGTTGGCCGCGGACGCGGCGACGCGCACGGAGTGGCGCGCCGTCTCCGAACGTCTCGCCTCGATCGGGGCCGAGGTGGACCCCACCGTGTTCTCCGCTTTCGAGGACGTGCTGGAGTTCGTCGACGCGCGCCCGTGGCCCGAAAGTTCGGGGCTCGCGGCGGCGGCCGCCTCCGGCTGGACGGACCCCGCCACGGTGGAGACGTGGCTGTCCCTGAACCGGGCCCTCGTCGGCCGCGCGGATGCCATCCTCTCCGGATTCTGACCGCCTCCTCCCGGCTCCGGTCGTCGCCTGCCTGCTTCTGGCCGCGGCAGCAGCCTGCGGTCCGGCGGACTTCTCCGCGCCCGCGCAGCCCGACGCATGGACGGAGGTAGCGGGCGCCCGCTGGCGGCCCCTCGCGGTGCAGGGCGGCGACGGCGGGTTCACCGCGGTACCGCTCTCCTGGTCCGGGGTCGACTTCGGCAACGCGCTCTCGGACGCGAGCTTCCTCGAGAACCAGATGCGCGGCAACGGCTCGGGGGTGACGGCGGGCGACGTGAACGGGGACGGCCGGCCCGACATCTACCTGGCCCGCCTCGAGGGCCCGAACGCCCTCTACATCAACCTGGGGGACTGGCGGTTCCGGGAGATGGCCGCGGAGAGCGGGGTCGCGGCGGGGGACCGCTTCTCGACCGGCGCCATCTTCGCGGACGTGGACGGGGACGGCGACCTCGACCTCCTGCTCACCTCCATCGAGGGCCCGAAGTCTCTCTTCCTCAACGACGGAGCGGGGCGGTTCGCGGAGGCACGGGCGGCCGGACTCCGGGACTCGCGCGGGGGGATGTCGAGCGCGCTGGCCGACATCGACGGAGACGGGGATCTCGACCTCTACCTGACGCGATACAAGAGCCGCTCCGTGCTCGATCTCTTCCCCGGGGACGAGGTCGCCTTCCCCAACACGGTGCGGCGCACGGATCAGGGGTTCGAGGTCGTGGGGCGCTTCGCCGACCACTACGAGCTGGCGTGGCGGGCGGACGGTGTCGTGCGGCTCGAACGGGGGGAGGCCGACGAACTCTATCTGAACGAGTTCAGCGAAGGTGGTGGCGAAGGCGGCGGCGAAGACGGCGGCGGCTTCCGGCACGTTCCGTTCTCCTCCGATGCCTTCCTCGATGCCGACGGCACGCCGCTGGAGGCCGCCCCGACCGAGTGGGGGCTGGCGGCCCGTTTCGGGGATCTGGACGCCGACGGGGATCCGGACCTCTACGTCGCGAACGACCTGCACAGTCCCGACCGGCTGTGGATCAACCGGGGGGACGGCACCTTCCGCCTTCCGGCGCCCCACGAGCTGCCCACGACGAGCGCCTCCTCCATGGCGGTGGACTTCTCGGACGTCGACCGGGACGGGGACGCGGATGTCTTCGTGCTCGACATGCTCGCCCGCGACTCGCGCGCGAGGAAGACGCAGGACCCGGTGTCGCGCGTGGAGCACACGCCGCCGGGCGAGGCCGCCGGAGCGCAGCAGGTGAACCGCAACACGCTGCTCGCGAACCGCGGGGACGGCACCTGGGCGGAGATCGGGCGCCAGGCGGGCGTCGAGGCGTCCGGGTGGTCGTGGTCCGCGCTCTTCCTCGACGCGGACCTGGACGGATTCGAGGACCTGCTCATCCCGAACGGCCACATCCGGGACCTCATGGACGCGGACACCCAGATCTCGATCCGGGAGGCGGGTCTCTCGGGCGAGCGCGAGTCCACGCTCCTGTACCGTCCGCTGCCGCTGCACAACGTGGCGTTCCGAAACCTGGGCGGGACCGGGTTCGAGGAGGTGGGTCGGGCGTGGGGCGTGGCGCCGGAGCCGGACGTGTCGCACGGGGCGGCGCTGGCGGATTTCGACGGGGACGGGGATCTGGACGCGGTCGTGAACCGGCTCGACCGCCCGGCCCTGCTGCTGCGCAACGACGCCGCGGCCCCCCGGCTCGCCGTCCGCCTGCGGGGGGAGGCGCCGAACACGGCCGGGATCGGGGCGATGGTGTGGCTGGAGGTCCCGGGACTCCCGCGCCAGACGAAGGAGGTCGCGGCGGGCGGCGGCTATCTCTCGGGTTCGGAGGCGCTCGTCTCGTTCGCGATGGGGGACGCCGCCGAGGCCACGCTGGGCGTGGACTGGCGTGGCGGAGGCCGGTCGGCGGTGCGCGTGGACGGCGCCGACCGGCTGTACGAGGTGTTCGAGGCGGAGGCGTCCGGGCCGGAGGAGGCGGCCGACGGCGCCGCAGCCTCCCGGGACGCGGCGACGCAGCCGCCGTGGTTCGAACTCGACGAGAGCTTCGGGCCGATCCACGATGAGCCGCCGTTCGCCGAGGCGGCGCGGCAGCCGCTCCTCCCGCTGCGCCTGTCGCGGATGGGGCCGGGCGTGGCGTGGCACGATCTGGACGGCGACGGGGACCCGGACCTGCTCATGGGGTCGGGGGCGAACGCGGCGCCGGTGCTGTTCCGGAACGACGGGGGGACGCTGGTTCGGGTGACGCTGGCGGGGCCGCGGGCGCCCGTGGACCAGGTCGCCGTGATCCCGCTCCCGGCGGCGGACACCGCCAGGGTGCTGCTCGGGCTGTCGAGCTACGAGGCGCCGTCGGCCGAGGTGACGCAGGTGCCGGCGGTCGTGTCCGCCGAATGGCCGGGAGCCGCCATGACGGGTGTGGCGGTGACGCCGGTCAACCGCGGCGTCACGCCGGGGGCATCGGGCGCGATGGGCCCGCTGGCCGTCGCCGACTACGACCTCGACGGACGGCTCGATCTCTTCGCGGGCTCGCGGGTCGTGCCGGGCGGCTACCCGCTCGCAGGCCCCTCCCGGCTCTTCCGGGGCCGTCCGGGCGGCGGCTTCGAGGAGGACCGGCGGGACGCGGCGGTCTTCGAGCGTGTCGGCATGGTGACCGGAGCCGTGTTCACGGACTACGACGCGGATGGCGACCCGGACCTCGCACTCTCCATCGACTGGGGCCCGGTCCGGCTGCTGCGGAACGACCGGGGGCGGTTCTCCGACGTGACGCAGGAGGTCGGCCTGTCCGGGCACGTCGGCCGCTGGAACGGCGTGTCCGCGGGCGACTTCGACGGGGACGGACGTCCGGACCTGGTGGCGGTCTCATGGGGAGACAACACCGAGTACCGCCCGACCGACGGAGCCCCGCTCGAACTCCATTTCGGCGACGTGGACCGCAATGGCACCCTCGACCTCGTGGAGGCGCAGCGGGACGAACGCCTCGGCGCGGTGGCGCCGCTGGCCGCGCTGGGCAGGCTGGCCGAACACATCCCTCTCGTCGACGAGCGCATGCCGACGCGCGCGGCCTACGCCGAGGCGGACGTGGCGGAGGCACTGGGCGCGTGGCCGGAGGGTCGGCTGCAGGCGGCGGAGTTGCGGCACATGGTGTTTCTGAACCGGGGCGACCGCTTCGAGGCGGCCCCGCTTCCGCGGGAGGCGCAGCAGGCCCCTTCGCTGGGGCTCCTGGTGGCGGACGCGAACGGGGACGGCCGAGAGGATCTGTTCCTGTCCCAGAACTTCTTCGCCACCGACGAGGACACGCCGCGCTACGACGCGGGCCGCGGACTGTGGCTGGAGGGGGATGGACGCGGCGGGTTCCGTCCGGTGCCGGGGCAGGAGTCGGGCGTCGCCGCCTACGGCGACCAGCGCGGCGCCGCGGCCGCGGACATCGACGGCGACGGCCGCCTCGACTTCGTGCTCGGGATCAACGGCGGTCCGGCGCGCCTGTTTCGCGGGAGCGGAAGCTCGCCGGGCCTGCGGGTGCGTCTC
>LXNJ01001824.1_pt1 | contig 12207 bp, 9 predicted proteins | sample 809081 | NCBI WGS metagenome assembly LXNJ01 (sample SAMN04870510, study PRJNA318959) | sponge metagenome | biome: sponge; feature: marine sponge reef; material: water | host: Petrosia ficiformis | place: Greece: Milos, Mediterranean Sea | collected 2013-05-29 | depth 5-7 m
GCTCATGGTCAGCGTGATTCCCGCCGGCAGCGACCCGGACGCCAGCCGGCGGCGGACCCTGCGGTTCCTCGGCGAGTTCGCGCGGACCCTGTGAACCGCACGCGCGAACATCCTCCTACACCCCCGGACAGGTGGCGGTGACGCCGCCGTCCACGGGCAGCATCACGCCGGTGATATAGTCGGCGTCGTCCGAGGCCAGGAACAGCGCGGCCTTCGCCACGTCCCAGGCGGTGCCGCCGCGGCCCAGGGGGACGATGGCGTCACGGGCCTGGCGGTATTCCTCCGCCGAAGTGAAACCCTTGTGCTCGTAGCTGGGCTTCCCCGCTACCAGCCGTCGTGTGAACGGCGTGTCGATGTAGCCGGGAAGCACGCAGTTGGCGCGGATGTGCCTGTCGGCGTATTGCAGCGCCAGGTTCTGCGTGAGCTGGTTGACGGCGCCCTTGGCCGCGGAGTAGGAGGCCGTGGGCACGTTGACGTGGCGCATGCTGGCGATGGACGAGATGTTGACGATGGCGCCGCCGCCCTGGCGGATCATGATGGGAATGACCGCCTTGCACGTGAGCAGCACGGAGGTCACGTTGCGGGCCAGCACCGCGTCCCAGTCGTCACGCTCGATGTCCAGGACCCAGCGACCGGGGCCCTGGCCGCCCACGTTGTTGTGAAGGATGTCGATCCGTCCGAAGGCGTCCATGCAGGCATCGACCATGGCCTTGACCTCGGTCTCCGAGGTCACGTCCGCGGCGAACGCGGCGCACACGCCGCCTTCTTCCTCGATGATGGCCCTGGTTTCCTCCGCCGCTTCCGTACGGTAGTCCACCGCGAACACCTTGGCCCCCTCACGGGCGTAGAGCACGGCCGCGGCCTTGCCGTTGCCCCATCCGGGCTCGATGGACCCGGCGCCAGCCACCAGCGCCACCTTGCCCTTGACCCGCTCGCCTCTCTCTATCGCTTCCATTCGTTGTGCCTCCGCCCGTTTCGAGTCGTGGAGATTCCATGTATCCCGAGTCCGGGTCCCGGCGAGGCCCGGAATCGGGAGTCAGATATAGTACATGTGCGGCCGGTCTTCAGGCTCACAGATATCGGCGAGGGTGATCCCGTCGAGGACCTCTTCCATGGCGGCGTTGGCCCTTTGCCAGGTCTCCAGCACCTTCCGGGCCGCAACCGAATCGGCCGTGTACTTGCGCAGGTTTTCCTCCGGTCCGGTCACCGGGCCGCTCAAGACCTCCACCACCTCTTTCAGCAGGATCTGATCCGGCGGGCGCGTCAGGTAGTATCCCCCGCCGGGTCCCCGGTTGGCGCGAACGAGGTCCGCCTGCTTCAGCGAGATCATGATCTGGCCCAGGAACTCCTCGGGAATCGCCTTCCTGGCCGCGATCTCCTTCACCTGAATCGGCGTCTTCGCGTCCCACAACCGGACCAGTTCCTCCAGCGCCAGAATGCCGTAAGTGCCTCGAGAGCTAATCTTCATCATGGTACCGTTGGGTCAAACCTACGCCGGAACCTCGATCTCGTCCAGGGCTTCCGGGTTGGCCAACGCCTCGCGGTTCCGGACCGGCCGGCGGTTGAGGATGGCCGACACGGCGTTCTCCACCTTCTTCCCGTTGCGTGTAACCGGCACCTGGCTGATCCGCTGCACCAGGGCCGGCACGTGGCGGGGCGTGGCCTGGGCCCGGATGGCCGAGCGGATGGCGTCGGCGGTTTCCGTGTCCAGGGCCTGATCGAGCACCACGAAAAGCGCCACCCGGGTCTCGCCCTCCCGCAGGTAGCTGGCGACGATGCTGTCCTGGACGAACGGCAGCCGCTCGACGATGCGGTAGATCTCCGCGGTGCCGAACCGGATCCCCGCGGGGTTGAGCGTCGTGTCGCTGCGTCCGTATATCACGAAACCCCGCTCCGGCGTGGCCTCGACAAAGTCGCCGTGGCGCCACACCTCTGCATAGGTGTCGAAGTAGGTCTCGCGGTAACGTGTGTCCCCGGAGTCGTTCCAGAAGCCCAGGGGCATGGAGGGAAAGGGTTTCCGGCACACCAGCTCGCCCTGCTCGCCCGTCACCGGCCGCCCCCGCTCATCGAAGACCGCGACATCCACGCCCAGGGCCGGGCCCTGGATCTGGCCGGGGTATACCGGCGACAGCGGGTTCCCGAGGACGAAGCATCCGACGATGTCCGTGCCGCCCGAAATGGAGCAGATCTGCACGCCGGGCCGGATGGCTTCGTCGACGTAGTGGAACTGGGAGGCCTCCAGCGGCGCGCCGGTGGAGAGTACCGTGCGCATTCCGGCGAGCCCGTACTTGCCGGCGGCCCGGAACCCGGCCTTCTCCAGGGTGGAGAGAAGCTTCGGGCTGGTGCCGAACACGGTGATGCCGTGGTCCTCGGCGAGCCGGAACAGCCTGTCTTCGCACGGGTAGGCAGGGCTGCCGTCGTACAGGACCACGGTGGCGCCCTGGGCCAGTGCGCTCACCAGCCAGTGCCACATCATCCAGCCGCAGGTGGTGAAGAAGAAGACCGTGTCGTCCCGGTCCACGTCGGTATGAAGCTTGTGCTCCACGTGATGCTTGAGGGCGGTGCCGCCGGCGCCGTGGACGATGCACTTGGGCAGTCCCGTGGTGCCGGAGGTGTAGAGGATATAGACCGGGTGGTCGAAGGGGAGATCGGTGAAGGTGAGCTCCCCGGCGTCGTCGGCGAGGAACGAGTCCCACGCCACCGCGCCCGCGGGCAGGGCCTGTTGCGTGTCCGCGACGACGACCCACCGCTCCAGGCTTGGCAGCGAGTCCACCAGCCGCCGGGCCTTCTCCATGCAGTCGTGGTGCCGGCCGTTGTAGAAGTAGCCGTCGACGGACAGCAGCACCTTGGGGTCTATCTGCCGGAACCGGTCGAATGCGCCCTGGTAGCCGAAGTCCGGCGAAGTGGCGCTCCAAACCCCGCCCAACGAGGTCGTAGCCAGCATCGCCACCACGGTTTCGAGGGCATTGGGCAGGTACCCCGCGACGCGGTCGCCGGGCTCGATGCCCACGCGCCGAAGGGCGGCCTGGCAGCGGGCCGTGAGCGCACGCAGTTCCCCGAAGGTGACCGTGCGGCATTGTCCGTTCTCGTTCTCTTCGATGATGGCGACACGGTCGTCGCGGTGCCGGAGAAGCTGCCGGGCGAAGTTGAACCGGTTGCCGGGGAACCACACTTCGCGGCCCAACCGCCCGGCCGGGGGCATGGCGCCGTCCGCCAGCACCGCCCCGGCCGGCGGCCGGCCCGTGGCGTCCAGCCACGCCGCTTCCCAGAAGGCCTCCAGTCGCGACACGCTCCATTGATGCAGCGAGTGGAAGGAGTCGCCGGCGATATCGTGGTCGGCGCGCAACCGTTCACGGAACCGGTAAAGGTGGGATTCCCGGAGCTGCCGTTCCGTGGGCGACCAGAGGGGCGTCATGCTTCACCTCCCGTGCGGGGCCGGTCAGGACCCCGGGCGAGGCTCCCGTTTCCCGGCGGCATGGTCGGCCTCGGCGAACGGGCAGAGGCGGTTCTTCATGACGATGGCGCGGTTGGGCCCGTCGAAGCCGGTCCTGAAGTCGAAATTGAGGTGCATCACCGATTCGGGATCGTCGGTGTGGACGGCTCCGAGGAGGTGTCCCACTTCGTGGATCAACGCCAGCGCGTCGTGGTTCAGCTCGTCTCCATGGCTAAAGGTCTCGCCGACGTGGCTCACGATGTAGTTTCCCAGTCCCTCGGTGCAGTTGCCCAGGCGGTCCGCCCGGGCGCGGCCGCCGCGGTAGAAGTTGAGCGGCTGCTGGGTCAATCCGATGACGACGTCATGGGGCTGGTTGCCGCCCGCCCTGGGATAGGAACGCTTGAGGCTTTTCATCAACGTTACCGAGGAGGTTGTGGTCCCCTCCACGCGCCAGGCCTCCGTAGCCTGCCGCACCAGCCGGATCCCGAACCGTTCCTCGTAGTAGTCGGACGCCGCCCGCAGCAGATCCCTGGCGGTTTCGCGCCAGAGCGGGTCGTTTCGTCGCAAGATCGGATCGGCTACCACCTTGACCCGGACCACCCGGATGGACCTGTCCGGTTGCCGGGCGGTGCACCCCGCCAGCACGAGGCTGCTAAAGACGAACCAGATTATCAGGCGGCGCGTCATTATCGGTGAGAGGCTCGACATCGTCCTGGTCCAGGGGGCCTGCGTAGTAGCATCGCCGGATCTTGCTGACCGGGTCGGGGAAGAGGTCCCGGCCGAGGTGGTTTGCCCGCCGTTCCATCTCCTTCATGCTCATGCGCTCCGCCGCCTTGCTGGCCAGGACCACGACGTTCTGGATCTCGCTCAGGACGTGGCCGCGGTTGCCGAACGTGGGAAAGGTGTAGACTTGCGGGAACAGGCCCGCGAGGGTCTTGATGGCGGCACGGATGAGTTTGCTGTCGGGTCCCCGGAGCGCGCCGATGAGATTGATCACCAGCACGCCCTCGGGCGTCATCTTGTCCCGGGCGGTGTCGAAGAATTCGCGCGTGGCCAAATGGAAGGGCATGTTGTCGGCGTAGTAGGCGTCCAGCAGGACCAGGTCGAAACGGTCGTCGGTGCGCGCCAGGTACGCGCGGCCGTCGCCGCCGTGGACCCGCTGAAGCTCGTCCTCCCGGAAGTGGAAGAATTCCCGCGCGACCTCCACCACGTCGGGATCGATCTCGATGGAGTCGATCTCCATTGCCGGAAACTCCTTGTGGTACTTCTTGGCCATGGAAGCGCCGCCGAGCCCGATGATCAACGCCTTGGCGGCGTCCGGCCTGAGCACCAGCCCCAGGGAGGCGAAGCGGGAGTAGAGCAGTTCCAGAGCGCAGGGGTCGCGCCGGTCCATGGAGCTCTGCAGGGTGCCGTCGAAATAGAGGTAGCGGCGTTCCCGGGTCTCTTCCACCCGGATTCGGTGGTGGCCGGTATCCTTCTCGTACAGGGTCTTGGCCCATGCGCGCCCCAGCGGCGCCAGTACCGCGGACTTCATGGCTCCCGGCAGCGCCGCCACCGATTGCCGGAGTCTCCCCCGGCCGTCCGCGATCCAGCCTGCGAGGCGTTGTACCGAGTTCATGCGCCCCGCCCGCCGGCAGCGCCGCTACAATTGACTGTAGTACCAGTCTTCATGGACCAGCGACATGGGCTCCAGGAGATCCTCGGAGATCCCGTCGATGAACTGTGACGGACGCGAGAAAACCATCCCCAGGGAACGGTCGTACACGCGCGCGGGATAGGCGAAGAACAGGTTTTCCTTGGCGCGGGTGGCGGCCACGTAGAGCAGCCGCCGCTCTTCCTCCAGCTCCTCCAGGCTGTTGGTGTTGTAGTACGACGGGAACCGGCCTTCCAATGCCCAGATGACGAACACCGAATGCCATTCCAGCCCCTTGGCGGAGTGGACGGTGGACAGCACCAGGGGACCTTCGTCGGGGTCCACCGGCAGGGCCTCGTCCACGCTGGCGGAGGGCGGATCCAGCGCCATGTCGCTCAACAGGCGCTCGATGCTCTGGTAGCGTTCGGTGATCTCCTGGAAGTGCTCAAGGTCTCGCAGCCGCTTGGGGTAGTCGTCGGCGTGTTTCCGCTTGAGGATGGGAAGATAGTACTGCATCAGGTACTGGGCCATGTCGGCGGGACGGGCCCGCTCCGCGCACTCGCCCATGACCTGGGCCAGGGTCTTGAGCCCCTGCTTCGCCCGGCCCCGTGTTTCGATCTGCTTCAAGGCTTGGCCGGGGTCCGCCTCGGCCAGCATCTGGTCGATGAGCTTGCGGCTCATTTGGGGGCCGACGCCCTCCAGCAGCATCAGCACCCGGCTCCAGGACACCGCGTCCCGTGGGTTGCTCACCACCCGCAGATGCGCCAGCAGGTCCTTCACGTGGGCCGTTTCCATGAACTGGAAGCCGCCGCGCTTCACGAAAGGGATGTCGTGGCGGGCGAGCTCGATCTCGAGGTCGAACGAATGGAAACTCGAGCGGAACAGCACCGCCATGTCCCACAGCGGCACTCCCTCCTCCCGCAACTCCAGCACGCGCTGGCACACGAAGCGCGACTGGGTCTGCTCGCTCTCCGCCTGGACCAGGAGCGGGACCTCGCCCTCGCTCTTGCTGCTGAACAGGGTCTTCTCGTAGCGCTCCGAGGCCCGGGTGATGATCTCGTTGGTTAGCCGCAGGATGGGCTGGGTGCTGCGGTAGTTTTCCTCCAGCGCGATGATCGTCGTGCCCGGGAACTGGTTCGGGAAGTCCATGATGTTCCGGAAATGGGCGCCGCGGAAGGAGTAGATGCTCTGGGCGTCGTCGCCCACGGCCATGACGTTGTCGTGGGTGAAGGCCAGCCGGCGGACGATGTCGGATTGAAGGCGGTTGGTGTCCTGATACTCGTCCACCATGATGAAGCGAAAGCGCTCAGACAACCGTCGCCGCAAGTCCTCGTGCGCATCCAGAAGATCCCGGAGGGAGGTGAGCAGGTCGTCGTAGTCCAGCAGGTTCTTCTCGCGCTTGTACACCTGGTAGCGCTCCGCGATGGTCGACAGCTCCTCCAGGAAGTCCGCCAGGTGGGGATAGTCGCGTTCCACGATTTCGGGGAGGGGCACCTGCTTGTTGCGCGCCAGGCTGTGGATCTCGCCAATGGTCTGCTTTCGCGGAAAGCGCTTCTCCCGGCTGTCCAGGCCCATCTGCGCCCGCAGGAGCTGGATCACGTCCTCGCTGTCGGAACGGTCCATGATGGTGAAGCTCGGCGCGAGGCCCAGCAACTGGCCGTATTGCCTCAGCACCATGTTGCCGAAGGAGTGGAACGTTCCGCCGGCCACGCGCTCGCAACGGGAGTCCGTCAGAAGGCTCGCGCGCCGCAGCATCTCCTCCGCGGCGCGGCGGGTGAAGGTAAGCAGCAGGATCGATCGCGGGTCGATGCCTCTTTCAATGAGCCGGGCCACCCGGTACACCAACGTACGGGTCTTGCCGGTCCCGGCGCCGGCGACGACCAGGAGCGGACCCTCGAGGAACGTCGCGGCTTGCCGCTGCGCTTCGTTGAGCTCCTCCTCGTAGGCGATGGTGGAGCCGGTACGCGACGGTGCCGTGTCGCTCCTGAGGACGTATTTGCGCGCCAAACGTGGTCTCCAGTGGTCTCCAGTGGTCTCCGGATGGTTGCCGGGGCCGGGAGCCGGCCTTGTGCCGTCCGGGAACCGCGGCTCCCGGACAGACCGGAAGGTTATCACAACCTGCGTGCCGCGGAAAGATTTGCTGTTGCAAGCCTAAGGGTAAAGAACTAAACAGGGCGGGGACACTCGATTGGATGGAATCCATGGTGGCACTCCGGTTCCGTCACTTTTTCACGATATGCGTACTTGCATCGTCACTCCTTTCGGGAGGGTCGCTGGCGCAGACCCGCCTCGACGGCGTGGTGGTCACGGACCACCCTGCGGCGGTCAGGGCGGGGATGGAGATCCTGGAGCAGGGCGGCAACGCCGTGGACGCGGCGGTGGCGGCGGCCTTTGCGCTGGCGGTGGTGGATCCGGCCTCGTCCGGCCTCGGCGGCGGCGGCGTCATGGTGGTCTACCAAACCAGGGAGAAGAAGGCTCATGCGCTGGACTTCACCGCGGTATCCCCGGCGCCCTATCAAGGCGTAGCCGGCTTCCTCGCAGGTCCGCTGGAGAGCGGCGCCCTGGCCGTGGGCGTTCCCGGAACCGTGGCCGGGCTCACGGAGGGATTGAAACGGTTCGGCCGGCTGCCGTTGGAAACGGTGCTGGCGCCGGCCATCCGCTACGCCACGGAGGGGTCCCGGGTGACCCCGAGCCTTCGCCGGGCCATCGAGGACAATCTGCCGGTGCTGCGGCAACGGCCCAATTTCGCGCGCATCTTTCTCAATGCGGCCGGAGCGCCTCACGGGGTGAGGGGCGTCATCCGCCAACCGGAATTGGCGGAGACCCTCCGGACCATCGCCAGGGAGGGCGCGCCGGCTTTCTACGAGGGCGCCATCGGCCAGTCCATCGCGGCCCGGATAAAGAAGGACGGGGGCGCGGTGACGCTGGAGGATCTCAACAGCTACAAACCGGTGTGGCGCTCGCCCGTCATCGGGAAATACCGGGGCAGGACCGTGATCACGGCGCCGCCGCCGAGCGCGGGCGGGTTGGCGCTGGTGGGACTCCTGAACGCCATGGAGGGCTATGGCCCGGACCAGTTCCGCCACAACTCGGGGGCCTACCTGCACCTGGTGGCGGAGACCACCAAGGCGGGCACGGCCGACCTGTTGGAGTTACTGGGAGATCCGGACTTCAACGAGGTCCCGGTTCAGCGCATCACCTCCGGCGAGCGTGCCGCCGCGGTCCGCAAGCGGGTCTCGCTCGACCAGGCCGCGCGCGGGACCGCGACTTCGTGGAGGTCCCGGTCAACGGATGACGGCGGCACCAATCACATCGGCGTGCTGGACGGCGACGGCAACGCGGTGTCCATGAGCGTCGCCGTCGGCAGCTCCTTCGGCGCCAAGGTGCTGGTCCGGGAGACCGGCATCATTCTAAACAATCAGATGCGGAACTTTTCGCCGGCGGACGGGTCCGACAGTGCGGAGAGTGCTCCCAACATGCTCAAGCCGCGGAAGCGTCCGGTGAACGGGATGACTCCGGCCATCCTGCTCGAGGACGATCGGCCGGTCCTGGTCATCGGCGCCTGCGGCGGCTCGAGGATCACGGGCGCGGTGCTTCAGGCCATCCTCAACGTGCTCGATTTCCGCATGCCTCTGGCCACGGCCCTGGCCGCGGCGCGAATTCATGTGCCCGCGGGCCAGCGCCAAACGGTGGAGGTGGAGACTGCCGTGAGCGAAGAGGCCGTAAAGGCTCTGGAGGACAAGGGGCACTCGATTCGCAGGACATCCCGGTTGGGAGCGGTTCAAGCCATCCAGGTCGAGGGGAAGCGTATCACCGGCGCCTCCGACCCGCGCCAGACGGATGCGGCACGGTGAAGGCGACCCGCGGGTCCGGCGCCGCGCCGGTCACCCGGCGGTGAAGGGGTTCTCGAGAAAGATGGTCTGATCCCGGTCCGGTCCCACCGAGGCGATGACGATCTCCGTCTCCACCAGCTCTTCCAGCCGCTGCATGTAGCGGCGGGCATTGGCGGGCAGTTCGGCGACGTTGCGGACCCGGGAGACGGGTTCCCGCCAGCCCTCGAATTCCTCCCACACCGGTTCCACCGACTCCATCACCTTGAGGCTTGCCGGAAAGTGGCGCAGCAGTGCAGTCCCCGCCCGGTAGGCCGTACAGACGCGTATGGTCGGCAGGCCCGTGAGGACATCCAGCTTGGTCAACGCGATGCCGGTCAAACCGTTGAGACGCACCGCGTGCCGCACCGCCACCGCGTCAAACCATCCGCAGCGTCGCGGCCGTCCGGTGGTGGCGCCGTACTCGTCGCCGTCTTGGCGCAGCTTGTCTCCCTCGGGGCCGGTGAGCTCGGTGGGGAACGGTCCGCTTCCCACACGGGTCGTATACGCCTTGGAGATGCCGATGACTTCGTGGATGTACCGCGGTCCGATGCCCGCGCCGGAGCACACGCCGCCGATGACGGTGTTGGACGAGGTGACGAAGGGGTAGGTGCCGTGGTCGAGGTCCAGCAGGGTCCCCTGCGCGCCCTCGAACAGGACGTTCTTGCCGTCCCGGAACATCTCTTCCAGCAGCACCCCGGTGTCGGTGACGAAGGGCGCCAGCCGCTCGCGGTAGCCGCTGTAGGTGCGGTGGATCTCTTCGAAGTCCAGCACCTGCTCCTTCAGGATCGCTTTCAGGTAGACGTTCTTCTCCGCGATGTTGTGCTCGAGCTTGGCGCGAAAGGTATCTTCTTCCAGCAGGTCGATGACGCGTATCCCCACCCGGGCGGCCTTGTCCTCGTAGGTGGGTCCGATGCCGCGGCCGGTGGTACCGATCTTGCCGGCGCCGCGCAGCCGCTCCCGGGCCTGATCGATGGCCTTGTGGTAGGGCATGATGAGGTGCGCCTGCTCGCTGATGCGGAGCTGCGAGTCGTCCAGCAGGTGTCCCTGCCGCCGCAGCTCGTCCAGCTCCTGCAGCAGCACCTCGGCATCGAGCACCACGCCGTTGCCTATGACGCAGACCTTGTCCTCGTGGAGGGCGCCCGACGGGATCGCGTGCAGGATGGTCTTCTCGCCGTTCACCACCAGGGTGTGGCCGGCATTGTTGCCGCCCTGAAACCGCACCACCACGTCGGACCGCCGGGCCAGGAGGTCGACGATCTTGCCCTTGCCCTCGTCGCCCCACTGCGCGCCTATGACCGCTACGTTCGCCACGCTTCGTGTCCCCGCTCGGGATGGGGCTTCAGAGCTTGACCGCCGTGGTTGAAATGACCTCGGGCAGGGACCGGAACTTGTCCAGCACCTCCCGGGGCACGGGATTGTCAACGCGGATGAAGGAGATGGCGCGGCCGCCCACCTTCTCGCGCCCCAGCTCCAGCCCGGCGATGTTGATGCCGTTGTCGCCGAGCAGCGCTCCCATGGCTCCCACCACCCCGGGAACGTCGTGGTTGTAGGAGACCAGGATATGGCCCTCGGGCACCGCCTCGAAGTAGAAGTCGTTGAGGCGGACGATGCGGGGGTTGTTGGCGCCGAAGAGCGCGCCCTCGATCTCCGTTTCCTCGTCCCGGGTGCGCGTGCGGACCTTGATGTAGCTGGCGAAGTCCCGGGTCCTCTCGGTCTTGGACTGGACCACCTTGATGCCGCGCTCCTGGGCGATGAACGGCGCGTTCACGTAGTTGACGGTCTCTCCCAGCGCGAAGCTCAGAACGCCTTTGAGCACGGCCAGGGCGATGGGCGCGATGTCGTACTGCGCCACGTCGCCGCCGCCCTCGATCTGGATCTCCTCCGGGAACTTGCCCAGGAGCTGCACGTGGAGGCTGCCGAGCTTCTCTCCCAGCGTGAGATAGGGCTGCAGCTCCCGCAGCAGGTCCTGACTCACGCTGGGGGCGTTCACGGCGTAGCGGATGACACCGTCCGCGAGAAAGTCACGCACCTGTTCGGCCACCGCGATGGAGACGTTGAGCTGGGCCTCGTCCGTGGATGCGCCGAGGTGGGGCGTGGTCACCACCTGCTCCAGTTGCACCAGCGGGTGGTCCGGCCCCGGCGGTTCCTCGACGTACACGTCCAGGGCCGCCCCCGCCACCTTGCCCTCCTTCAGGGCCTCGGCCAGGTCGTTCTCGTCGACGATGCCGCCCCGGGCGCAGTTGATGATGCGAACGCCGTCTTTCATCCTGCCGATGGCGTCGCGGTTGATGAGCCCCCGGGTCTCGTCGATCAGCGGCACGTGGACGGTGATGAAGTCCGACCGGCGGTAGATCTCGTCGAGGCTGGCGGATTCCACGCCCATGCGCGCGGCGGCTTCCGCCGGGATGAAGGGGTCGTACCCTAGCACCTTCATGCGCAACCCCAGGGCCCGCTCGGCCACGATGCGCCCTACGTTGCCCAGCCCGATGACCCCGAGGGTCTTGTTGCACACCTCCACGCCGGTGAACTGCTGGCGGTTCCACTTGCCGCTCTTGAGCGAGGCCACCGCCTGGGGAATGTGCCGGGCCAGCGCCAGCATCAGCGAGATGGTGTGCTCCCCGGTGGTGACGTTGTTGCCGCCGGGGGTGTTCATCACCACGATGCCCTTCTTGCTGGCGGCCTCCACGTCCACGTTCTCCACGCCCACGCCGGCGCGGCCGATGATCTTGAGGCGGTCCGCGACCTCGAGGACCTCCGCGGTCACCTTGGTGCCGCTGCGGATGATGAGCCCGTCGTAGCCGCCGATGATCTCCTTGAGCTCGTCGGGCTTGAGGCCGGTGCGGACGTCGACGTCGATGTCCTCGGCGTCGTTCAGCACCTCCAGGCCCACGTCGGGAAGCGGGTCGGAAACCAGCACCTTCATCATCTCGCCGTCACCTTTGCTCTCACTCGCGTCCGCACCGTTCACGGACGCCTCGCGGTGGTCCATCAAATTCATCGTTCAGTCCAGTGCCTCCAGCAGGATCTCCTGCGCCGCCGCCACGCCCCGGCCCAAGGTCGCCGGCAAGCCGAACTTCCGGAACGCCATCTCCAGGGCACTGATCGCCACGATCACGTCGAAGGCCCCCATGTGGCCCACGTGGGCGATGCGGATCACCTTGCCCTGCAGGTGGTCCTGTCCCTCTGCCAGGGTGACGCCCATGCGCGCTCGCAGGAAGTCGAGCAAGGCATCACCGTCGGCGCCCTCGGGGACGTAGAGGCCCGTGGCC
>LXNJ01001825.1_pt1 | contig 12206 bp, 11 predicted proteins | sample 809081 | NCBI WGS metagenome assembly LXNJ01 (sample SAMN04870510, study PRJNA318959) | sponge metagenome | biome: sponge; feature: marine sponge reef; material: water | host: Petrosia ficiformis | place: Greece: Milos, Mediterranean Sea | collected 2013-05-29 | depth 5-7 m
CCGCCGATCCTGAACGTCTCCTCGGCGAGGTCGCTGCGGCGCTGCGGGCGCGGATCCAAGACGCCGAGGCCGCCGGCGTGCAGGAGATCTACGTGGATCCCGGCATCGGAACGGGGCGTGCCGTGCGGGACGACCTGGAGCTTCTGGGCGATCTGGAACGGCTCGCGGGACTCGAGCGGCCCCTCGTGGTGGGCACCGGCGACGGCCGCCTCGTCGACGCCCTGCACGCCGCCGCCGACACCGCGCCGTCGCCGCAGGCGGAACCGTCCCCGCGGGCGGCGCGCGACGCCAGGGCCACCCGCGGCGCCGCGCCCGGCGGCATCCCGGCAGCCGCCGGACGGCAGGATCGCAAGCAGGATCGCAGCGCCGACCGCCTGGAGGGGGAGCTGGCCGTGGCCGTCTGGGCGATGCTGGCCGGAGCGGCCGTCGTCCGCACGCACCACGTGGCCGCAACCGTCGAGGCGGCCCGGACGGTGGGGGCCAAACCCCCCCTGGGGGCACCATGAGGGGGCGCTGGGCCGACGGCATCGAGCCGCGGAACCTCACCTGGGTGCTGAAGGACCGCCTGGCGGTGTGCGAGCGCCCCGGCGGTTACGGCGCCAACCACCGGGCTGTGCGGCGCACCGAGGAGATCATCTGGATACGCCGCAACGACTTCTCCAGCATCGTGTCGCTGCTCGCCGGGCCGCACAACCTCCACAGCTACCAAGATCAGGACATGCCCTACGCCCACATCCCGCTCAGCGACCCGCCGCAGGCCGGCGAGATGCTTGCGGTCTACGAGGAGGTGACGCGGCGCATCGAGGTGGGGGAGCGGCTGCTGCTGCACCACGACCGGGTGGACGACGTCCTGGGCGGGTTCCTCGCCGGGTTCTGGCTCTGGATGGGCCGCTACAGCGACGTCCCCTCGGCGCTGCACGCCACCGAGCGGCTCCTGCGACGCCCCATGGGCCGGCAGGGTCGCGAGACGGTCATGGCCTTCGCCGCCGCCGGTGTCCGGCGCGCCGCGCCGGACACGGTGCGTGTCGTCGACGGCCCGGTGGGCGACGCAACCGGCGGCGCCGAGATGGCGACCGGGGACGAACCGGCGGGCGGCGCGGCCTGACCGGGGGTTGCGGATCGTTGACACGCGCCTTCCTGGCCATGGGCTCCAACCTGGGTGACCGGCGGGCCATCCTGGCCGCGGCCGTGGCCGCCCTCGACGATGTGCTGGCGGTCTCGCCGGTCTACGAGACGGACCCCGTGGGAGGCCCCGAGCAGGGTGCGTACCTCAACATCGTGGTCGAGCTGGAGACCGGGCGCGGCGCGCGGGAGTTGCTGAGGGCGGCGCTGGCGCTGGAAGCCGACGCCGGGCGCGAGCGGCGCGTCCGCTGGGGGCCGCGCACCCTCGACGTCGACGTCCTGTGGGTGGAGGGAGAGACCGTCGACGCCCCCGACCTGCGCGTACCGCACCCGCGGATGACCGAGCGCGGCTTCGTGATGGTGCCCCTCGCCGACCTGGCGCCCGAGCTGGCGCCGGGCTGGACCGTCGACGGCGCCGACGGTGTGCACCGGGCGGGCGAGCTGGGCGAGGCGGGCGCTTGCGCGAGGTGACCGTCCTCGGCACCGTGGCCGCCGCGCGGGCGTTTTGCGAGGCGGCGCGTGCCGGTGGCGCCACCGTCGGGCTGGTGCCCACCATGGGGGCGCTGCACGCCGGCCACCTCGGCCTGCTGCGGCGCTCGGTGGCCGAGACCGACGTCGCGGTCGTCTCGGTCTTCGTCAACCCCCTGCAGTTCGGTGCCGGCGAGGACATGGCGGCGTACCCCGGCGGCCTCCGGAGCGACGCCGCCCTCTGCGCCGCCGAGGGAGCGGCGGCGGTGTTCGCCCCCACCACCGCCGAGATGTACCCGGCGCCGCCGGCGGTGTCGCTGGACTTCGGCGGGCTATCGGCGGTGCTGGAGGGGGTGCTGCGTCCCGGGCACCTGGGCGGCGTGGGGGTGGTGGTCGCGAAGCTGTTCGCCATCATCGGCGCCTGCCGCGCCTACTTCGGCGAGAAGGACTGGCAGCAGCTGGTCGTGGTCCGCCGGCTGGCGGCCGACCTGTCGCTGCCCGTGGACGTGGTGGGCTGCGCCACGGTGCGCGAGGCCGACGGCCTGGCCTTGTCGAGCCGCAACGCCTACCTGTCGCCGGCCGAGCGAGCGGCGGCCCCGGTGCTGCACCGGGCGCTGTGCAGCGGTGCCGAGCGGATCGAGGCGGGCGAGCGCCGGGCGGCGGCCGTCGAGGCGGCCATGGCCCGGGTGCTGGCAACCGAGCCGCTGCTGGGACGCGTGGACTACGCCACCGTCGCCGCGGCGGACACGCTGCAACCGCTCGACCCGCTGGCCGGCGAGCTGCGCCTGCTGGTCGCCGCCCACCTGGGCGCGGCCCGTCTCATCGACAACATCGGCGTCACCGTCGCGTCGGCGTAACCTGCGGCGTATCGGCGCCCTGCGCCGATCCCGCCGGCGACCCCACCAGAGGCACCCTCGTGACCGACCGCAGGGACATCCCCTACCGCTTCGAGCCGACCGCAACGGCGGCGGAGCTGCACGGCGCCCACCGTGACCTGGCGGCCGGCGAATCCTCGGGCGTTCGGGCGACCGTGGCGGGACGACTCATGCTGCGCCGCGTCCAGGGCAGGCTCTGCTTCGGCACCCTCGACGACGCCGGCGGCCGCATCCAGCTGTTCGCGCCTGCCGCCGTCACACCCGACTACGAGGACTTCTGCGCGCTGTCCATCGGCGACTGGGTGGGCGCCACCGGCGAGGTCATGAAGACCCGCCGGGGCGAGTTGTCGGTGAAGGTGGAGGACTGGCGCCTCTTGGCCGAGGCTCGCCGGCCCTTCCCCGACAAGTGGCACGGCATGGCCGACGTCGACACCCGCTACCGGCAGCGCTACGTCGACCTGTGGGTGACCCCGGCCACCCGGAGCGCCTTCGAGATCCGCCACACCATGGTGGCCGGCATCAGGGCGGAGCTGGCCCGCCGGGGATTCGTCGAGGTCGAGACGCCGATGCTGCACCCCATACCCGGCGGGGCCGCGGCAAGGCCCTTCAAGACGCACCACAACTCCCTCGACTGCGACTTCTACCTGCGGGTCGCCCCCGAGCTGTACCTGAAGCGGCTCATCGTGGGCGGCCTCACCCGGGTCTTCGAGCTCGGCAGGATCTTCCGCAACGAGGGCCTGTCGCCCCGCCACAGCCCCGAGTTCACCATGCTGGAGCTGTACCAGGCCTACGCCGACTACACCGACATGATGACCCTCACCGAGGAGGTCAGCGCCGCCGCGGCCACGGCCGCCACCGGTGGAACCGAGGTGCCCGTGGGGGAGCGCACCCTGGACCTCGCCCCGCCGTGGCGCCGGGTCACGATGGCCGAGGTGGTCTCGGAGTACGCCGGGCGCGACCTGCCGGCAACCGGCGAGCCGGGCGGCAGCGCCGCCGCCGAACTGCGGGGCGAGGCGGACCGCCTCGACGTCGCCACCGAGGCGGGGTGGACGGCGGGGCGCATCCTGGCGGAGATCTACGAGCGCCGGGTCGAGGGCGAGTTGTGGGGACCGGTCTTCGTGTGCGACTTCCCGGTGGAGGTCTCGCCGCTGGCGCGCCGCCACCGGAGCATCGACGGCCTCGTCGAGCGCTTCGAGGCGGTGGCGGCCGGGCGCGAGCTGGCCAACGCCTTCAGCGAGCTCGCCGACCCCGACGACCAGCGCAGCCGCTTCGCCGCCCAGGAGCGCCGCCGCCGCGGCGGCGACAGCGAGGCCATGACCACCGACGAGGACTACCTGCGGGCGCTGGAGTGCGGGCTGCCGCCCACCGGGGGCCTCGGCCTCGGCATCGATCGCCTGGCGATGCTGCTGTGCGGCACCGACACGATCCGCGACGTGGTGCTGTTCCCGACGCTGCGACCCGAAGTCGGCCCCGCCCGCCCACCCACCGGGGGAGACGACCGGCCGTGCTGCTGACGATCGACGTGGGGAACACCCAGACGGTGCTGGGTCTCTACGAACTGGGCGACCCGGCGAGTCTCGAGAGCGCCGAAGGGGGCCTCGCGGGCCACTGGCGGGCGGCCACCAACGCCGACGTGACCTCCGACGAGCTGGCGGTGCTGCTCGACGGATTCCTGGCGGTGGACGGCTGGGAGCTGCTCAGCGACGTGTCGGGCGTCGGCGTCGCCTCGGGCGTGCCGCGCGTCACCGCCGCGCTGCGCGCCATGGTGGCGCACTACTTCGACTTCGAACCCGTGGTGATCGAGCCGGGCGTGCGCTCGGGGATCCCCATCCGCTACGACGACCCGCGCGAGGTGGGAGCCGATCGGATCGCCAACGCGGTCGGCGCGGTGGCGCTCTACGGCGGGCCCACGATCGTCGTGGACTTCGGCACCGGCACCACGTTCGACGTCATCAGCGGGGCCTGCGAGTACCTCGGCGGCGTCATCGCGCCGGGTGTGGAGATCAGCCTCGAGGCGCTGTTCGAGCGGGCGGCCGCGCTGCGCTCGGTGGAGTTGACCCCGCCGGCCAGCGTCATCGGCCGCAGCACCGCCGAGTCGCTGCAGTCGGGCGCCATCTACGGCTACGCGGCGCAGGTGGACGGCCTGTGCCGGCGCATCATGGGCGAGATCGGCGAGTCGACCGTGGTCGGGACCGGCGGCCTGGCGCCACTGATCTCGCCGCACACCGCCTGCGTCCAGCACGTGCAGCCCTGGCTCACGCTGCACGGCCTCCGGCTCGTCTGGCGCAAGAACGTCGAGGGCCATCCCGACGTCCCGGCCCGGGCCAGGGGCGGCTAGTGGCACGGGGCCGCACCGAGCGGTTCATCACCCGCCGCCTGGACGGGCGCTCCGACCGGCGCGAGCCCGACACGCTCATCGTGGAGGAGCCCCTCTCGATCCGCCTCGACGACGTGCTCGTGGCCACGACGATGCGCACGCCGGGAGCCGATTTCGAGCTGGCCGCGGGGTTCTGCCACGCCGAGGGGTGGCTGGACGGGGCGGCGATCCGCCGCATCCGCTACTGCGGCGAGGTGCCGCCCGCCGAGTCGGAGTTCAACGTGGTCTCGGTGGAGACCGACGGGGCGGGCCCGGCGCCGGCGCCGCGGCTGGGGATCACCTCCTCGGCCTGCGGCATCTGCGGCACTGAGGCCATCGAGCGCCTCGCCGGGACGCTGGAGCCGCTGCCCGACGTGGCACGCTTCGAGCCGGCCGTGCTGGCCTCGGTGCCGGGGCGCATGACCGCCCTGCAGGACCTCTTCGGCACCACGGGCGCGGTCCACGCGGCCGGCGTGGCGGATCGCTCCGGCGAGCCGCTGCTGGTGCGGGAGGACATCGGGCGCCACAACGCCGTCGACAAGGTGGTGGGCCGCCTGCTCCTCGACGGCGGGCTGCCGGCCACCTCGCTGTGCCTGTACGTCAGCGGGCGGGCCTCCTTCGAGATGGTGCAGAAGGCGTGGGCGGCGGGGTTCTGCGCCCTTGTGGCGGTGAGCGCCCCGTCGGCGCTGGCCGTGCACACGGCCCGCACCGCCCGCCTGCAACTCGGCGGCTTCGTCCGCAACGGCACGATCCGCATCTACACCGACTGAGCCGAGCGGTTGTGCGGGTGGGGGCCGGGGTGCCGCTCTGCTCCTTCGGCGCGGGCGCAAGGCGTCGCAGCCCGGCCCCCCGACCCCCGCCCTCGGTTGTCGGCGGCTCCGGGACTCCCGGGGCGCGTTACGCCGACGGCTACGCTCGCAGCGTGGCCGGTTCCTCCGATTCCGAGCGCGCGCCGGAGCCGCTCGCGCCCTCGGTCGGCCTCGGTGTCTTGCATCTCTTCTGCCGGCCCGGTGAGGGTTGGCGGGGCGACGCCGTGGTGGACGCCGTGCAGCGGGCGACGGGCCGGGGGACGCAGGTGGTCTCAGTGGCGATCCTGGGGCACAAGGCCGACTTGGCGTTCATGGCTCTGGACGAGGACCTCTGGAACCTGCGGCTCCTGCAGCGGGACCTGGGGGCTGCGGGGCTGGTGGCGGTGGCGTCATACGTGTCGCTGACCGAGATCTCCGAGTACGCCGCCGGCGTGCCCGAAGAGATGAAGCAGCAGCGCCTCTACCCGCAGCTGCCGCCGCCGGGTAAGCCGGCGTGGTGCTTCTACCCCATGTCCAAGCGCCGCGGCGAGCAGCAGAACTGGTTCACGCTGCCCTACGAGGATCGCCTCGAGCTGATGTACGAGCACGGCGGCTCCGGGCGGAAGTTCGCCGGCCGGGTGCTGCAGGTGGTCACCGGCTCAACGGGCATCGATGACTTCGAGTGGGGCGTCACGCTCTTCGGCGTCCGCCCCGACGACCTGAAAGACGTTGTGTACACCCTTCGCTTCGACCGGGCATCGGCCGTCTACGCCGAGTTCGGGCCCTTCTACTCCGGGATCGTTACCCCCGTGGAGGACTTGGTGGTGCTGCTGGCGGCGCCACCTTCGAGCGTCTCGCCGTAGCGGGCTCGTGGCGGACTGCGGCGCGCGGGGCTTCCGGCGGCTCGCCAGCGGCCTACTCACCGAACTCAGCACCTACTGGATCGGCGCCGCCACCTCGTCGGCCAGGTTGCGCCCCCAATCGTCGGCGCGGTGGATGATGCCGGCGGCGGTGATCCCCTCGTCGGTCACCAGGTCGCCGAGCGCCTTTGCGTGCAGCAGGTCCGGGGGGATGGTGCGGAAGTACCAGCCGCCGTCGTCGTAGACGCTCAGTGACGGGGACGTGTTGGAGGGCGACATCTGGACGACGCCGGCACCGGCCACCTTGTCGATGATTGACAGCGAGATTCCCGACGCCGCCGCCCCGATGATGGCGCTCACCCCCTCGGCGAGATGGTCGTCGACGGTCCGGTTTGCGATCACCGGGTCGGTGCCCGAGTCGCCCGGCAGGAGCCGCACGCCGAGGTGGCCCGACTCGTTGATGTCCGCCAGTGCCAACTGGATGCCGTTGCGGATCGGCTCGCCGATGATCGCCAGCGAGCCGGTGGAGGGCAGGACGTAGCCGACCAGCAACTCGCCGGTGTCGGCGCCCGGTCCCGGTGGCGGGCCGGGAGGCGGCTCGGGAGCCGGGGTTGGGCTCTGCGGCGCCGGTTCCGGCGCCGGTGTCGCAGCCGGTGCATCGGCAGGGTCGTCACCGCACGAGGCTGCGAGCGCTGCCAGGAGCGCCAAGGTAGCGAGCACGCCGGTGAGTGCTCCGATGCTGCGTCTCATGCCTGTTCGCTTCCTGTCGGCGGCCTGATCGAGGCCACATCCGCCGGTCTCGGGGCACTTGGGTTGGACAGGCCTCTGACCTCGCGGCTGCGGCCGCTGTAGCCTGCACGGCGAGGCCGGCGGCCAGGACCAGGGCAACCGGGCTGCGCGGCAACCGGCGAGGGACATCGTGACCGACATCGAGACTGACACCCCACCGGCGGGCGTGACGGCCGAGCGCCTCGCCGCGCTGCGCGGGCTCCTGGCCGAGGCGGCACCGGTGGTGGTGGCGTTCAGCGGAGGCGTCGACTCGTCCCTTCTGGCGTGGGTGGCCAACGACGAGGTCGGGCCGCGGCGGGCGCACGCGGTCACCGCCGTCTCGCCCTCGCTGGCCGCCAACGAACGTGACGGTGCCCGCCGCCTCGCCGGGTCCTGGGGCCTGCATCACAGCGAGGTGGAGACCGACGAGATGCAGCGCGCCGCCTACCGCCTCAACGACGCCGATCGCTGCGCCCACTGCAAGGACGCGCTCATGGACGCCCTGGCGCCCATGGCCCGGGCGAAGCAGGCCACGGTGATCCTCGGAGTGAACCTCGACGACCTCGGCGACCATCGGCCGGGCATCGCCGCCGCCCGCCGCCGCGGCGCCCGGTTCCCCCTGGTGGAGGCGGGCTTCACCAAGGAGGCAGTGCGGGCGGCCGCCCGGTGGCTGGGACTGGAGGTGTGGGACAAGCCGGCAGCGCCCTGCCTGGCGTCCCGCCTTCCCTACGGAACGCCGGTCTCGGCGCCCGTTCTGCGCACCGTCGGCAGGGCCGAGGAGGCGCTGGCGGGCCTCGGCTACGAGGAGTTGCGCGTCCGGCACTACGACGAGCTGGCCCGCATCGAGGTGCCGCCGGACCGGCTCGCCGACGTCGTGGCGGACCGCGCCGCGGTCGTCGCCGCCGTGCAGGCCGCCGGTTACCGCTACGTGACGCTCGATCTCGAGGGGCTGCGCTCGGGAAATCTCAACGCCGTCCTCGCCGACGTGGCCACGGCGGCGGCTCCTGACGCCGGCGCGGCGGGTTGACGCTCGGCGCACCGGTGGGATCGGCGACGACCGCCAGGGCGGGTCCCCCCAGCCTCGGTCGGCAGCGGATCATCGCCGACCGCAGCCTGGTGGGTGCCGTCTTCTGCCGCGCCTACAGCCGGCGGGTGGACGAGTGGCTGGCGGACGTCTATGCGGACGCCGGCGGCCCTCAGCGCGGCGTGTCGCTGGTCGCCGTCGGGGGTTACGGCCGCTCCGAACTCAGTCCCGAGAGCGACCTCGACCTGCTGCTGCTGTACGAGCGGGGAATCGACGTCTCCGAGATGGCGGGCAGGTTGTGGTACCCCATCTGGAACGAGGGCCTGAAGCTGGGCCATGCGGTGCGCACCGTGACCGAGACGCTGCAACTGGCCGGCGACGATCTCGACACCGCCACGGCGCTGCTCTCGGCCCGGCACGTCGCCGGCGACCGAGCCCTGGCGGAGCGGCTCGCCATCAGCGCCCGGGAGCAGTGGTCGCGCCGAGCGCGAAAGTGGCTGGCACGGCTGGTCGACGACGCCCGCTGGCGGGAGTTCGAGCACGGCGCGGTTGCGTTCCGGCTCCAGCCGGATCTGAAGGAATCCACGGGCGGCGTGCGCGACGTGCAGGCGCTGCGTTTCGTGGCTCTGGCGCGCCCCGAGTTCGTCGACCCCGAGAACTCCATGGTTCGCAAGGCCTACGAGACCCTCCTGGCGGCGCGGGTGGAGTTGCACCGCGCCACGGGGAATCCCCGCAACCTGCTCACGCTGGAGGTGCAGTCCGACGTGGCTGCGGCGCTGGGCCACGCCAGCGTGGAGGACTTCATGACCGAGGTGGCCGCCGCGGGCCGCACCGTCGGCTGGGTCGCCGACGAGGTATGGATCCGTGTCGAGAACTGGGCGGCGCCGCGCGGCCTGCGGCGGCGCACCGCGGCCAAGACCCTGGAGGAGGGCGTGCTTTTCCACGAGGATCGCAACGAGGTGCGCCTTGCCCCGGAGTTGCAACTGGACGACGATCCGCTCCGGGCGTTGCGCGTGGCGGCGGCTGCGGCGCGTCGCGGCGCGCGCATCGAGCGCGAGTCCCTGCTGCGGCTCGGCCGGGACATGCCGCCGCTCGGCGATCCGTGGCCGGCGGGCGCCCGGGAGTTGTTCGTGGAGTTGCTGGCCTGCGGGCGGCACGCCATCCCCATCATCGAGGCGCTCGACCAGGCGGGTGGCGTCGTCAAGATCCTGCCCGAGTGGGAGACCTGCCGGAGCCGCCTGCAGCGCAACGACTATCACCGCTTCACCGTCGACCGGCACCTCTGCGAGACGGCGGCGCAGGCGGCCGACATGCTCGCCGGCGGCGAAGTCGACGTGCGACGCCCCGACCTGCTGCTCGTGGCGGCCCTGCTGCACGACATCGGCAAGGGCTACCCGGGCGACCACACCGAAGTCGGCATGGAAATCATGGACGCCATCGCCCGGCGCATGGGCTTCGAACCCGACGACGTCGCCACCCTTGTGCGGCTCGTGGAACTCCACCTCCTGCTGCCCGACGTGGCCATCAGGCGCGACATTGACGAGCTCGGCACGGTGCAGCGGGTGGCGGCGCAGGTGCGCACGGTCGAGATGCTGCGGCTCCTGGCGGCCCTCACCGAGGCCGATGCGATATCCACCGGTCCCTCGGTTTGGACCCGCTGGAAGGCCGACCTGGTGCGCGGGCTGGTGCGCCGCACCGAGAACCACCTTCGCGGCGGCGCGCCGGACGGCCGATCGGACGGCTTCCCCACACCGGCGGTCACCGAGGCCATGTGGGCCGGGACCGAACTGCTGGAGGTCTCCGAGCGGCAGTTGCTCGTGGTCGTGCCGAGTGCGCCGACGGTGCTGGGCGCGGTGGCGGGCGCGATCAGCCTCAACGGTCTGAACGTCCTGTCCGCCGCCGTGCACACGGTCGGTGGCATGACGGCGCTGTCGGTGTTCGTGGAACCTCCCGAGGGAGTCGGGCTGGACTGGCTGCCGGTGCTGGACGACGTGGGCGCTGCGCTGGCCGGCGAACTCGTGCCCGCCGAGCGGCTGGCGCGGTGGGCCGACGCCGCGGCGCGCGGTGGCGACCCGCGGGCGCCCGAACCGGTGACCGACTCCTACGTGAAGTTCGACAACGAGATCTCCTCGGTGACGGTCATCGAGGTGGCGGCGCCCGACAGCCTGGGCCTGCTCTACTGGATCACCGAGGCGCTCGTGGGATCGGGTCTGCACATCGAGCAGGCGCGCGTGCAGACCCTCGGCGACCACGTCGTGGACTCGTTCTACGTGCACGACGGCGCCGGTGGCAAGATCACCGACGCCGACCGCCTCGAGTCGATCGCGGCCGCGGTGCGCCGGGCGGCCTCGATCCCCTCCCCACCCCGATGAACGCCGCGCCGCCACCGGGCTTGGCCGGCTCCTCGGGGCCGGAGGAGGACCAGGCGCCCATCGATGAACTGGAGTTGCTCCGCTGGAGCGAGGCGCTGGCGGGAATCGCCCGCACCGGGCTGGGCTTCACCGAGAATCCCTACGAGCGCGAGCGGTTCGAGGAGGTCCTGGCGGTGGCCGCCGACATCCGGGCGGCGGCGGGTCGCTGCTATGACCCGGCGGCCCAGATAGTCGAGTGGCTCGACGCCGTGGGCCGAGGCGTCCCCGGCTACGTCACGCCGAAGGTGGCCGTGGGCGCGGTGGTCAGCGACGACGACGGCAGGGTGCTGCTGATCCGCCGGGCGGACTCCGGGTTCTGGCTGTATCCCACGGGCTGGGCCGACGTGGGCTACTCCTCCTCGGAGATCGCGGTCAAGGAGGTGGCCGAGGAGACCGGCATCGACTGCGAGCCGCTGCGGCTGATCGCCGTCCTGGACAGCATGCGCCACGGATTCACCTCGGTGCCCACCTACTCGCTTGTGTACCACTGCCGGGCGGTCGGGGGCACGCTGCGGGCGCATCCCGTGGAGTGCACCGGCGTGGGTTTCTTCGCCGAGGACGACCTGCCCTCCCCGCTGGCCGGACCGGACATCTGGGTGCGCCACGCGTTCGGCTCGGTGCGGGGTGAGGTCACGTCAGTGCTGTTCGACGCCCCACGCGTCCCACCCTGGCGGTCAGAGAACTGAACAGGCGCGAATTCCTATCGGATGAGCGCAAGTTCGCGATAATTGTTGCTATATCTCGTTGTGCATCTCGTCGTGCCATCGTACTAAATGCGTTGAGCAACTAAGGTAACCGGCCGACCGTCGACTCACTAGGTGACTCAAAGTGGAGGGCATCGACATGTTCAAGACCCGCAAATCTGCGCGCATCGGGTTCTCGCTGCTGGCAGCATTGCTGAGTGTGATCCTCCTGGCCGCCGCCTGCGGCGAGGCCGAGGAGGACGACGCTGGCCCGGCGCCGGCGCCGAGCGGCGATACCGCCGCGCCGGAAGCCGCGGAACCGGACGACGGGGAGGAGTCACCGCCTCCGCCGGCGACGATGGACTACCTCGGCGACGGGTCGCTGGGGGTCGTGGCCGTCGAGGCGGGCGATGCCATCCAGATCCGCTCGCTGAACGCCATCAGCGGCGACGTGGCCTTCTTCGGCCTGCCTATCGAGCGCGCCGTGGTGCTGGCGATCGAGGACTACGGCCCGATCAAGGGCTTCGACGTGGACCTCGGCACCACGCTGGACGACCTGTGCTCCAACGACGGGGGCCAGGCGGCGGCGCAGACCGTCGTCGCCGACGAGGACGTGATCGGCGTGATCGGCACCTCGTGCTCGGGCGCGGCCGTGGCGGCGGCACCACTCATCACCGCCGCGGGCATGGTGCTCATCTCCGGCGGCAACACCTCGCCGGCGCTCACCTCGGACCTGCAGGGCAACGCCGGGCCCAACTACAGCGTGGGTTATTACCGCACCGCCCACAACGACCTGTTCCAGGGCGCGGCGATGGCCGAGTTCGTGTTCGGTGAGTTGGGGATCACCACCG
>LXNJ01001826.1_pt1 | contig 12199 bp, 9 predicted proteins | sample 809081 | NCBI WGS metagenome assembly LXNJ01 (sample SAMN04870510, study PRJNA318959) | sponge metagenome | biome: sponge; feature: marine sponge reef; material: water | host: Petrosia ficiformis | place: Greece: Milos, Mediterranean Sea | collected 2013-05-29 | depth 5-7 m
TTCCAGCTCATGTACCTGTACTTCTCCGCGCCGCGCAGGGACGAGACGATGTTCGAGGCCCTCAAGGCCCAGCAGATGGCGATGCTCGCGAACGTGGGCGCGAATCCCAACTTCGTGTTCGCCGACACCATCTCGGCCACGATGTCCCAGGGGCACCCGAGGGTCCTGCGGGTGTCGCAGCTCGCGAGCAGCCTCGAAGAAGCCGACCTCGACGCGGCCTACGACCTCTACCGCGACCGTTTCGCGGACGCGAGCGACTTCACCTTCTACTTCACGGGGGCCTTCGATCTCGCGACGATCCGGCCGCTCGTGGAGCAGTATCTCGGGGCCCTCCCGAACCTCGGGCGGGTCGAGGAGTGGCGCGATCTCGGGATCGATCCGCCGGCGGGGACGATCGAAACGACGGTGTACAAGGGTCTGGAGCCGCAGAGCCGGACCCAGATCATCTTCGCGGGCGATGCCGAGTACTCCCTCGAGGAAGCGAACGCGATCTCGGCCATGGCGGACGTCCTGGACATCCGCCTCCGCGAAGTGCTGCGCGAAGACCTCGGCGGCACCTACGGCGTAGGCGTCCGCGGGTCGCTGAGCTACCGGCCCGATGAAGAGTACCGCTTCAGCGTCTCCTTCGGCTCGGATCCGGAACGCGCGGACGAGTTGTCCGAGGCCGTGTTCGAGGAGATCGAACTCCTGAAGGCGCACGGGCCGGACGCCGAGACGGTGGACAAGGTGCGCGAGACGCAGCGCCGCACGAAGGAGACGAGTCTGCTGGAAAACCGGTATTGGCTGTCGCAGCTGGCCGCCTTCGAGCGGGCCGGGCGGGATCTGAACGACATCCCGAGCTACGACGCGATCGAGAGCTGGACCGCGGAGGAGGTGCAGCAGGCCGCCGTTCGTTACCTCCGAACCGACCAGTACGCCCGGTTCGTGCTGCTTCCGGAGCAGAAGGTCCCCTAGTGTGGAGAAGCCACGACCGGCGGCTGATCGGCTGACCGTCGCCGCGCACGCGCGGAGGGAACGCCTGCCGGTCCGGGTCATGCCGGATCACGACAGCATCGCCGCCGAAGTGGCCGGCCGGATCGCGGCGCTCCTGCGGGAGAAGGCCGAGAACGGGCGCCCCGCCGTTCTCGGCCTCGCGACCGGCGCCACTCCCGTCGGCGTCTATCGGGAACTCATCCGCCTGCATCGGGACGAAGGGCTCGACTTCTCCAATGCGGTCACCTTCAACCTCGACGAGTACTTCCCGATGCGGCCCGGCAGCTTCCACAGCTATCACCGCTACATGCGGGAGCACCTGTTCGACCATGTGAACATCGCCCCGGAGCACCGTCACATCCCTCGCGGCGATGTGCCGGAAGCGGAGGTCGAGGCGCACTGCGTCGAATACGAACGCCGCATCCGGGAGGTGGGCGGGATCGACTTCCAGATTCTCGGGATCGGGCGCAGCGGCCACATCGGCTTCAACGAGCCGGGGTCCGAGCGCGACTCCCGCACCCGGCGTCTTTACCTGGACACCGTCACCCGGAGCGATGCCGCGGCCGATTTCTTCGGCGAGGAGAACGTGCCGCCGCAGGCGATCACCATGGGCGTGGCCACGATCCTCGAAGCGCGGGAGGTCGTCCTGCTCGCGACCGGGGAACACAAGGCCGGGATCGTGCGTCGAGCCGTCGAGGGGGAAGTCCACGCCGACGTCGCCGCGACCTTCCTCCAGCAACACGCCGCCGCGACGGTCTATCTCGACCCGGCGGCCGCTTCCGATCTCACCCGCATCCGCACGCCATGGCTCGTGGGCGATGTGGAGTGGACGGCGGAACGGGAGACCGCGGCCGTCATCTGGCTGAGCGAGCGCACCGAACAGTCGATCCTGCACCTCGCGACCGACGATTATCGCGCGAACCACCTCGCCCCGCTCACTTCGCGGCACGGTTCGGCCGAGCCGCTCAACGGACAGGTCTTCAACGCGCTCATCTCCAGGATCCGGGGGAAGAGCCGGCTTCCGCGCGGCCAGAACATCGTCGTCTTCTCGCCCCACCCGGACGACGACGTGATCTCGATGGGCGGACTGCTGCGCAAGCTCGTCGAGAACGGCAACCACATCACCGTGGCATATCAGACGTCCGGGAACATCGCGGTCTTCGACCACGAGGTGCGCCGATACCTGGACTTCCTGCGGCGGGCAGCGGGAGTGATCGACCTCGGCGACGCCGCGAACCTCGACGGGGTGCTGCGATCCCTCGAAGACCGGCTCGCCGGCAAGGCGCCGGGGGACATCGATCCCGATGTGGTGCAACAACTCAAGCGGATCATCCGCGAGACCGAGGCCACGGCCGCGATCGAAACGCTTGGGATGTCCGCCGGGAGCGCCCGCTTCCTGAACCAGCCGTTCTATCAGACGGGAGCGGTGAGAAAGAACCCGATCACGGCGGCGGACGTGGAGATCGTCACGCGGCTGCTGGAGGAGGTGCGGCCGTCGATCGTGTTCGCGGCCGGGGACCTGTCCGATCCGCACGGCACGCACCGCATGTGCCTCGAGACGATCGAGGCGGCGCTCGCCCGCTACCGCGGCGACCCGCCGTGGCTGTGGCTTTACCGCGGCGCTTGGCAGGAGTGGAATCTGGACGAAGCGACCGTGCTCGTACCGCTCTCCGAAAGCGAACTTCGCGGCAAGGTCCAGGCGATCTTCCGACACGAATCGCAGAAGGATTCGGCCCCCTTTCCCGGACCGGATCCGCGCGAATTCTGGCAGCGCGTCGTCGAGCGAAACCGGGATACCGCCGACCGGCTGGCGGCCCTGGGCCTGCCGGCGTACTACGCCATGGAGGCGTACGTGACGCTGCGGGATGGACGGCGCGTCGAGGGTCCGGAGATCCCCACCTCCTCCCTCGCGGACCTCGCGGACACGGACGCGTGAATCCGTGACGCACCCGGTCGGACGCGGCGGCGTGACGGGCTGACATGGGCGAGTTCTTCGGGACGACCCGGGTGCCGTTCGATCTCTTCGGTCCGGTGCATCTTGTATCGATCGGCGCCGTGGCGGTGGTCGGCGTCTGTCTGATTCGCGCCGGGCTGGCGGCCGATGAGCGGGGTCGCCGCCGCCTCCGCGCGGCGCTGGGCCTCACGATCTTCCTCTTCCTCCTTTGGCGGCACCTCTGGAAGGCCGGGACGGGGCTCTGGGCGGTGCAGACCGACCTGCCGTTGCACCTCTGCAGCGCCATGGCGTGGGTGACCATTTTCGGGCTGTGGATGCGGCATCCCCGGGCTCTCCGCCTCATGTACTTCCTGGGCGTGGCGGGGGCGGTGCAAGCGCTCCTGACCCCGGATGGCGAGTTCGGCGTCGTGCACTTCACCTTCTTCGAGTCGCTGGGATCGCACGGGGCGGTCGTCATCGCCGGCGTGTGGGCGGTGATGGTGGAGGGCTATCGGCCCACGGCGCGCGATCCGTGGATCGCCTTCGGACTCCTGAACCTGTACGCGGCCGTGGTCTTTCCGCTGAACCGGCTCCTCGGGTCGAACTTTCTCTACCTGATCGAGAAACCGGCGGGTCCCACGCTCCTCGATTTCTTTCCGGGCTGGCCATGGTACATTCTGCTCCTCGAACCCGTGGCCATCGGGCTTTTCCTGGCGCTGCGGCTTCCGTTCCGGAACCCGGCGGCCGACTGACGGTACCAAGTTTCTTCCCGTACGAACAACCTGCATAACGAACCCCCATATGGAGGATGGACGGCATGCCGGAATGTCCTGTATGCGGCGCGGAACTGACGATCTCCGACGACCCCGTCGAAGGTGAACTCCTCGAATGCGAGGAGTGCGGCGTCGAACTGGAGATCCTCGCCCTCGACCCCGTCACCCTCGGTGAGGCGCCGGACGCGGAGGAGGACTGGGGCGAATGAGAGTCGGCTTTCTTCATTCCCTCATCCGCAAGGACGAGAAGCTGCTGATCGCGGAGTTGCGCGGGCGCAGCGATATCGAACTCGTGTTTCTGGACGACCGCAAACTCGCGTTCGACTTCCGGAACGTCCCGGACGTCGATGTCGTGCTCGAGCGCAGCATCAACCATTCGCGGGCCATGCACGCGCTGCGGCTGTTCGAGGGAGCCGGCCTCGACTGCGTGAACCGGTACGAGGTGTCGCGCCGCTGCGGCGACAAGATCCTCACGGCGGCATCGCTCCGGGAATGCGGCGTGCCGCAACCGGACGCCAGAGTCGCGTTCACCGAGGAATCCGCGCTCGAGGCCATTGAGGAACTGGGTTATCCCGTGGTCCTCAAGCCCGCGGTCGGCTCCTGGGGCCGCCTGCTGTCGAGGATCAACGACCGGCACGCGGCGGAGACGATCCTCGAACACAAGGCGATCCTGGGCAGCTATCACCACTCGATCTTCTTCGTGCAGAAGTACGTGGAGAAGGGCGGGCGCGACATCCGCGCGTTTGTCGTGGGCGAGGACTGCGTGGCGGCCATCTACCGGTCGGCCGAGCACTGGATCACGAACACGGCCCGCGGCGGAACCGCCTCGAACTGTCCGGTGACGAGCGAGATCGGGGAACTGTCGCTGCGCGCGGCGGGCGCGGTGGGCGGGGGCGTGGTGGCCGTAGATCTGTTCGAGAGCGAGGGCGGACTGCTGGTGAACGAAGTGAACTACACGATGGAGTTCAGAAACAGCGTGGAGGCGACGGGCGTGAACATTCCGGAGAGGATCGTGTCGTACCTGGTCTCGCCGGACCGTCTGGCGGACCGATGATTCGCGCGTCGATCGCGGGCGGATCCGGCTACGCGGGCGGGGAACTGCTGAGGCTCCTGCTCGGCCATCCCGACGTTGAAGTGCGGCAGATCACGTCGGAGCGCTTCGCGGGACGGTTCGCGCACCGGGTCCACCCCAACCTGCGCGGCGTCACGCGACTGCGCTTCTGCGCGCTCGATGAGCTGGCCGAGTGCGACGTGCTCTTCCTCTGTCTGCCCCACGGGGAATCGTCCCGCCTCATCGACCGGTTTCGAGGCCTGGCCGGGCGGATCGTCGACCTGGGGGCGGATTTCCGGCTCCCGGACGGCGCGAGCTATGAGCGCTTCTTCGGCCGGCCGCACCCGCGGCCGGAGCTCCTGGGGTCTTTCGTGTACGGGATCGCCGAACTGAACCGCGGGGCGCTGGCGGGCGCAGACCTCGTCGCGTGCGCCGGCTGCAACGCGACGGCCTCCATCCTCGGGCTCCTGCCGCTCTATCGGGCGGGGGTCGCGGATTCGGCCGTGATCGAGGTGAAGGTGGGCTCGAGCGAGGCCGGCAACCGCGCGAGCGAGGGGAGCCACCACCCGGAGCGCAGCGGCGCCATGCGCTCGTACCGGCCCACCGGCCACCGCCACGTGGCCGAGATCGAAGCGGTGCTCGGCGGCGATGTGCATTTCTCCGCGACGGCGGTAGAGATGGTGCGCGGCGTCCTCGCCACCTGTCACGTATTCCTGAACCGGGAGCTCGACGAGAAGGCGTTGTGGAAGATCTACCGGAGCGCGTACGGGGACGAACCGTTCGTGCGCATCGTCAAGGAGCGGGGCGGCATCCACCGCTATCCCGACCCCAACCTGCTGGCGGGCGCGAACTACTGTGACGTGGGTTTCGAGCGCGATCCGCTCTCGAACCGGGTCGTGGTGCTGAGCGCGATCGACAATCTCATGAAGGGAGCGGCGGGACAGGCGGTGCAGGCGTTGAACGTGATGCACGGGTTGCCGGAGTCGCGGGGACTCGAGTTCCCCGGGCTGCATCCGGCCTGACCGCGACCTGGCGAAGCCGAGTCCATCGTGTGCCGCATCCTCTGCGTCCGGAGCGATGAGCGCTTCGACATGGAGCCGCACCTCGCCGCCTTCGCGCGGCTCGCCCGGGAGAGTCCCGAGTACCAGGGCGACGGGTGGGGGTGCGCGTGGATCGACGCGGACGGGTCCGACGGGTGGCGCGTCTACCGCAACATCTCGCCGGTGTGGGAGGACGCCGGGGCGCCGTCAGGACGCGCGACGCTTCTGCTCGCCCATGCGAGGAGCGCATATCGCGGGGAAGGGATACGGGTCGAGAACAACATGCCGTTCCTCGACGGACAACGCGCGTTCATCTTCAACGGGGAGCTGCACGGAGTGCGGATCAAGGAGCAGGGGCGAATCGGGGCGGAGAAAGTGTTCAACTTCGTCAAGCGCTTCGGTGGCGGAGACATGGGTCGCGCGCTGGAGCGGGGACTCGATGCGATAGAGAAGCGTACCCGCTACGTGCGGGCGATGAACCTGATCGTCGCCGACGCGTCGCGGCGGGTCCACTTCGCGACCCGATTCAACGAGGACCCGGACTATTTCCGGATGCATGCCGCCCGGCGGGACGGCCAGCGGATCCTGTGCTCGGCGCCCTATCCGGATTCGGGCCGGCGGCTGGCGTGGACGCCGGTCGCGAACGGCACGATCGGGACGTTCTGACCGATGCCGGGCGAGTCCGACGGGCTGCTGCTCGTCAAGATCGGCGGCGGAGAGTCCATCAATCTGGACGGGATCGCCCGCGACCTGGCGGGTCTGGCCGGTCCGTTCGTGATCGTGCACGGCGCGAACGCGCTGCGCGATTCCCTGGCCCGGCGGCTCGGGGTCGAGAAACGCGTCCTCACGTCGGTGTCCGGACACGAGAGCGTGCATTCCGACCGCGACCTGATCGACGTGATGCTCATGGCCTACGCGGGGCTGCGCAACAAGCGCATCGTCGAACTGCTGCAGGGGCACGGCGTGAACGCCGTCGGGCTCACCGGGCTCGACGGCGCGCTGGTGCGCGGCCGCCGCAACCGGGGAATCCGGGTGAGGGCGGGCGGCAAGACGCTGATCAAGCGGGACCTGTCCGGGAAGCCGGTGGAGGTGAACCGCAAGCTGCTGGAGTTGCTCCGCGACGGTGGCTTCACGCCCGTCGTGACCGTGCCGCTGATCGACGAACACAACGTGGCGATCAACTCGGAGAACGATGACGTCGTGACCCTGCTCGGCACCGAGTTGGGAGCGGATTGCGTGATCCAGTTGATCGAAGCGCCCGGTTTCCTGGAGGATCCGGACGATCCGGCGTCGGTCGTCGCAAGGCTCTCGCGCGCGGAGCTTGCGCGCCGGGAGGGCGAGGTCACCGGGCGCATGAAGCGGAAACTGCTCGCCCTGCGGCGACTGGTGGAATCGGGCACGACGCGCGTCGTGATCGCGGACGGGCGCGTCGAACGCCCGATCTCGGAGGCGCTGGCCGGACGGGGCACGGTCATCGGATGAACTCGTGAACTCGCGAGAGACCGAACGGGCGTACGCGCTCGAGGTGTTCCCGAAGCGCGACATCACGGTCGTGCGGGGCGAGGGCGCCTGCGTGTGGGACGACGAAGGTCGCCGCTACATCGATTGCGTGGGCGGCATCGGCGTGGCGAGCGTGGGCCACGCCAACCCGGCCGTCGCCGAAGCGCTGGCGGAGCAAGCTCGGGTGCTCGTGTCCTGTCCGGGGATCTTCTACAACGATGTCCGGGCGCGGTTGCTGGCCGAACTCGTTTCGATCGCGCCGCCCGGGCTCACGCGCGCCTTCCTCTGCAATTCCGGGGCGGAGGCGGTGGAGGCGGCGGTCAAGCTCGCGCGCCTCGCGACGGGGCGGGCGGGGGTCGTCTCCGCGATGCGCGGCTTCCACGGGCGGACGCTCGGGGCCCTGAGCGCGACGCACAAGAAGGACTACCGGACACCCTTCGAGCCGCTCGTGCCGGGATTCTCGTTCGTGCCCTTCGACCGCGTCGAGAAGCTGCGCGCGGCCGTGGGCGAGGACACGGCAGCCGTGATCCTCGAGCCGGTGCAGGGAGAGGGAGGGGTGCGGCCCGCCAGCCCGGACTACCTGCGGGCGGCGCGACGCATCTGCGACGAGGCCGGTGCGGTCCTCGTGTTCGACGAGATCCAGACGGGCTTCTGCCGCACCGGCCGCATCTTCGCCTGCGATCGCTACGGCGTTGCGCCGGACATTCTCTGTCTCGCCAAGGCGATCGCGGGCGGCGTGCCGATGGGAGCGGTCCTGGCGCACGAGCGGCTGCAGCCGCCGCCCGGGCGGCACGGGACGACCTTCGGCGGCAACCCGCTCGCCAGCGCCGCCGCCCTGGCCGCGATCCGCTTCATGCGGGAGGAGCGGCTTGCCGAGCGGGCAGAGGCGCTGGGCGCCCGCTTCAGCGAGCGCTTCGCCCGACATCGGTCGGCCCGCGTGCGCACCGTACGGCAGGTCGGCCTCATGATCGGCGTCGAACTCCGCGAGCGCTGCCGGCCCTACCTGGAAGCTCTCGCGGACCGGGGCATCCTCGCCCTTCCCGCCGGCACCACGGTCATCCGGCTGCTGCCGCCGCTCGTGATCACCGAAGCGCAGATCGACCAGGTGGCGGACACCCTCGCCGAAGTGCTGGCCGACTGACGCTCCGGGACGAATGACGCTCCGGCCCGACTCCGTTATCCGGCCGCTGTCAGACGGACGGTCGCCGAGACGCGGCCCTCTCCAGCGGCGAACTCGACTTCAACGACGCCATCGCCAAGATCCGACACGAGAGCGGCGCCGTCGATGACCGCGGACACCACGGGGGTGCCGAAGAACTCGACTTCATAGGCGCGGCCCGCCGTCCCTTCCACCGAGAGATTCCACCCATCCGCGTCGGCGATGAAGTCGATAATCCGCAGGCCGCCGCTCGTCGCGCCGGGCTCGAGGTCGATCCGCGGCGGCGCGACCGCGAGTCCGCCTTCCCACGTCACGACGATCTCCGCGCGGTCGCCGGCCGGCGCCGCGTCTCCGACTGTGAGTTCGACGCTTCCGTCGTCCGTGAGTGCGGTTTCGACGCCGTTAACCCGGATGGACACTCTCTGCGCGCCCGCGGGCACGTCGGGCACGAACTCGAACGTCAGAGCCGGCCCCGCGCTCGTGAGCGTCGTCCGCCGCTCTCCACCCTCCGTCGTCCATCGCTGCCGGATCTCCACATCCGTTTCCGTTGCTCCGGCCCGAAGCCTCCGGACGGTTACTTCCGGCCAGTCCGGCGGGAGCTGCGGGGCGAGCCGAGCCCTGCCGAGCGGGGCATCGGGTTCCCAGCCGATGATGCCGCGCAATAACGGTGTCACCAGAGCCGACGTCGCGAAGAACTGGTGCGGGACGGTCTGGTCGAGGGGTTCGTAGAACGTTCCCGACAGCAATTCCGGATGTCGCCCCAGGCTCCAGTCGAACGTCATCTGCTTCACCGCATCCATGAGATGGAAACCCGCCCACGGACGCCGATACCGGTACTGGCCCCAGGCTACATACCCCGTCACGAAGGGCCACACGGTGCCCATGTTGTACTGGAGCGGGTGATACAACTCGCTCTCCGTGGAGAGCATGTGGGCGCCCCAGTCCGACGAGATTCGATCACTCGCAAGGTGGGCGAGGGTCGATCGCGCGCGCGCCTCGTCGAACAGGCCGAACGCCGCCGCCGTGGCGGGCCACACGGTCAGGTTGTCGTTGGTGCCGCCATCGGCGAGGATCCCGAAGGCATGGTGTCCCGCATCCTCCAGCCAGTACGCTTCGTTCAGCGTCGCCCGCGCGCGCGGAGCGAGTTCCCGCGCCCGATCCGCGATCCCGGCGTCGCCCATGCGTTCGGCCAGGACACGGGTCCCCTCGAGCGCCGCGACCCAGACGCCCGCCAGGTAGACATCCTGGTGCAGCGCGGCCCCGAGGCCGCCGACCTCGACCGCCGCGAGGCCACCCACGGTGTTTTCGATGATGCCGTCCCCGTCCGTCTCGGCGGTGAGGCACCACGCCCACGCGCGCTCGTACGCCGGCCACAGTTCCCCCAGCAGGTCGTCGTCGCCGCTCGCCCGCCAGTACTCGTAGAGGGCGACCATCCAGTAGGGCGTGGTGTCGGCGTGGTAGTACGCGTACGGGTACACGTCGAACCACGGGATGCGCGCGGCCGCCTGCGAGATCTCGTGCGTGATCTTGCCGTCCTCGCGCTGGTACCTGGCGAGAAAGGCGAGTTCCTCCGCCACCAGTTCCCACTGCCCGAGGGCCTCCATCGCGAACATGGTCTGCGCCGCGTCCCCGCCGAAGAACCAGCCGAAGCCGGGCCGGGTGCCGTTGCGCGAAAGGCCCCAGCCCGCGACGAACCCGCACCCGAGGTCGGGATTGCAGACGCGCTGCTCCTCCAGGTTGATCTTCGCCCACTCGAGGGCGAGGTCGAGCCACGGATCCGGCGATTCGATGGAGGCGGTAGAGGCGAGCACCGAGTCGGCCCAGGCCCGCTTCGCGTCGTAGAGCGCGCGCGCCTCGGAGATCAGCCGCTCGTAGCTGGCGAAGACCTCCTCGCGGGGCGCGGTTCCGCCCGCTACCGCGATCGGGATGAACTCCCGCCGCGCGCGCTCCGGGTCGACGGGGATCACCATGCTGCGCGGCGCCTCGCCCAGTTGATGGGCGGGGTGTTCCACGGAGTTCACGGCCCACGGAGAGCCGACGACGGCGTTCGTCTCCTGCAGGCTCTCGGAGAGCACGAAGGCGCGCCGGCCGGCGTCCCAGTAGGCGTACTGCCCGCCGATCGAACCCGGCCACATGTAGTTCAGCACCGGCTCGAACTCCGCGACGATCTCGAGCGGTTCCGGGCTGTCCACGTCGAGCAGGAGCAGGAGGCCCGGGAGTTCGGCCGGCGCGAGGATGTGCTGGCGCACCTGGAAAGCGGCGTGGCTGTAGGTGATCGTCGTGAGTTCGGGCCGCACCTGCACGGTGCGCGCGACCTCGTTTCCCGGAATCGGCGTCCCGTAGGCCGGCGTCGAGAAGCCGAGCCGGAAACGGTTCCCGACCTTGAGGGGATGGACCCACAATTCCGCTTCGCCCGTCTCGAGGCCGAGCCACGCCGACCGGGGCCCGGTCACGCCGAGATACTCGCCGGGGCGCACGGGTCCCGTGAGTTCGATCGGCGAGGACGCGATCTCGAAGCGCGGAACCCCGGCCGCGGCCTGGCCTGCACCGCTCGCCGGCAGGCCGGCGGCCACCGCGGCAAAGAGGGCGAGGAGCCTGAGAAGCGAGACGCGCGGCGCAGAGTCCAGAGTCATCGTCCGTATCCCCCACTTTCGCGAGACCTGTGCCGGCGCGCCGTTTCGACGGAACGGCCCGCTCCGAGGGCATCATTCATGGGACCGTGGCGGCGCCTTGGAAACCCCCCGATCATAGCCGGCCGGCCCCCGAATCCCGGTTGACGCACCCGCGTAACCGAAGCCAAGTTCGCCCGCATGACCACATACAGCGATGCGCTGCCGCCGTTTCCCGAGGGCTGGTATTTCATCGGCAGCCGCGAGTCCATCGAGCGCGCGAAGCTCATCGAGAAGACGTGGATGGGCGAGGAAATCGTCGCCTGGGCCGACGAAGAGGGCCGCATCTGCGTGGCCGACGCGTTTTGCCCGCATCTGGGCTCGCACATGGGACCGGCGACCGGCGGCCTGGTGCGCGATGGCTGCCTCGTGTGTCCCTTTCACGGATTCGAGTTCGATACAAGCGGCCAGTGCGTGGCCACCCCGAATGCCCCGGCCCCGAAAGCCGCGAAACTGAAGGTCTACGAGACCCGAGAGATCCTCGGCATGATCTTCGTCTGGTGGAGTACCGGCGGGCGCCCTCCGCAGTGGCGCCTGCCCGATGAGCCGCCGTCGGGCGCGGAGTGGACCGGTTTGAGATCCACGACCCTGCGGTTCCGGGGCCACCCCCAGGAAACCGCGGAAAACTCAGTCGACGTGGAACACTTGGCCTATACGCACGGCTACCACGATGTGGAACCGACCGGCTCGTCGATCGAGGGCTCCTACCTGAAGAGTTGCTTCGACTTCAAGACGGTTCGCCGGATCGCGGGTCTGGTGGACATCCACTCCGAGGTCTCGGCCATCACGCACGTGCACGGACTCGGCTACTCCTTCGTCGAAATCCACGAGACAACCATCGGCATGCACTCGCGTCTCTGGGTGCTCTCGACACCCGTCGACGGCGAGTCGGTGGATCTGACGCTGGTCAGCCAAGTGCGGGAGATCCGCAAGCCGCGGCGGTTCGTCACGGGCCTGGCCTTCCTGCCGGTGGCGCTGCGCCACCGGCTGCTGAATTTCTTCTTCATACGGGAGGAGAGGCGGTTCGTCCTGCAGGACGTGGTCATTTGGGACAGGAAGCGCTACCGGTCCCCACCCCGGCTGTGCCGAGCCGACGGGCCCA
>LXNJ01001827.1_pt1 | contig 12193 bp, 10 predicted proteins | sample 809081 | NCBI WGS metagenome assembly LXNJ01 (sample SAMN04870510, study PRJNA318959) | sponge metagenome | biome: sponge; feature: marine sponge reef; material: water | host: Petrosia ficiformis | place: Greece: Milos, Mediterranean Sea | collected 2013-05-29 | depth 5-7 m
GGTGGCTCTTGCGGGCGTCGAACACCCAGGCCGCGCTGTCGTTGCGATGCGAGGCGTCGAGTGCCGAAGGCCTTGCGCGGCTGGCCGGCACGCTGCGCGGGCTCCTCGCGGCCGAAGGCGTCGACCTGCCGGCGGTTTAGCCCGGATTTCCCACCCCAGTCATGACCTGCGCGGCGCGGTCGGGCAGGATCGTCAGCCGCCGATATCCTCGTAATACGTCAAGGCCGGCATGTTGCAGCGCTGGTGAACGATCCGCAGGATCACGGGCTCATCCCCGGCAGCGGCTATATGCGCAAAGAATATGATGGGCCGTCTGTAATTCACCGAGCGCAGACCTGCCGCGAACAGGCTTCGGTCCCGTCCGCCGTCCGGTTCGGCCTCCGGCGTTTCCGGGTTCGAGTTCGGAACGGCTGCCACGCGGTTCAGCCCGGTCTTGCCCGACCCGATACGGTCGAAATCGAGAGCGCCAGAACGAGCACGGCAGCCCCGGCCAGGTTGATCCAGGCAGCCTCGGCAAAGGCTTCCGGCGGCAGGAGCAGGCCGAGGCCGGCGATGGCGATCGCAAGACGCGCCGCCGGATGCAGAGGTTTCAGCGCATAGCCGGCGAGCGCGGCCGTCACCGCCGCGACGCCGAGAACGGCGGTTCCCGCCGCCAGCAGGATTTCCAGCGCACCCCCCTGCATCAGCAGGGTCGGCGACAGCACGAACAGGAAGGGCACGACATAGGCCGGCCAGCCGAACCGCACCGCGCTCAGCGCCGTCGCCATCGGCCCGGCGCCGGACAGGTTCGCGGCAGTGAAGGCGGCAATCGCGACCGGCGGCGTGATCATCGAGAGCATGCCGAAATACAGCACATACATATGCGCGGCGATCGGCTCAACGCCCAGCTTGATCAGCGGCGGGGCGGCGAGCGCGGCGAGCAGGAAATAGACGCCGGTCGTCGGCATGCCCATGCCGAGCAGGATCGACACGCCGGCAGTCAGCAGAAGCAGCAGGAACAGGCTGTTCTCGCCGAACTGGACGAGCACGAAGCCAAGGCCGAAGCTCAGCCCCGAGCGGTCCAGGATGCCGATGATGATGCCCGCGGCAGCCGTGATCGCGATGATGTCGACGACCATGTAGCCGGTATCGCGGAAGGCGGTCAGGATTGCCGCGGGAGTCAGCCGGCGCGCGCCGTAGCCGACGAACAGCGCGATGGCGGCCAGGCTGGCGCAGGCCGCCAGCGCGGCGGTCTCCGCCGGCTGGTTGAGGCTGAACAGCACGACGATCAGAACGGCGAAGGGCACGATCAGGAACCAGCCACCGGCCAGCACCTTGCGCGACGACGGGATCTGCTCCGGTTCCAGCGCCGTGACTCCGGTGCGCGCCGCCTCGAGGTCGGTATGGACGAACAGGGCGACGTAGAACAGCAGCGCGGGAAGGACCGCCGCCAGCACGATGTCCTGGTACGGCATCTGCAGGAATTCGGCCATCAGGAAGGCCGCCGCGCCCATGATCGGCGGCGTGAGCTGGCCGCCGGTCGACGCCACCGCCTCGATGGCGCCGGCGGCGCGCGCGCTGTAGCCGCCGCGCTGCATCAGCGGAATGGTGATGACCCCGGTCGACGCGACATTGGAGACCGCGCTGCCGGAGATTGAACCGAACATGGCCGAGGCGGTGACGGCGATCTTGGCCGAACCGCCGCGGCTCCGCCCCATCAGCGCCGCGGCGATATCGGTGAAGAAATCCGAGCCGCCCGACAGCAGCAGCAACCGGCCGAGCAGCACGAACACGGTAACGATGGTGACCCCGATGACGATCGGCCGGCCCAGCATCGCCGTCGAATCGAGCCCGACATAGCGGACCAATTCGGCCGCGGTCATGGTGCGGGCCTGCAGCTTGCCCTCGAATATGTCGCCATACAGGCCGTACAGGATGAAGACCGCGATCACGAGCAGCAGGCTTACGCCGGTGGCCCGGCGCAGGGCTTCGACGGTCAGCGGCACCAGGACAAGGCCGATCACCAGCACCTCGTCGGGATGATAGAAGGCGTCTTCGGTGAGCACCGGAAAGCGGATGGCGAGCCACAGGCCGGCGGCGAGACTGGCGATGGCGATGGCCCGGTCGGCGAGCGGCGGCTTCGGCCGGATCCGCCCGCGGCGGAACGGCCGCCGCAGGAAGATCAGCGCGTTCGCCGCGCCGAGGACGACGGCGATCATCTGCTCGGTATAGAGCGAGGACAGGCCGGCGACGCGCGGCAGATCGGCGGCCCAGGCGACCGCCAGCGCCGTGATCAGCGCAGCCAGGAATGCGCAGAAATGCCGGGTGGCGGGGGCGTCCCGCAATACGCCGCCGGCGGCTTCATCCGGGAATTGGGCGGCGCCGCCGGGGCGCATCTCCCGATCGGATTCCGGAACGTGTCCCGGGGCGGCCGGCGGTCAGGCGCCTACTGCCGCCACAAGCCCTTTTCGCGATAGAAGCGGATCGCGCCGGGATGATAGGCGATGCCCACTTTTTTCGCCATGTCGGCCGTCTTGAAGCCGCGCCACAGCGGGGCGGCGGCGCGCAGGTCGTCGGCCCGCTCGTGCATCGTTCGTGCCACCCGGTAGACGGTATCGTCCTTGACGTCCTTGTGCGCCCAGAGCGTGTAGTCGAAGGCCATGATATTCGCGTCGCGGCCAAGGCCGGGCAGCTTCGGATTAGCCTTCATTTCGATCACGTAGGACTGCGGCAGGTGCCGGCGCATCCGGGCAACCGAATCGCGGTCGTCGTTGATCGGCAGGATGCGCAGCGCGCCCCGCGCCGCTTTCATGTCCCGTGTCGGTTTGGAACCGACAGCGGCAAGCGCGGTGTCCAGGGTGCCGCGCTTGAAGCCGTCCCACATGCGCGGAAAATTCGGCACCTGGACGAAATTCCAGCCGGCGGTGCCGACATTGAGGTTGGCGGCCGTGCCGAGCAGCAGATAGGAGCCCAGCGCCCGCTGCTTGAAGCCGGGAACGCGCTTGCCGTTGAGCCCGGCGAAGCTTCCGATGCCGGATTTCTCGCTGACGAAAAAGGCGACCCGGAACGGCATCAGGGTTGCGACCATGCGCAGGTTCGGATTCGGCCGGCCCTCCGACATGCCGGTGCCGTTGAGTGCGAAGGTAAGCTGGAAGATGTTCGAGGCGGCGAATTCCAGTTTGCCGCTGTTGACGACCGGGATGTATTGCGAGGTGTTGGCGTAGGGCTGCGGGCGCATCTGCAGGCCGGCATGGGCGGAAACGACCTTGGCGATGGCGGCCGTCACCTGCGCCGTGGCGCCGCCCTTGGTCGTGCCGATGCCGACGCTCTGGGCCTGGGCCGGCGTCGCGAGTGCGATTGCACCGATGCCGGCGAGGCTCAGACAGGCCTGCCTCCATCCCGCAAGGCGCAGTCCGGCAAGGCGCAACGGTATCGCAATCTGCATGGTTCCCTTCCCCGATTCTCGGCGTCGTTCGGCGAGCCTTCCGGCCAGAATATCCAGAATATAGTGACGGCCGGGCTTCGCCAATTGACATTCGCACCGGCCGCCAAATGGTTCGATTTGCCGCAATTCCTCGATTGTTGGGGCAACAGCGGGGATTCCGGGTTCAAAGCGGCGGACGAATGCTCTAGGGTCCGCCGGCTCGATCGGGCGGGACAAGCCCGACGGGCGCTGTGGAGAAGCTACGGTTGTTGCACCTTGCTCAGACTCTTGCCGTCCTTGCTGGGCGCAGCAGCGCTTATCGCGGTATCTGCGCCACCTGTTCATGCCGCATCCTTTGACCGGGAATGCCGTGCCGGCAAGCCCGATTTCCGCGGCGCCCGCGACTGGAACGGCCGGCGCCTGGAAATCGGCCGCCTGACCGACTGGCAATCGTTCCGCAACAGCGTTTCCTGGCGTTTGAACGCCGATGGCATCCTGACCGAACGCGGCCCGGTGCGGATCCGGCCGCGCGAGCGATACCGGCTGCGGAGCGTCCCGAAAGCCTGGCGGAAATACGGCGGATTGATCCGCGCCGCCGCCCGCAGATACCGCGTCCCGGCCGAACTGTTCCTGACGATTATCGTCAATGAATCGGCGCTCGATCCACGGGCTTACAAGACCTATCGCGGATATGTCAGCGACCGGAAGACGCCGGACCGGATATCCATCGGGCTGGGACAGATTCTGATCAGCACCGCGCGTTTTATGTTGCGCGACCCGTCGATCGACCGGGCCTGGCTGGAGAAGCCGGCCAACAATATCCGCATGATCGGCATCTATCTGAACCGGCAGTACCGCCTGACCGGCTTCGATCCGCCGAAGGTGGCCGCAGCCTATAACGCCGGCGGCCTGTATCGCCAGAACGGCCCGGCGAACCACTGGAAAATGCGCAACTATCCGGTCGGCCGCTCGGTATACATCGACCTGTTCGTGGCGGTTTTCGACGAGGCGATGCGCTACCTCGCCAGTCACCCCCGCCGGCCGCGGGAAAGTTTCGCCGCCCTGTTCGCACGGGATTCGATCGTTGCGGCCTGCGCGCAGGTGCCCGGTTTCCGGTCTAGTCACCCCTTGGCGCGGGCGTCCGTCCGGCAGCCGTTGGCGCATGAGATCGGCGACGTGGTGCTCGCCAACGACGGCAATGCCGGGAGACGCGGCCTGGGTGTCGACTATTTTACCCGCCTGTCCCGGCACCAGCGCGCGCGCATCTCGCTCCAGTCGCGCATTTCCGGCAGATTCCCGGACGACCCGGACTTCCGCGCCGCGCCGGTACGCCTGCGCGCGCGATAAGGGTCGGCGCCGCGTTTTCACCCGCCGCAGGCGCGGTCTTTCCCCAGTTTCACAAGGCGCATCCGTTCGCGCACGATGCGCGCCTTGCGCGCGATGCGGCGGTTCGGCCGGTCGGGCCTCCAGCGTAGCGGACCGGGCAGGGTGCTGACGAGCAGGGCGGCCTGGGCCGGCGTGAGGCGCGCGGCGGAGCGGCGGAACCAGGCGCGCGCCGCCGCCTCGGCGCCGTAGATGCCGGGGCCCCATTCGGCAATATTGAGATAGGCCTCAAGGATGCGCCGCTTGCCCCAGAAGGCTTCGATCAGCACCGTGAACCCGGCCTCCAGAGCCTTGCGGACGAAGGACCGGTGCGGCGTGAGATAGACATTCCTGGCGGTCTGCATCGAAATCGTGCTGGCGCCGCGGCGGATCCCGCCGGTTTCCTCCAGGGTCTTCAGCACCTCGCGAATCGCCTGCCAGTCGAAGCCGTTATGGCTGCAGAACCGGCTGTCCTCGGCGGCGATGGCGGCGCGCACGAGATGCGGCGAGATCCGCTCGAGCGGCTGCCAATGCCACCGGGCCGGATACGCGTCGCGGCGCTGTGCCGCCCGCAGGACCATCAGCGGCGTATGGGTCGGCGGCCCGGCCCGGTACAGCGCGACCGAGACGACCGCCGACAGGCCCAGGGCAAGCCCGGCGACCGCGGCGGCAACCAGGATCGCGCCGACGGTGCGCAGTATCAGGCGCATCCGGCGCGTCCGGCATCCGGTTCCGCCGCGCCCCGATGCAGGATGGTACGCGGGATGACTGTCCTGGCCATGGCCGGCATTATCGCGCCGCGGTTCCGCGTGTCATCACCGAAAAGGCACTGCGTCCGGCGCCGCCCCGGCGCCGGCGCCCGCGCGGTTTCACCAAGCTGTGAGCATCTGTAGATTGTCCATGGGGCGGCGCCCAGTTGAAATGGAACGGGCGTCGGCGCCCCGAGAGGACGCCCTGAAACGAACCCCCGAAACGAAACGGCGCGCCGGACGGAGACTTTGCCATGATCCGCCTTCGCACCCCTTCTCCCGGTTCGGGCCGCAGGCCGCTTCTACTCGCCGCGATCTTCGTCCTCGCCGGTGCTTTCGTTCCGATCGACGAGAGCGCGGTTGCCGACGCGCCGCGCTCCTGGAAAGGCGAGTGGCCGAAGACCGACTTTTCCAATGCTATCGTCGATCTCGCCTCGATCCGTTCGGGCGGACCACCGAAGGACGGCATCCCGCCGATCGACGATCCGAAATTCACCACTGTCGGCCAGGCGGCCATGAAGGGCCTTGCGGGGCGGGAACCGGTCATTTCCGTCGTCGTAGGGGAAGATGCACGCGCCTATCCGCTGCGCATCCTGATGTGGCACGAGATCGTCAACGACAGCGTCGGCGGCCGGCCGGTCTCGGTCACCTGGTGTCCGTTGTGCAATTCCGCCGTGGTGTTCGACCGCCGGCTGGGCGAGCGGGTGCTCGACTTCGGCACCACCGGAAAGCTGCGCAATTCCGATCTCGTGATGTACGACCGCCAGACCGAAACCTGGTGGCAGCAATTCCTCGGCCAGGGCATCGTCGGCACGCTGGCCGGCAGGAAGCTGAAGATGCTGCCGATGCGGGTCGAGAGCTTCGAGCGGTTTGGCGGCCGCTATCCCGGTGGCAAGGTGCTGATTCCCAACAACGAGGGCGTGCGGGCCTACGGCCACAACCCCTATCGCCGGTACGACACCCGCAGCCGGCCCTATTTCCCGGTCGGCAGCCTGCCGCCCGGCGTGCCGCCGCTCGAGCGGGTCGTCGTGATCGGCAGGCAGGCCTGGACGTTCAGCCTGCTGCGGGAGAAGCGCAAGGTGGCTGCGGGCGCCTACGTCATCACCTGGGAGAAGGGGCAGGCCTCAGCCCTCGACAGCGCCGTGATCGCGGAGGGGCGCGATATCGGCAACGTCATCGTGCAGCGCAAAGGCGCGCGCGGCCAGTTGCAGGACGCCGTGCACGACGTCTCGTTCGCCTTCGCCTTCCACGCCTTCCATCCCGACGGGAAAATCCACAGCCTTCCGGCAGGGAAATAGCGCTCAGGCGGCGCTCGCCCGGGCCGATGCGGCCATGCGGTCGCTCCGGTTGACCAGCGCATCGTAGTCGCCGACCAGGGTGCGGGTGATCTCGCCCACGTTGAAGCGGTAGTCGTCGATCTCGCGCACCGGCGTCACCTCTACGGCGGTGCCGGTCAGGAACACTTCGTCGGTGTGCGCGAATTCTTCCGGCATGATCGCGCGCTCGACGATCTCGTAGCCGCGCATGCGGGCCAGTTCCATGACGGTGCGGCGCGTGATCCCGTCCAGGAAGCAGTCGGGGGTCGGCGTGTGCAGCACGCCCTTCTGCACCAGGAAAATGTTGGCGCCCGTCGCCTCGGCGACCTGGCCGCGCCAGTCGAGCATCAACGCGTCGTTGTAGCCCGCGGCCTCGGCAGCGTGCTTCGAGAGCGTGCAGATCATGTAGAGGCCGGCGGCCTTGCTGTCGGTCGGCGCGGTCGACGGATCCGGCCGGCGATACTTTGCGACCGTCATGCGAATGCCCTGCAGGCGGGCTTCCGGCGTGAAATAGGCCGGCCATTCCCAGGCCGCGATGGCAAGATTGGTCCTGGTCTGCTGGGCCGAAACGCCCATCATCTCCGACCCGCGCCACGCGACGGGGCGGACATAGCCGTCGACGATGCCCTGCTTCTTCACGACAGTGCGGCAGGCGTCGTCGATTTCGGCCACCGACCAGGGGATTTCGAAGTCGAGCAGGCTGGCGGACTTGTGCAGCCTTTCGGTATGTTCGGTCAGCTTGAAAATTTTGCCGCTGTAGACACGCTCGCCTTCGAAGACGCAACTGGCATAGTGCAAACCGTGGGTCAGCACATGCACGTTGGCATCGCGCCAGGGGATCAGCGCGCCGTTGAGCCAGATAAGGCCGTCGCGGTCGTGAAACGGCGGCGTGGACATTCGCTTGAGCCTCCCGGGGCAGCCCGCGCGGTGCCGGCCGGCGGCAGCGGAGACGCGTCTGCTGCTACGGTTGGCCTTTGCCGGCAATTCGGGTTAGATTCTTTCAACAAAAGGGCGCGCTGGGTAACATTGTTAGGGAATCGAGTCAACGATGGCCGACGTCACACCGTCCGCAGACGGGCCTGCCGACCGGGTTGCCGACCGGGTCGGCAACCCGCATGTCCGGCCCCGGGAGGCGGTGTGCGCCGGCAGTCGCCGGTAGCCCGTCCACCGGGACCGGCAGGGTAACGGCAATGGAAAACAGCGACGCCCATATTCTTGTTGTGGACGACGACCGGCGCCTGCGCGACCTGCTGCAGCGTTTTCTTGCGGACAACGGCTTTATGGTCGACGTGGCGGCCGATGCCGCGGAAGCCCGGCGCAAGCTCGAATCCTTCGCTTTCGACCTGTTGATCGTCGATGTGATGATGCCGGGCGAATCGGGCCTGTCGCTCACAGAGGGCCTGCGCCGCGCCTCGTCGGTGCCGATCCTGATGCTGAGCGCGATGGGTGAAGCCGAGGACCGGATCGCCGGGCTGGAGCGCGGCGCCGACGACTATCTGCCCAAGCCCTTCGAGCCGCGCGAACTGCTGCTGCGCATCGGGACGGCCCTGCGGCGGCAACGGACGAATTCGGCCAATATCCCGCGCACCCTGACCTTCGGGCCGTACCTGTTCGACATGCGCCGGCTCGAACTGACGCGTGCCGGTACGCGGGTCCGGCTGACCGAGACCGAAGCGCGGGTGCTCAAGGTTCTGGCCGCTCGGGCGGGCGAGCCGGTCGCCCGGGATACGCTGACCGAGGAAGGCGAACTGGAAGGCAGCGCACGGGCGATCGACGTTCTGATTACCCGGCTGCGCCGCAAGGTGGAGCCCGATCCCCACGATCCGCGCTATCTGCAAACGGTGCGCGGCAAGGGCTATGCCCTGGTGCCGGACTGACGGAAGGCGCGCCGGAATGCCCTTATCAGAAGACCGGCCCCTGTCGCCGCTGCGCGGTTTTCTGCCGCGAAGCCTGCTCGGCCGATCCCTGCTGATCCTCGGAGTACCGATCATCGCGGTGCAGTTCATCTCGCTCTGGTTCTTCTACGATCGCCACGTCCAGAACGTGTCGCGGCGCATGGCGCAGAATCTCGCCTACAATATCCAGCTGACCGTCAACCACATGCGCTATTTCCCGGCAGTGGAGGACCGGGCATGGATCCTGTCCGCGCTGCGGTCCGGCCAGGGCATGCGCGTCACCTTCCAAGAGGATCGGACACTCGAAGGCCTCGAGAGCAAGAACATGGACGGACAGGTGGGACGCGAGGTGATGCGCCAGTTCCGCAAGATTCTGGCGGAGGATTTCGTTATCGACGGCGACCATGACGCCCGCCATATCCGCATCCAGGTCACCGCGCCGGGCGGGGCCCTGGACATCGTCGCGACGAAGAAGAAAATCCGGCCCATCACAACGGAACTCTATGTCGCCTGGTCGATCGGCGCCGCCGTGGTGCTGCTCATCATCGGCGGGCTGTTCATGCTCAACCAGATGCGCCCGATCCGCGAACTGGCGGCAGCCGCGGACCAGTTCGGCAAGGGGCGGGATGTGCCCGGCTTCAAACCCTGGGGCGCCACCGAGGTGCGCCAGGCGGCGACCGCCTTTCTGATCATGCGCGAACGGCTCCGGCGCCAGATCGACCAGCGCACGGAAATGCTGGCTGGCGTGTCGCACGATTTGCGCACGCCGATCACCCGCCTGAAGCTCGGCCTCGCCCTCGAGCCGGACAGCCCGGAAACTGCCGCTCTGCGCAGCGACGTCGACGAAATGGAACGCATGGTCGAGGAATATCTTGCCTTTGCCCGCGGCGAGGGGCTGGAGCAGGCCGTCGAGGCGAATGTCAACCTGCTGGTGCGCGATGTGGTCGCCAAGGCAAGGGACGACGGCGCCCGCATCGAACTGGCGCTGCCGTCCAGCCTGAAAGCCACGGTGCGGCCGAACGGCTTCAAGCGCGCGCTGACCAATATCGTGCGCAATGCCGAGCGTTTCGCCGGCGAGATCAGGGTCGGCGCCAGCCGGCGCGCGGGCATGATCCTGGTCTTCGTGGACGACAACGGCCCCGGCATTCCCGAGAATGAGCGGGACAACGCCTTCAAGGCTTTTCACCGCCTCGACGACGCGCGCAACCGCGATGCCGGCGGCGCCGGCCTGGGGCTGACGATCGCGCGGGACATCCTGCGCGGCCACGGCGGCGACGTCATCCTGGCCGAATCGCCGATGGGCGGGCTGCGCGCGATCCTGCGCTTTCCGGTCTAGCCCGGATGCCGCAGTCGCGGAGCGATGCCATGCGGATCGACGGGCGATGCCACTGCGGCAATCTCGGCTTCGCGCTCGAAACCGCCCTGACCTGGGAAACTCTTCGGCCGCGCGAGTGCGACTGCTCCTTCTGTCGCGCCCATGCGGCGCGCTGCGTCTCCGATCCGCAGGGCCGGGCGACGATCTTCGTCGCCGATCCCGGCCGGCTCGTGCGCTATGAGTTCGGCCTTCGTACGGCGGAGTTTCTGCTGTGCGGTCGATGCGGGGTCTATATCGGCGCCTATGCGGAGGAAGAGGAAGGGGGTTTCGCGACCCTCAACCTGCGCGCCACGGCCCACCACGGCCGGCCCGGCGCCGCAACCTTCTATGGCCGGGAGACCGCCGACGGCCGCCGCACGCGTCGCCGCGAACGCTGGACCCCGGCCGAACTGCGACTCGGGACTCCGCCGCCGGCTGCGGCCGGTTCTGCGTAGCCCGCGGCCCTGCTACTCGGCGGCAACCGCCATCGCGTCCGGGTCCGGCGTCAGGCCTTCCTGTTCGCAGGTCGGGGCGGCATCGAGCACCGTGGCGCGCTGGGCGTCGCGCGGCCAGCGCAGGTCGTCGTAGGGCAGGCCGCGGTGCATGGTGCAGCGGTTGTCCCACATCACGAGGTCGCCGGCGCGCCAGCGGTGGCTGTAGACGAACCGGCGCCGGGTCGCATGATCCATCAGCCGCTGCAGCAGTTCGGCCGCCGCGTCGTCCGCCATGCCGTCGATCCGCCCGGCATGGGAGGCCAGGTAGAGGCCGATGCGGCCGCTGTAGGCGTGGCGGCGGACGATCGCCTGCGGCACCGCCGGCATGGCGGTCTTCTCGTCCTCCGACATCTCGAAGCCCTGGCGTGCCCGGGAATAGGCGATGGCGTGGCGCGCGATGCGGCCCTCGACCTGCGCTTTCAGATCGTCGGGCAGGGCGTCCCACGCCGCGCGCATGTCGGCGAACTCGGTCTGGCCGCCGACCGGCGGTATCGCACGCATAAACAGGAGCGAGACCTTGGCCGGCACTTCCTTGAACGAGCTGTCGGTGTGCCAGAGCTGGTTGCCCGCCTGGAAGCCGCGCAGGCGGCTGTCGGCGCTCCAGATCGCGCCGTCCGGCATCAGGTTCGAAACGTCGGCGATGTCGGTCAGAACGCGTGGCTTGACGCCGTCGAGATCGACGATCATCGAAGGATCGATCGGCCCGAAGCGCCGGGCGAATTCGATATGCTGCTGCTGGGTCATCCTCTGATCGGGAAAGATCAGCACGGCGAATTCGTGGAATGCGTCTTCGATGGCCCGCCAGTCCGCCGCCGACAATGGCTTCGACAGGTCGGCGTCGCCGACCTCGGCGGCAAAACTTTCGGTTACCGGCCAGATTTCAACCGTCATCGCCCAGGCCCCAACGGAACGCGCCATATTGCGGGCGCAGGGCGACGATAGCGCCAAGCGGAGTGCAGGGGCAAGATGCCGGCGGCAGGCGCTTCGGTGGCCGGATCGTCCGGTGTGCGGACTGCCGTGACCGGTCTGCGGCCGATCGGCGGCCGACCTTTGGGGTTGCAGGAAATCGACGTTCGGCCGATATGACGGGCCGACCGGCGGCGCCACCCCGAAGTTGCGATGAACCCGCCGCCGCAGGAGGCCCCCGACCATGCCCGAAGCCTTTATCTGCGATCCCGTGCGCACGCCGATCGGCCGCTATGGCGGCAGCCTGAGCGCGGTGCGCGCCGACGATCTCGGCGCCGTGCCGATCCGCGAACTCATGGCGCGCAACGCAGCGGTCGATACCGGCGCGATCGACGACCTGGTCTACGGCTGCGCAAATCAGGCCGGCGAGGATAACCGCAACGTCGCCCGGATGAGCCTGCTGCTCGCCGGCCTGCCGGACGCCGTGCCCGGCGCCACGGTCAACCGGCTGTGCGGCTCGGGCATGAATGCGGTCGGGGTGTGCGCCCAGGCGGTCAGGACCGGCGAGGCGGACCTCACCGTCGCTGGCGGAGTCGAGAGCATGTCCCGCGCGCCCTTCGTCATGGGCAAGGCGGATACCGCCTTCTCCCGCAAGGCCGAAATGTACGACACGACCATCGGCTGGCGCTTCGTCAACCGGATGATGAAAAAGCA
>LXNJ01001828.1_pt1 | contig 12190 bp, 10 predicted proteins | sample 809081 | NCBI WGS metagenome assembly LXNJ01 (sample SAMN04870510, study PRJNA318959) | sponge metagenome | biome: sponge; feature: marine sponge reef; material: water | host: Petrosia ficiformis | place: Greece: Milos, Mediterranean Sea | collected 2013-05-29 | depth 5-7 m
CCCGCCGACCACGAAACCGCCTACTACCGTCAAACCGTCACAGCCAACCCGGCCGTGACCCAACAACCCGAGCCTCTACAAAACCCGGCGTGATTCAGTGAGCTCCCGAAATGTGGTTCCGGCTTGGAACAGCTCGGTATTGCGCTGAATCTGCTCTGCTGCCAGCGACCAAGTGTCGTGCTGCGATGCCGACGGCTGGCCGTCGCCGCAGAGCCAGGTACGCGACATGTCAACGCATATCCCGTATGCCCCTACCAGGTCCGTGTCGAAGCCCATCAGCTCTCCGGCCTGCACTCGACGGCTGCTGGCCTCGTGATACCAGGGGTTAGTCCTCGGTCCCGACGACAGCAGCCTGGTCTCGATCCACTCGCCGTAGCGACGCAGACTGCCCGCCCACAAGGCGGCCCAGAGGTCCAGCTCGCTCACTCCGGCTTCGAAGATGGCCGCCATTTCGCCGACGGCGGCCTCGCATGCGTGCACTGCGCAGCGCATGGCCCGAATCTCGTCGACGCTCTTGACCGTGCGCGCCGTCTCCATGAGCGGCTCCCCCGCCACAATGGCGATCCCGTGCGATTCGAGCGCACGGGCGGCGCCCAGATCCAGCCGGTCGACTGCCAGACGTGGGCCCGCAAGGCGACTCGAGGTTTGACTGTGCTCGATGACGAGCTCGGCGACCTCGGCGGCCCAACGGTGGGCGATCTCATCTGCCCGCGGTCCGGCGAGGAAGTGCGTGTACGACGGAGCGGGGCGGATCTCATCGACGACCTCGGAATGCGCATCGAGAAACTCGCCCTCGGAGAACTCGAAGACGACGACGGGACCGTCGGTGTTCACCACGGCGAAACGGACCGCATTGTGCATGGTCCACAGCGACATGTTCGTCGTGTCCGTGGCGTAACGAATGTTGACCGGGTCGTACAGCAGCGCTGCGTCACAGTCCGCACCGCGCAACTGCTCGCGCACGCGTTCCAGCCGGTACCGGCGCAGCGCCGACCGGTCGGGAAGCAGAAGTCCTGCCGCGATCCACTCGGCCTCCAGCTCCGTCCCCGGGCCGAGGGTATGCATGTTCAGCTCCGTGTGATCCAGGAGCCATTGCGGAGCTTCGGCACGTCCGACGCCGATCTTGGGTCGGTGGCGCCGTTCGAATCCCTGCAGTGCCATGCCTGGGCGTCCTTCGGGAGGTCTGCGAGGCCTCGCAGCGAGACCGAGACACTGATGCGCGGCGAGCCTAGGGCAACGCGCATTGGCGAACCTCCTCGCTGACGAACTGATTGTTTTCCGCTCTTGTTCCCCGTTCTCATGCAGTCGGGCTCACGGGCCGCTCGGGCCACGGCTTCGCCTCTAGGGTCTGACCATGACTACGGAGGGCCACGACGGCGGATCGCTCACCGGGATCACCATTCATCCCATCAAGGGCTGTCGCCGTGTCGAGCTCGACTCGGTCGTGGTCACAGATACGGGTCTCGACGGCGATCGCGCTTGGCAGGTGGTGACCGTCCCCGACCCCGACGACAGCCTCGGCGAGGCCGTCACGCAGCGACAGAACGCAGCGCTTGCCACCGTCGTTCCGATTCCCATCGACGGCGGCTTGACCATCAGCGCACCCGAGGTCGGCACGATCGACGTGAAGCGGCCCGATGCCAACGACGTCACCGTCCATGCGCTCATCGGCGACGAGGTGGCCTGTGCCGACACCGGGGATGAAGCCGCTGAGTTCTTCGCCGAGGTCCTCGGATTCGGGGCCAGGCTCGTCGCGCTGACGCCCGAATCGTCCCGGCCGATGCGGCTCTTCCGCGGACGCCTCACTGGTTTCGCTGACGCAGCGCCGGTGCTGGTAGCCAACATGGCCTCGCTCGACGATCTCGTTGAGCGGGCCTCAGAACCCTTCGGGATCGAGCGCTTCCGGGCGAATCTCATCGTCACGAACAACGAGCCATGGTCGGAGGACTCCTGGACAGAGTTCTCGATCGGAGATGCCGATCTGGTTGCACGGGTGGAGTGGCCCCGCTGCTCTGTTCCCCAGATCGACCAGGACACGGGTGAGCGGCACCGCGAACCCGCCTTAGTGCTGCGCAAGCACCGATGGTGCTACTCCGCGGAAGGCTTCTCGGAAGGCATGCGGGGAATGCTCGAGGGCAACGCCATGTTCGGCATCGGCTGCACCATCGATCCCGAAAGCGCTGTGCTGTCGGTGGGCGACCCAGTCACGGTCACAGCAACCGGTCCGCCGCTCCTCGACCCGCCGCGCTGAGTCGGCGGCTCGATCGGGCTCAGTCGCTGGCGAGGAGCACGCCCCGCTCGGCGCGACTCAGGTCAGCTCGCCGAAAACCTCGTCGGTGTGCTCACCCAGCATCGGCGCTCGCTGCCAGGCCCACCAATCGCCGTCGGTCGTGAAGGGCGATCCGGGCACGGTGAAGTCGCCCAGCACGGGGTGGGACTCGGTTCGCCACCAGCCGACTGCTTCGAGGTGGGGGTCATGGCGGAGATCGCCGACAGTGTTGACCGGCGTGATCGGAATGCGCCGCCGCTGGCCTTCGACGAACAATTCCTGCTTGGTGAACTGAGTCGTCAGTTCCTCGACCCAGGCATCCACCGCCTCAAGGGCTTCGCGGCGCACCACGATGTCGATGAAGATCTCGTCCAGAATGCCCTTGTTGCCGGTCAGCTCGTGCACCCACTGCGCCATCGCGTTCCAGTGGGCCGGCTGGATGGCGATGATCGCCACATAACCGTCCGACGCCGGGTACATGCCCATCGGGCTCGTGACCGGTCGGCGGTTGCCGGCCCGCGGCCGCGGCACCTGGTCGTCGAGGTAGAGCGGCACGCCAGTCTCGGGCGACAGCCACAGGCCGACTTCCTGCAGCGACAGATCGATGGTCTGGCCCAGCGCCGGCTCGCCGGCTGCCGCGGCCTGGTTGCGCGCGCGCACCGACATCATCGAGCCGATGACCGCGTGCAGCGACGCCCCGTGCATCAGCACGCCGATCTCGCCCGCAGGCGCCAGCGGCGGTCCGTGGGGAAACCCCACGGTGGACGCCAGCCCGCACGATGCCCAGCCGATGAGGTTCGACGACAGCCAGCCGCGGCGCGGCCCGGTCATGCCGAACGGCGTGATCGACACCCACGTCAGGTGCGGGAACCTCTCGACGATGCCCGCGACGCCCAGTCCACCCCGGTCACGTTCTGCCAGCCACGGGTAGCTCTCCTGGGTTGCGGGGGGTGCGTCGTCGAGCACCACATCGGCCGAGCCGATCAGGGACACCAGCGCCGCTGTATCGCCGGAATTCGTCGGATCCAGCACGACGCTGCGCTTCGTCGCCCCGAAGTAGGCCCACCACAGGCTGGCCTCGAGGCCCTCATGGCCCGGAGCGAACGGCGGCATTCGACGGATGGGATTGCCATCAGGCGGCTCCACGCAGATCACATCGGCGCCGAGCGCCGCCCACACGCGGGTGCCGTACGCGCCCGACAGGCCGGTCAGGTCGAGCACCCGCACGCCTGCCCATGGGCCCTTCCCTCGCTGCACGGCGTTCACGCCGCACCGCCGGTGACATTTCCGTCGGCGTCGTAGATGTCGGCGATCCCGAGCGATTCGTACCACCGGTCGAAGGGGCGCTCCAGGGTGACCTCAGGCCGGGCGTCAGTGAACGCCACCCCGTCGTCGACCAACTGCTGCGCTTCGCTGTCGGAATAGCCGAGTTCGGCGAGCACATCGATCGTGTCGCCGCCCATATTCGGACCCGCACGGGTGACATAGGGCGGCGTTCGGCTCATGCGCAGCGGATTGCGCACGAACAGATCCCGTCCCAGCCTGGGGCTCGGCACCACCGAGTACGGGCGGCGGTCGTGCACCTGCGGGTCGACCATCACGCCGCGATGATCGAGCACCTCGTAGGCCGCTACACCCAAGGCCTGCAGCTCAGCGGCGGCCTGCTGCGCGCTGCGACGGGTGGTCCACGACGACAGCTCAGCGTCGATGGCGTCATGGTTGGCGATGCGGTCGGAAAGCGTGTCATGCGAATAGGTCGACAGCGCGTGGCGACCGCTGCCGCCGTGTGCGTCGATGGCCGACCATTCGGCGAGCGCCGCAAGCGAGCGCCACGCCTCGTCGCTCTGCACCTCCACGGCTACCCAGCGGTCGTCGCCCGCGCAGGGATAGATGCCAGCGGGTGCTGCCCAAGACACCCGGTTGCCGTTGCGGAACGGCTCCGGCACGCCCAGGTCCTGGCCCAGCAGGTACGGCCCCAGGAACGACACTGTGGTCTCGAGCTGGCTGATGTCGATGAACCGGCCTTCCCCGGTGCGGTCGCGTTCATGCAGAGCGCTGACGATCGACAGCATTGCGTGCAAACCGCCCATGTAGTCCGGCGGTGCGATCGAGGGAATGCCGGCTGGTTCCTCGTGGGGGAAGCCCGTCAGCGCATCCCACCCCACCAGCGGGGCTTGGTTCGGCCCGAACGCCCGGAACGGGTAGTACGGCGTGTCGGGGTCCACGCCAAAGCCGGTCATGCCTGCATAGACGATGTTCGGGGACACCTCGACCACCGAGGCGTAGTCGAGCCCGAGTTCGGCGATGCCCGGCGCGGCGAAGTTCGTCAGGAAGACGTCGCAAGTGGCCAGCAGGCGCTTCGCCGCTTCGAGCGCCTCGGGCAGTTTCAGCTCAAGGCCCACCGACCGCTTGCCGGCCGACATCTCGGGCACGTAGGGACTTGTGTCGCAGAAGACATCGGCGAGCTCGGGATCGCGCGCCCATGCCGAACCGAACGCACGTGCAACGTCGGGATAGCTGTGAGCCTCCACTTTGAAGACTTCGGCCCCGTGATGTGCCATCGCCTTGCCACAGCAGGGCGCCGCCACGGCGATGCTGATCTCGAAAACTCGGACCCCTTCGAGCGGCCTCCGCTGTGCTGTGCGAGGCGCAACGGCCGCTTCGGATCGCTGCTCAGCTTCCATAGCCCGGCGACCTTACTCGCAGCACTTGTGGCGGCTGCTACCCGTCTCGGGGACCCGTCACAACGGCACCGGATCGTGCTGCGTGCTAGGACAAGGACCGCGCCGAAGCCGGCAATGCCGAGCCGCATCCGGACAAGAGAGGACAAGCCAGCCATGTCAGATTCCGCCACCGACTCGCCCACCGAGATCGTCGACAAATTCATCGCCTGCATCGAAGCGAAAGACCTCGACGGAGCGGTCGCCCATGTCTCCGACGACGTCTACTACGACAACGTGCCGGTCGGCGACATGAACGGCCCCGATGCCATGAAGGAGTTCCTGGGGGGCCTGACGAGGGGCGACGGCCCTGTCGAATTCGAAGTGCTCCGCCAAACCGCCACCGGCAACACCGTCATGAACGAACGGGTCGACCGCTTCCACACCGGTTCGGGCCGGCAGATCGAGTTGCCCGTCATGGGAATCTTCGAGGTCAACGACGGACTCATCACGTTCTGGCGCGACTACTTCGACAACGGCATGTTCATGCGCCAGATCAAGGGCGACTGAGTCTGCCGTGGCCTACCAGTACGACGGCTTTGACCTGAGCGGCAAAGTCGCAGTCATCACGGGAGGCAACGGCGGCATCGGCCTCGGGTACGCCCGAGGCATCGCTGCTGCGGGTGCCGACGTCAGCATCTGGGGCACAAATCCGGACAAGAACGCCGCTGCTGAGGCGGAGTTGCAGGAGATCAACCCCTCCGCCAGCGCGCTGCAATGCGACGTCTCCGACGAGGAACAGGTCGAAGAGGCCATGGCAGCGGTGATCGAGCGTTACGGGCGCATCGACGCCTGCTTCCCGAATGCCGGCATCGGCACCCAGAACCAGAAGGGGTTCCACGAGCACTCCAACGAGGACTGGTTCAGCGTCATCGACGTCAACCTGCACGGCGTGTTCTTCACGCTGCGGGCCGCAACCCGACAGATGATCGCCCAAGGCGAGGGCGGGTCGCTGGTGCTCACCTCCAGCGGCACGGCCATCCAAGGCGCTGCCCGAGGCCAGGCGTACGCCGCGACCAAGGGTGCGATGCTGGCGATGATGATGGGGCTGTCGGTCGAGATGGCCCGCTACAAGATCAACGCCAACGCCGTCATCCCCGGCTGGATCGACACCGCCATGACCGAGCGGCTCTTCAATTGGGACAAGTTCGTCGACAACGTGATGCCGCGCATCCCGATGCGCCGGTGGGGTGTGCCCGACGATTTCGGTGCCATAGCGGTCTATCTCATGAGCGACGCAGCCCGCTGGCATACCGGCGATGTCATCAAGATCGACGGCGGTTTCAGCATCTTCTAACGCTTCGCGCATCGCCCCGTGCGATCATCGATTTACGAAGATGTGTTAGGTTTTTTTCGCGCGGGGATTCCGGCTCGCGCCGTCCGAACGACCGCGCTGTCCCACAGCGATGCGCCTTTCGGTGCCGCAGCGAGCCGGGCGCTGAATCACGAGGGGGACATCGTGGAGGAATACGACATTCACATCAAGGACGGCACCATCGTCGACGGGACACGGGTGCCGAGCTTTCGGGGGGATCTGTGGATCTCCGACGGTCGCATCGCCCAGGTCGGCGGCCGTCCCGACAAGCCGTCCCGCGAAGTCATCGACGCCGGCGGCTGCATCGTCGCTCCCGGCAGCATCGACTTGCACACCCATTACGACGCGCAGATCCGCTGGGATCCGTACTGCTCGATATCGAGCTGGCACGGGGTCACCTCGGTTGTGCTCGGCAACTGCGGCTTCGGCTTCGCTCCGTGCAAGCCCGACTTCCGGGAGCGCTCAATGCTCACGATGGTGCGCACCGAGGCGATCCCGCTGGCCGCGATGGAAGAGGGCATGCTGCCTAAGTGGGACTGGGAGACCATTCCGGAGTATCTGGACTCGCTGGACGCGGCACCCAAGGGCGTGAATGTTCTGCAGTACATGCCGACGGCGTCGCTGATGATCTACGTGATGGGTCTCGAAGCTGCGAAGTCGCGGCCGGCCAACAACGCCGAGCGCAAGGAGATGCAGCGACTACTGCACGAAGGCATGGACGCCGGGCTGTGCGGCTTTTCCATCCAGCGCCTCGGCCCCAATTCGACCCAGTCCGACTTCGACGGCTCGCCGATGGTCACCGACACGATGATCGACGACGACATCTTCGTGCTGGCCGAGGTGCTGCGTGAGCGCGACGAGGGCTTCATTCAGCTGACGCAGGCCACCAGCCCCGACGTCAACAACCCTGAGGATCTGGAGTTCAAGCGGCGACTGGCCGAGGTGAGCGGGCGACCGATCATCGACAACGTGGTGCCGGTCAGCCAGCGCAACCCCCGGGTGCACGAGGAACGGCTCGAATGGCTCGAACAGGCCCACAACGACGGGCTGCGCATCTTCGGTCAGGGTGCTTCGATCCGCACCGGCTTCGCCTTCTCACTCGACGAGTGGAACCTGTACGACTCGAGCCCGGCGTGGCGCGAAGCCACCACGGGCACGGTCGAGGAGAAAATACGAAAGATGTCTGACCCGGCCATCCGGGAGCGCCTGCGCGCCGAAACTGACGAAGCGGCAACGCTGTTCGCGAACACGCAGGGCGCTGTCGGCGGGCCGCCTCGCAAGCTTGTCGTCCAGGGCGTGGCTCGCCGGGAAGACATGCAGAAGTACGTGGGCAAGTCACTCGGCGAGATCGCGGAGATGGAAGGCAAGCACTACATCGACGTGATGCTGGACCTGTCGCTCAAGACTGGCCTGAAGACCGAGTTCCTGGGTGAGGGTCCCGACTTCAACGTGGACCACATGTCGGCGGTGTACACCGATTCGCCATACACGATTCCGGGCGTATCCGACGGCGGAGCACACACCAAGTTCTTCACCGGCGGTGCGTGGACGACCGACTTCTTGGCGTGGATTGTGCGCGATGAGCAGCGGGTGACCGTCGAGGAAGCGCACTACCGGATGTCGGCGCTTGCCGCCCATGCCGCGGGCTTCAAAGACCGCGGCGTACTCAAGGAAGGCGCCCCGGCCGACGTGCTCGTCTACGACATGGACGAACTGGCCATCGATCCTGAGTGGATCGGCGAGGCGGTCTACGACCTGCCCGGCGGCGAATGGCGCCGGGTCCAACGTGCCCACGGCTACCGCCACATCCTCGTGAACGGCGTCGAGACCTTCCAGGACGGCGAGTGCACGGGAGCGACCCCCGGCAAGCTCCTGCGCCACGGCCGCGGCTAGCGGCCGCCACAGCACAGCGCAGCTAGTCCGCGGCGATCACCTCGGCGAGGGCTGTGACGCCGTCGCGGATGTCTTGGTGGGAGAGGCTGCCGAAACACAAGCGCATGCGGCGCGCTCCCCATTCGGGGTCGACTGACCAGGCCGCGCCTTGGTTGAACTGGATACCGCGCTCGGCTGCGGGCGCCAGATAGCGCGCAGTGTCGGCGCCGGCGGGGAACGTGAGCCAGACGAAGATTCCGCCCTTGGGGTCGGTCACCTGTACTGGCCCGCCGAGCTTGATCGCAGCAGCGGACAACGCGCCCAGATGCGTGTTCACGGAGTGGCGCATCACCGCACATTTCTCGCGCAGGGTGTCGCGCAGCTGGCTCACGTGGTCGTCGAAATGGGCCGCGGCGTACTCGGCGAGCACGAGCTGTTCGAGTGCGCCGGTGCCCGCGTCGTCCTTGAGAGCCATGAGCTGGCGCACGATGGGCACGTCGGCGACGATGTAGCCCACCCGCAGCGCCGGCGCGATCGACTTCGAGAACGATCCGCAGTAGATCACCACGCTCTGGCCCTCCGAGTCGGCGCAGTCGATGGCGCGCAGCGTTGGCGGTCGCTCGCCGGTCCACTGGAGGTCCGAATAGCACTCGTCCTCGAAGATCGGCGCGCCGAAGTGCCGAGCGATGGCCAGGATCTCCCGCCTGCGCTCGGCGGGCATCACCGAGCCGGTGGGGTTCTGAACGGTCGGGATGGTGTAGATGAACCGCGGCGGTGTGCCTGCAGCAGTCAGCTCATCGAGCATCTGTTCGAGCCGTTGCGGGACAATCCCGTCGTCGTCGAGCTCGACGCCGACACACCTGGCGCCGCGTCGTGCCACTTTCGAGATCATTCCGCCGTATGTGGCCTCCTCGGCAACCACGACGTCGCCCGGGCGCAGGAACGCTGTGTTGACCAGGTCGAGCGCCTGCAGAGAACCGGACACCACCAGCACCTGTTCGCTGCTTGTCGGCATGTGCGCATTGGCCGCCAACGATGCGGCGACGAATTCGCGCAACCCCTCGAAGCCCTGGGGATTGCCGCCGAGGTTGTAGGTGGCGAGCTCGGAGCCATGCTTCGTCAGCACTGCCATGGCCGCTTCGGTCAGGCCACCCACCGGCACACTCGGCGAGTCGTTGTTCCCGCCGACGAAGCTGAAGCGCGGGATCGGCATCCACGCCCCGGCTGGCTGCGGCAGGCCGTCGACCATCTTGGCTGCCATGTCGAATGGGGTCATCAGGCGTCCGAAACCACGATTCGCTCTGCGAACAGCCACTGCCCGTCGACCTTGCGCACGATGTCGTCGTAGTGCCCGACCAGCAGAATCCTGCCGCCCTCAGGCAATGGCTTGACCATCTGGATGTGGCTGAACACGGTGGCTTCGTCTGCGTCACCGTCGGCGACGACGTTGGTCACCCAGTGCTGCGCTGAGTAGAACTCGGCGTATTGCTCCTCGGTGGAGTAGGCCTCGGCGAAGGCCCGCAGCTCGTCACGGCCGTTGAACGTGCCGACAATCCCGATGAATCGCCCGTCCGGTGTGAACGTGTTGGCGTATCCGTCAGCGTCGCCAGTGTCGATCGCCTTGTTGTAGCGAGAAATCAGGTCTCGGATCTCTACCCGGTCGTCGTTCGTCAGTGCCACAGCGCTCCCCCAGGGTCTGTCGGGCGTGTCGCCGTCAACCTACTTCGGCACGAATCCCGGGGCGCCGGCCCACTGTGCGTTAGCTATGCCTACCGGCCTGCAGCAGGCATTGTCACCATTGAGCATTCACCCTTCTGGATACGTACCGACTCCCATGCTTATACTTCGACTGGTGCGCACGGTCCGGGCATTTCGGTCGAGACGAGACCGGCGACACGCCGACCCGGCAGCGCCGGACGATCTGGCTCGCTACGGTCGAGATCGGCACTGGCCGGGGGCGCGCTCCATCATCCTCGACGGTATCTCCCACTCCTACACTCAGGCTCCGCCGCTCGGTTACTCCGATAGCGGTGACCTCACCGACGAGGTTTCCGGGGGCTGCTACTCGGTGCAGGACCTGTCCCTGCATGTCGCGCCGGGTGAATCCGTTGCATTGCTCGGCCCAAGCGGCTGCGGCAAGACCACGCTGCTGCGACTCATCGCGGGGCTCGAACGCCCCCTCGCCGGCACCATTCAGCTCGGCGACAGGTTCGTCTCGGGACCGTCGGGACGGGGCGGCACATGGGTGGCACCTGAGTCACGCCGAGTCGGGATGGTGTTCCAGGACTGGGCACTGTTCCCGCATCTCACCGTGGGCCGCAACGTCGGCTACGGGCTTGAGCGGTCCAAGCGAACCCCCGACCGCATCGCCGAAGCGCTCGAATTGGTGGGTCTCGGCGGCTTTGCGGAGCGCATGCCCGCAACGCTCTCGGGCGGGCAGCAGCAGCGTGTCGCGTTGGCGCGGGCGCTTGCACCGCGCCCGGGCGTGCTCTTGCTGGACGAGCCCTTCTCCAATCTGGACTCGTCGCTGCGCGAGAACGTTCGCAGCGAGGTTCGCCGGTTGCTGATCGAACTGGGCATCACGGCGGTCTTCGTGACCCACGACCAGGACGAGGCCTTTGTTGTCGGCGACCGGGTCGGCGTGCTCTGCGAGGGTCGCCTCGCACAGGTCGATACGCCCGATGGCCTCTACCGACGGCCAGCAGATCCGTTCGTAGCAGACTTCGTGGGCACGGCATCTTGGCTGCGCTGCACGGCCTTTGGCGGAGTCGCGCACACAGCGCTGGGCCGCCTGCCGCTCGGCGGAGCAGACGCTGCGAACAGCAACGGCACGCATTCCGACGTACGCGCAGCCGATGCAGCGACTGATTCCGTGACCGGCCCGGTGGATGTGATGCTCCGTCCCGAACAGCTGCGTCTGGCACCGGGAACCGCGGCGGAGGTCGAACTCGTCGAATTCTACGGGCACGATTCGATGGTGGTGGCGAACCTCGACGGCACCCGTCTGCGGGTGCGCTGCGGGCCCGATCCGAACGTCCGGCGCGGCGATACCGTCGCGGTCGAGTTCATCGGCACCGATGTGGCGGCCTTCGCCCCACGTGGTCAGTCCGCGCACAGCCTGTACGAGGAAACTCTGGAGCGAGCCGAGTTGCGATACCCCGCGGGAGCTGACGGCTCGCCGACACCTGCCGAATTGGAACTCTTCGCCGACTGATCGACTATTCCGACGTGGGGGGCGAACCCGGCCGCCTCCGCCCGCTTAGCCCGCGCGCAGCGGAGCGATGACCTGTTCTGCGAATCGATGCGCCGGTTCGGCGCTGTCAGGGTTGCCGAAGTCAAGCACGAAGTGGCGCATGCCGACGTCCACCAGCGAGGCCAAGAACTCGACGTACTCGGCCGATTCGCTGTCAGTGGTGGGCAGTGCACGTTCAACGGTGGTCGACATCTCCAAGCCGGCCGGATCGCGTCCGAGCCGCTCGAGCTCGTCTACCACGATCCCGCACTTGCGACGCAGCGATTCGAGATCTCGCCGCCATGGCGTGTTCCAGATATCGGCATGGCGGGCGGCCACCCGTAGGCCGATCTGCTCTCCTGAGGCGCCGATGCAGATGGGCGGGGCAACCTCGGGCAGCGGCGGCGCCGCCGCACCATCGATGCGGTAGTGCTCGCCTTCGAAGCTCGGGTCGTCCTGCGTCCACATCAATCGGCAGATCGTGATGACCTCCTCGAGCTGGGCGAAGCGCACTTTGGGCGACGGGAATTCGTAGCCGTACGCCTCGTACTCGTCGCCGCGCCAGCCGGCGCCGATGCCCAGGATGAATCGGTTGCCCGACAAGTACTGCAGCGTCGCCGCCATCTTCGCCGTCAGCGCCGGCGGCCGGTAGCCGTGCCCGAGCACGTGATGGCACAGCTGCACCCCGTCGAGACGCGCCGCACACCAGGTGATCGTCGTCCAGGCTTCGAGGAACGGGTCGGTCTTGGCGTCGAAGCCATAGAAATGATCGGCAATCCACA
>LXNJ01001829.1_pt1 | contig 12189 bp, 16 predicted proteins | sample 809081 | NCBI WGS metagenome assembly LXNJ01 (sample SAMN04870510, study PRJNA318959) | sponge metagenome | biome: sponge; feature: marine sponge reef; material: water | host: Petrosia ficiformis | place: Greece: Milos, Mediterranean Sea | collected 2013-05-29 | depth 5-7 m
AATTATCGGTTCAAGCTGAGTTGAAGAATGTCCGAGGCGCCAAATGCCAAACGCGCATTTGGCGTTGATTTGGCAATGAATTGCGCGACTACAAACGTGTTTTTTGTAAATGAAAGGCGATCAAATAGAAATGGTATTAGTTTGTTGTTTCCTAAGATGCAGTGTAGTGGTCGGGCAAGGTGGAAAGTTGTTTTCCGTCAAAGTGGTTGAATTATGGAATAATTATGTTAAATAAAAAATCATACTTGACAAATACATTAGATTATGATGTACTATAGTATGCCTTGAAATGTTTTCTTGTTTCCAGCAAGATTCGATATAGAAAAAAGTAGACATTTACGTTTAAACGTTCAGAACGTCTATGCTTACATTATAGATAAAAAGTGTTGTTATGTCAAAAGAAACATACAATTCAGTTGCGAGGCAAATTCTCGTTGTGTACTATTTTGTTGTTTTCAGATTTTTAATCATTTTGAGGCAGCCACAATTAAATGCTGGGCGCAGGAACGCGAATGGTTATAGGCATCTTCCCGATGCGGAGGAAAAACCCAGGAGCAGATAATGCCTACAGGACGAATTAAGTATTACAATTTGGATAAAGGATTCGGATTTATCGCACAAGATAGCAGTGAGGAAGATGTCTTCTTACATAGTTCCGCGATTAAGTATGCAGAATACGAGGAACTTCGGGTTGGGCAACGCGTAAAGTATAGCGTTGTTGAAGGCGAAAAAGGTTTAGTCGCTAAAAACGTTGAAGTGTTGCTAACACCGACAGAACGAAGGTGGTTACGACAAGGTAAAACTATTATTCCACGCGGCTACTCTGGATTTCCAGCCCAAAATCAGGATCAGTTCTTTGATGAAGATAAGTCGTTTTCCGATAAAACAAAGGACAAGGATTCTAATACGAATGCTAAATATACACAAGAACAATCGCGAAAACGACCTCAAAGTGAAAGTTCTACCACACAAACCGAAACGGTAACAGAAGAGAAGGAACAAACTTCCAGACAACTTAGTTTCGGTGATCTATATATCCTTAAGCAAATTAATTTTGAAACACCGATGTTTTTTGCGCTTTATAATGATGTACAATTGCCTGCTATTGTGTTAGAAATGACGCTTTCAGGATTAACACTTAATTGTAACGGTAAGGAAAAAATTGTACCAAAAACTGAGGTGAAGTATTGCTATAAGGACGTTGACGCAGAAAACGTAATTGCGCTTCTTCGCTATAATGAAGACATTAAAGCGAAACAACTCAAACCTGCTCTCTCTCAAGATGAAGGATATATCATTGATCCAGAAACAATTCGGCACGCTCGGAAAGATGGGAATTCAATTGAAATAATCCTTCGTGAAGGCGAAATTTTTCAAGGCACAGTTGACTGGATCAGTCCGTATGAAATCAAAATGGTGTTGAAAAACGGTTCTAAGGTCGTAGTTTTTCGACATGCTATCTGTGAGTTTACTGTTGTTGAAGAGGAGAAACAAGATGGAAACGCAACCTGAACAGGTAATTGAACATGTAATGACTGTCTATCACGAACTTGTTGCGGAAATTGATAGAGATGTACAACGGGTACGAGAAGAATACGGTCGGGTTCCTTGTCCGACAAATTGTTTTCAATGCTGCCTTAACACTTCAACAATACCAATTAGTGAAGTGGAAGCACGCGATCTCAAAACCGCATTGGACGCACTTCCAAAACAGATACGCGAACATATTCGTCAAAAAGCACAGCGGACTATCAAAGTATTAGAAGCGGAGGGTTATACCGCTGAAAATATGATAAAAGATTCAGGTATAGAAGCGATTGAAGTGGTCAAAGGGAAAACTTCTGGCGAATGTCCGATGCTTATTGGTGGAGTATGCTCTGTTTATGAACATCGCCCAGTGATATGTCGTGTATGGGGCTATCCAATTGATAACGGCAAGGAATTGGCTTGCTGTAAAAAAACTTTCATCGGACAACGTAAAAACTATGAACCTGTGAAGTATGCCGACTATTGGCAAAGGTGCAAAAAACTTAGCGAGGCACTCGGTGCTGTTCAGAAAACACCTAACTGTTATTTGGTTGCCCAGTTGTTAGAGGAGTAATGTTAGATTGATCATGATTAAAAAAACTGGCAGGTTGAAAGAGGCGAGAAAAGTGACTTAAGTAACCTTTGAGTCAGAGAGTTCGCGTAAAAAGGTGAATGTATAAATTCCAGTCTTGTGTCCGTCGCTCCACATTAACTGTATAGCGTAGCGTCCAACACGTTGAATCCCCACCAAATGTAATTTTTCCCAATATTCTTCCGATGGTACCATCCTAAACGGGTCATTTTCTTGTCTTATCGCATCACACCGTGCACACGGACAACTCTCTCGGAGTAATCGGTATGTGTGTTCACTCCGATGTCCATCCTTCCATTGAATTGATAAACTATGCGGCAAACGTTTGATTTCGGTGGGTTGAAATTCCAGCATTTGGAGTCAAAACGGATGTTAATTTTCAGGACGTTAGATAAGGACACCTAATTAACAAACCCGTTCGCCCTCTTTTTGAGATTAAAGAAAGTAATCTGCATTGATTTGTGTGAAATGTTCCCATTCTTCAGGGACATCTTCTTCCATAAAGATCGCTTCAACGGGACATTCCGGTTCACACACACTACAATCGATGCATTCTTCGGGGTCGATAAACAGTTGATTCACCTCTTCATATTCGTCGGGAGCATCAGTTGGATGCGGATGAATGCAGTCCACCGGGCAAACATCAACACAAGCGTTGTCCTTGAGGTCAATACAAGGCTCACAAATTACATAAGTCATTGTATAAATTCTCCTTTCGTTAGACTTTATACCAATTTCGCCTCATGAGCGTTGGGCTATTCTAACTTCAATAATACCATATACGATTTTGTTTGTCAAATATTAATTTGATTGAACGTGTAAAGTGTTTCTATTACCTATTTACACAGTAAAGAAAAAAATGTCTAATTTTTCATATTATGCACCCTTTTCTATATAATCTTGTGCCTTAACATTATAAGAAGGCATCAAACGTCACTGTTTTGTGAAATGGAATCAAACATTTTACGTTGGAATCCGTTTAATTAGCAAAAAATGCCTAAATTTCAATTTTTTCTAATTTATACTTGACATTTTTTACAGTTTTTTATATAATATACTAAACAACCAAGGTAGTACTGAAAAATATGGGTACCTCATATCTAAATTTATATTAGGTAGTACTAGCTTGGTTGCTGGGGGTGCCCACCATTTTTTAAAGATGGTAGGCGAACCCACGACCAAGCAAAATACTATCTGGAGGTGCTATAATGAAAACGCTTCTCAAAAAAGCGATTCTCGCAATCGCTATCATTGTTCTTATTATAGGTGGACTGTTCATCGTGAACATTAACATAGATGCAACCGATATACCTCCGCCTTGTGAACAACAGATCAAGTCGGAATGTTTCCCCACGTGGACAAAGACCGATTTGTCCGAACTTAAACCCGATCCCCGCTGCACGATGGACGCAGCAGAACCGGTAATCAATCCATAGGAGGATAGTTTCATGAAAGCCCAAAAATCTTTTTGGCAAAGACATTTGGCGAAAGTAATCGGATTTGTATTAGTCATCGCTTTATTTGGATCTCTCGCTGTCTTGAGATACAACCAAAAGCAACAACAAATTCAAGAATTCGGTGATAAACTGACAATGTTCAAACAACCACCGCCCGACGCAGCGGAAGGTGGACATTGGCATCAAGACGGCACGTGGCACAACGAACCACATAAGGGAATAATCAAGATTCCTGCACATAAGCCGGAAACAACCGATACTTCGCCCAACGAGCCACATCCACATGACAGTTTAACCGACGAGGAACATGCTGAAGTCCACGGAAAAGAGCAAGAAGATCGGGAAAAAGCATTGAAATATCTTGCTGAAGTGGAAAAGGAAGTGGCGGAATCAAAGGCAAGGCTTAGTGAAGCAGAACGCGCCTTTATGGAACAAAGGGAGTTTGAAGAACTTATACCAAACTTCCAAAAGCAAATTGTAGATGTGCTGGAAGTTGAGGATTATAATTTTATCTTCACCTATCCAACCCCAGCACAAATTATTGAGAAGTATTCAACCCCCGAATCTCTGGATGCATTCTGCAAGCGTCTATTGAAATATCAATCTCTTATCATAGAGATTTCAGATGAAATTAATAAACGCCCTGCTTTCGCAAAACGCATGCAAAGAAAATATCCTGATTTTATGGAAAATATAAATAAAGTTAAGGAATTAGAGATTCCACAACTCTACGCGGAGGGAACAAAATGAAACGCCTATCTGCTATTGTAATATTTCTCACCTTTGCACTCACCTTCTCTACAATGCCACATAGCTATCACCCATCGGATTACGACGCCTGGGACATGGCAAGACGCGGAAAGTTGCAAGCGGAGGAAAACACTTGGCGCGCTGACGAACTTGAGCGCATACAAGACGAAAAAGACAAAAACAGCGCAATGATGAACTTATTTACCTTTATCAACCCAACAATGGGCACAATCATTTCTATAAGCATGACACTTGACACAATCTTCGGAGGCAAAGAATGCCCAAAATGCAAGGAACAAGTTGACAGTCTTTGGGAACACCGTAGAAAATGCCCTGCAGGGCATTTTCATTGGGGATGTGTCGACGTAGAAGCATCAAATCACTTCTTTTGTCCACCACATCCAACCGACTGTATAAGATGTTACGGCACAGGTTGCTATCATTGCTATGATCCGAATAAAGGCAATAAATGCCTAAAATGTGGCGAAGCTGGCTCTCATCAATGCCCTTTTGAATGACGGTTCGTGTAGTCTCTCAAATTACAGGCAGGTTATCCGTTTTGGGTATCTGCCTGTCTTTTTGTGCGTTGTGTGGATAAAGCCCTCTGCACTGCGGCAGGTGCTGCTTTTTGCAGTGTTGCTTATCGCCTATGCTGTCGTATACAGCTTATTCCACGGCAACAATCGAAATCTTCCAACGGTCAGCCTGTTCAAATAGGATCTCTGGCTCCATAACAAAGGTTCGTCTTGCTTCAACTGCCAAAACGCTTCCTTTGACAGCATGCAGTGTCTGAAGTGTTTGCATACCTACTGTTGGGACATCAATACGAAAATCGTGGTTTTCAGATGCGGCTTTGGCAACCACAACGCCTTTCCCACCTAAGTCTCCACCTCTATAAATTGTGGCATCTGTTCCTTCAATAGCCTCAATCGCAAGAATAATCTGATTTTTGATGACAACAGTTTGTCCAATATCAAGGTTCGCTATCTGTCGTGCTATCGCTATGCCCATTTTTATATCGTCCCACTGTGCATCATTCGGTTTGCGTTTTGTGAGTACACCGGGTTCAGGTAATAAATCAAATAGAAAATGATCTTGATTTAGGATAGAGAGTCCCGCGTTTTGAAAGTGTTCAAGGACTGCTGAAACGAGTGAGGTGGGGCTTTGGCTACGATTCTGTGCCAAAATCTTGAGTGCGGTTGCATCAACTTGGAAGGGACGTAACAAGATACTTGGCTCAATTTTTCCAATTACGACGAGTTCTTTTATGTTTAAATCGAGAAGTTTCTGTGTTATTTTCTGGATCTGTCCTACACCGTAAGAATGGACTTCACACTGTATTTCAGTAAAACGTTGTTCATCCGTTTTTGTGATCTGTATGATTATCGGTTTTCGTCCTTGTGCTGCCGCGTTTTTCGCAACAAGGATTGGAAGTTCACCTGCTCCTGCGATAATGCCAAGTTTTTCCACGGCTCTTGTTCCATTCATGCATCCATAAGGCTATTTAGTTTCCGCGTTTTTTGCCATTTCTCGGTAAAGTCGCGAGCTGGAACTCGCTCCCGACAAATACCAAACGCTTATTTGGCGTTGATTCACAGAAAGAGGCGCAATGAATTGCTCGACTACAAACGCGTCTTTTGTTAATGAGAATCATCAGTCAAAACAGGTATTACTATGTATGTCGGATAGCATCAATTGGACTTAATTTTGCTGCTTGACTGGCGGGGTAATAACCGAAAAATATGCCAACAGCAGTACCTGCTGCAACAGAAATAAGCACAGATTTTATGGTGACAACAGAAGGCCATCCGATCATTCCCCTCATGAATTTGCCGACTGCCCACGCAAAACCTTGTCCGACTAATGCTCCTAAGGCAATACCGAGCAAACTGCCAATGAGACATAGGAGGATCGATTCCGTTAGAAATTGGAACCGAATTTGGTAGTTTTTTGCACCGACAGCTTTTCGTAATCCAATCTCCGGTATTCGCTCTGTAACCGAAACGAGCATAATATTTAGAATACCGATGCCGCCAACAATCAACGAAACAGAAGCAATAATAACTAACACCAACTCAATAATAAAGATCGTCTTTTTCGCGCTTTCAATGCCTTTTTGCGCTTGCCATGTTCTAAAAAAGGTGTCGTCCCCACCGTGGTTGCGTCTAATTACGGTTTGCACCTCTTTAACCGCTTGGTCTACCACAAGCGGACTTTTTGCACGAACCATAATGTGTCCAACGTTATCATGTCCCCAAAACCGAGTTTGGGCAGTTGTAATCGGAATGAAAATCATATTATCGTCACTTTTGCCTGCCTCTAACCCTGGACCGCGGCTTTCCATAATTCCGATAACAGTAAAACGTTTGTTATTGATTCCAACTTCTTTCCCGATCGGATCCATCCCCTTGAACTGTTCTTTCCAAACTCGTGAACCGATGACACAAACCTTATTCCAGAGGTCCATGTCTGTATCGGCGAGAAATCTACCTACTTCGGTATGCCATTGGCGAACTGCTTGATATTCAACTGTGGTTGCACGCATGTAGGTAGGTCGGTGTTTTCCCTCAATATCAAAGTTGATGTAATAACTGCCTTCCACGGTGGCAACTTCAACGGATGGACACTGTTCTATAATATCGCGTAGATCCGTCATATTTAGATAATGTGGGCTTGTGTTGCGTTGCCATCGATGATTACGCCTAATCATTCCTGGACGATAGACACCAAACATACTGGGCCCGCCAATCTTTTCAAATTCCAACATGATGAGTTTTTCGGCGCCAGCACCTAACGACATCATCGCTATCACACCTGCAATTCCGATTGTAATCCCTAAGAGCGTCAGAATTGTACGGAGTTTGCTTGCCCGAAGTGCTGAAAATGCTGTGATTAGGTTCTCTAAAATTCTCATTTTCAAAATGAATATATAACTACAAACGATATAGCAGATTTATGATTAACGATACACTTTACTGAGCGCTTACATGAAGATTAACTTATTCTTTCGGTAATTTTCTGTCCGCACGAGGCAGATGTGCCCGCTGCTGGCGAGGTTTTCTAACCTCGCTAAATTACCGATTTATTTTTTTTAACTTCATCAAAGCGCGCCTACCGGTAGCTGTTTATATTTTGTATTTCACCACAAACGGAATTTGCAAGTTGACAACTAACGCATTGCATCTGTCAACAAAACGTGTTAAAATGGCAACAGATTCCAATCAATACATATTCTAAAGTATACTACAAAACCAACAAATATGCAAATTTCTTGGAGATATATCAGTTGTGAAAACGAATTTCACCTATATTCCAAACGGTGCTTTGCTATCTTATCCAAGTATAGAAAAATCAAAAGCACATCAAGATGCGTTAGCCAAACTTGCTCGGTTTAGAAAGCAGGCATGGATCCAATTGGATTCTGCAATAATTCAGACGCGGTACCGACTACGGGTTATAGAGTTTCATTTTAAGGCATCAGAAACAGCTGCATCTATCCAAGGATACTTACGAAATGTTTATGAAAACGATGAGGCATTTTTTAATCAATTCTATCTGGTTGCAGAACCACATACAGATGCGTTATTTTATAACATCACTGATTACATTCAACGTTGTATAGCAAAGGACATTTCAGTCGCAGAACGGTTACGTGGTAGAACAATTCTTTACATCTATCAGTCTGAAGAAAACACTGATGACTTACTTAGCGACTCTGGTGTTAAAACCTTTGTAAAACGGGTTCTAACAAGTTATGTAGAGTCTTATGGCACAGATGCCGTAATCGGTTTTGCTATTGAACTGCCACGTTTCTTATCTGTGCTTGAAGCGGATGCAACATCAGTACCATGGAGTGGCACGCTACTGGAGCGAATTAAAGAAGAAAACTTCAAAGATAATCACAGAACTTCCTCGGGCGAGCGTGGAAGTTTCCTACCTATTCTTTTTACTGAAACCTATAATTCGTCAGTTATCAGAAGTGTTTTCTGGCAAGAATTGACATCACAATTTGCGAAGTGTTTCTTGGGAGGAATAAAAAATTTCTGTCATCAGCACAACTTAAGGTTAGCGGTAACACTAACAGAAAGTGCAAGGTCACTACAATATGAATTGGGGACACTTTTGGAGCAAGCGGATTGTTCAATTCTCATTACATCGGAGTTGGACACGCCGAGGCGTTTTGTTGTTGCTAAGTCGATGTGTAGTAATACACAGCATGCTGGAATTTTCAGAAAAGAGACACACACATCTTCCGAATCCCTCAGTGATGCTACCCTCGGATTTAATCAGTGGGTAGCAAATCGCGTGGGGCAGAACCATTCCGATACCTATCCACATGACTCTTTTGTCCAATTGTTGCAGGTTGGGCATCCAAAACGTCCAATTTTAATGTTATCACCAACGCAGAGTCTCTGGATGAAACCAGAAGAACAACATTGGAACAGCATAACAAAAGCCTGGGCGTGGCTGTGCCAGACAGTGTGGAACATGGGTTATGATTTTGATATTGTCTCTGAAGCACAACTCTTTGATGCCACCGTAGAAAACAAGGAAGGAGTGATCTGTCTCAATGGAAAGAAATATCGTCTTGTGCTACTTCCCAGTTGCCTATCCTTGCACGAAATGACTGTACAACGTTTAACAGAATTTTTGAAAGCAAAAGGAAGACTTATTGTCAACGCACCTATCCCGTACTTACTTAATGGACGAGTTGGACTTGAACCGTATCTACTGGAACGCCTAATCTACAAACACCGTACCACTATATTAGATGGTCCGCAAGGAGAAAGGGAAACGGATCTCAGGAAATTTCTCAGTAAATGGATTACGCCAACTATTTCTATTTATACAGAGCAGAAGAAACAACCAACGGAAACATTGCGGGTACATCACAGAACGCATGGAAAATACCAAACGTTTTATCTGTTCAACACCAGAGAAAAGCAGATTGAAACATTGGTCGAGATAGATGGTGAAGCACAAGTGGTTGAAGAGTGGCTTTTACAGACAGGAGAACAGATACCGTTAACTTTTTGGAAAGCGAACGGAAAGACGTATCTGAATCGGACCTTTGACCCACAACAAGGCAAACTATTAGTCATTTCCTAAACACCACCAGCGATTTGTGAGAAAGCACGTAGCATTAGTCGCCAGTTAGGTTAACGATGAAATATGTTATTGCAATAACAGTAGAGGATATGGTGCTAATCAATCCCCAATTCAGTTGAAACCGCTTATGTATCTCCAAGATGTCACCAGGATAGAGTAAAGTAGTGTCTGTGCCGGGTTTCAAAAGATGTTCTGTAGTTGTGCCATCGTGGCGATGGATATGAAACTTTTCTCGGTTTGCTTCTTTGTCAAGGCCTCCTGCCAATGCAATTGCTTTCTGTAACGTCAGCGGACCTCGAACGCGTTGCGCACCGGGTGTACGCACATAACCTGTGACATAAATAGGTTCTATTTTAAACGCATTCGGAACAAATAGAACGTCACCATCGGATAGAGAGATTTCTGTCCCGTTTTTATCAGTCGGTTTCCAAAATTGTTCGGTGACACTCAATTCAGTGAGTATACCTTCCTTATTAATTTTCACCAGGACAGTCAAATCAGCCGCCTCAGTGAATCCGCCAGCTCTTGCTAATGCATCAGCTATGCTGATTTTTTTTCGGATAAATAGTTTTCCTGACGTCTTTACTTCCCCTTGGACTTCAATTACACTGAGCGGCATTACAAACACCAAATCGTTGGTATTTACACGAATATCACGGTAAGGTTGGTTTGTTGACAGGTCGTAAGTTTCAATAGGTGCGGCAGGTTTTTTCTCAGTTCCATCTTCTGAAGGAGTGTTCTGAGTGATTTTTTCTTGTTGTGTAATAGCATTAAAACGTATTAATTGAACCTGTTGAACGTCAGCGTTCTCTGTCATCCCACCAGCGAGAGCGATTGCGCGAGATAAGTCAATATCAGTTTCTGGGGATATACCATAGCGGCCAGGAGTGGTTACCGCGCCGCCGACATAGACACTATTCTCTTGAGATATCGGAGAGACCATAATTACCGGATTATTAACAAGGCTCTCTTTTAATAGAAAGTTTTGGATAATCCGATTAACTTCTTCAGTTGTTTTTCCAGCAACCTGCAAATCGCCGCCGAAGTAACTAATTCGTCCATCTTCTCGAACCATCACCGACTGTGAATATTCTGGCTGTCCAATTACTGCAATTAATAGGCTATCCCCTTTCTTAATGCGGTAAACATCACCAAAGAGCGAGGTGCTTGTAATCAAAAACAGTAATATTGTTGCAGCTTGCAAGCGACGCGAAGTGAGATAGGCAACTTGCAAGCTTCGCAAAAAACACGTCATAATTTATCCTAATAGATTTTTGATATATTTTTAATATTTGCTTACTTATCTAACGGAACACTTAATTTAAAAAGTGCAAGTTGCTCTTTCCTTATTGGGACATGTTTACGCGCACCAATCTGTCTCGTTGGCTGCTTTCGCCAATAGGGTTTGACGTAAGTACCACCACATCGACGGTATCCATTAACGTAAACTTTTCCGCTCGTATCAATATGAGGTTTCATTGTCTTAAATAAGGTAGATTTGCTTTGCCAGCATAGCAGCATATTACCCCATACGCTATAGGACCTTTCTACGAATGCTAAGCTTCTTTCAGCGAATCGAAATATGCTTTGAGACATTCCCGGGCCCGTTGCACACTAAAACCTGGTACAAGAATATCTCCACATTCAGACTTGCCAACGTTACCTTTTATTCCACCGAGAGCTGGCATTTCATGAGTTCGCAAATAGACATCAATCCCTTCATCCTCTAACACACTTTTGAGGATATGTCCGGCGACTTCATTCGGTACAGATTGGACAACGTACCAGTCAACTGCCTCCGGAACTTGTGCAGGAACTAAGCCAGGAAGAAGATCCTCCTGACATTCTGAACAAGTCAAGACATCTTCCCCATATTCAGTTTTGCATTGCGGACAAAACGGCATAATTTTCTCCTCATGGATTATTTACTCAGCATCGTATTCCACTTGAATCTGAACCCAAGAATCCCATTTATATATAGCGGCAAATTCTTTAACGCTTAACTTCCCATTCTCTATGTATTGTTGCACTATCTCAGAGTCTGTGTCTTTAGAATAACGTACCCTTAATATAAGCGTTTTTCCATCGCCCCTGGAACAAATATTATATTAAGTGTTCCGGTAAGTGGTATGTTCGTATATGGCAAAAATGAATTTAACATCATTGCTAACCATTCTAACCGGGATGGGGTGTATTCTTCAAAGCCAGGTGCTTTTTCGGACATCATTCATCTCCTATGTTGAATATTATTTAGTAATACGGTAATAATGAGACCTATCAGTGTAAGAAGACTTGTAACGCCGAGAACAGTTAATGCCGTAATGTGTGCTCTTATGCCTTGATGTCATCTCTAAGGTCTATTTGGACTTCCCTGATGTCTTTTTTCATGTCCGTTTTAACTTGTGCAACCTCTCCACTGACTTGTGTGATGTCTTTTCCAAAATCCATTTTAACCTCACTAATCCGATTTTCAAAGCGTGACTCAACCCTACTCAATTCTCTTTGGGTCTCTTCTCTTTGAATCCGATGAGCCTCCAGATTTCTGAGTATGCTATTTTCAATCTCTATCATGACACTCTTCAGGTATTGGCGTTGCAACAAGTATTATACAGATTCTATCATAACAAGATAAAAATTGCAAATATACCTTATTCCTTGGGTGTGTAAAGTTTTTGGCATGAAATTGAAATGAATGGAGTTCTTGTAGAAAATGTATATAAATGGTATCCTACCCTAATAATTATCACTATTATA
>LXNJ01001830.1_pt1 | contig 12189 bp, 9 predicted proteins | sample 809081 | NCBI WGS metagenome assembly LXNJ01 (sample SAMN04870510, study PRJNA318959) | sponge metagenome | biome: sponge; feature: marine sponge reef; material: water | host: Petrosia ficiformis | place: Greece: Milos, Mediterranean Sea | collected 2013-05-29 | depth 5-7 m
GGCCTTGACGATCTCGATCCCGCGCGGGTCCCGGAGATCGACGCCCACGCTGCGTTTCCCCTGGTTCCACTGGTTGAACATGCCGTTGGTGTTGAGCGAAGGCTCGACCCCTTCGGGTGCTGCCGGTCCGCGCCGGTACAGGTCGGGGCGGACGGACGACTCGACGCGGATCACGTCCGCGCCCAAATGAGCGAGGTTCATGCTCCCGAACGGCCCGGCCCACACCCACGTCAGGTCGAGAACGCGGACGCCCTCGAGGGGCCTCGTCGGCGACGACGTGGGGGGCGGGATAGGCTCCGGCACCGCGTCCAGTACTTCGCCGTTGTGCTCGCCCAAACGCGGCGCCGGCCGTCGGTACATCGGGCGCTCGTCGTCGATCAGCAGGGCGGGAGCGACGTAGCGGGTGTCGTCACCGGACAACGTCGTGAAAAACCGCCGATGCGCGAGATGGCGATCGCCCGCCAGGTCCTCGAACGTCATGACCGGCGCGAAGCAGATGCGCTGCCGCTGCGCGGCGTGGTACAGGTCGAAGGTGTTCCAGCCGCCGATGAAATCCTCCAGGAACGTGTGGATGACGTCCTGGTTCTGATTGCGTCCGGCCGGCGTGGCGAACACCTCGAGCGTCGCCCACTCCGGGTTGCCCATGAACTCGACCAGGCGTTCCCACTGGTCCTGCTCGATGCAGGCGAGGAAGATCGCGCCGTCCTTGGTGTCGAAGATGCGCCAGGGGATGAGCGAGCGGGGCACGGTGCGCTTGATGACGAAGCCGTGGTACGTGTAGACGTGGATGCCGAACTCCAGCACGGATGCCACGTAGGCGAGTACCGAGAAGTCGATGTACTCGCCGACGCCGCAACGCGCGCGATCGCGAACCACGGCGAAGACCGTCATGGCGCCGGCGACGCCTGCCATCATGCTGCAGTGGTGGCCATGCATCTTGAGCGGCGGATAGCTCGGTTCGGGGTGCGCCATCGGGCACAGGCCCGCCCAGCCGCCGCCGTGGGACAGGGTCAGTTCGCTGGCTGCGAAATCGGCGTACGGCCCGGTCAGGCCGAACGGCGTCATCGCGAGGACGATCAGGTCCGGACGGGTCGCATGGATCGAGGCTGGATCCAGGCGGAGGGCTTCGGCTTCGTCTCGCGGGAATGAGTGCACGACGACGGTGGCCCAGCCGATCAACCGGGCGAGGCGGTCCTGGCCGCCATCGGTGCCGAGGTCCAGGCAGATGCCCCGCTTGTTGAGATTGACGGCGAGGAACAGGCCGCTACGTTCCTCGTCGACAGCGTCCGCAAACGGGCCGAGACGTCGTGCCGGATCGCCTTCGGGCGGCTCCACCTTCACCACGTCCGCACCTTGATCGGCGAGTAGCCGCGCGGCGTACGCGGAGGCGATTCCGTTGCCGATTTCAAGGACGCGCAGTGTCTGGGAGGTGGACATTCTTTTCTCTCTGAAGGGCGTTGTCGGTCACCAGCCGCGACGTGCGCGAAGGTCCGCGAAGGTCTCGAGGTGGCGGACGTGATCGCCGGCGAAGCGCAACACGATGTGCTCGACGCCCACGTCGACGAAGCCCTGAATCCAGTCAGCCACCTGCTCGGCGGTGCCGCCGAAGCAGGCTTGCGCCTTGCGCATGACGGGTCCGGGTACGTCGTAGTAGGCCGCCAGGAAGTCGTCCACCCGTTCAAGCGCCTTGTCGGGTGCGTCGTCGATGTAGCAGGTGAGGTAGTGTGCGCCCGACGGTGTAGGTCGCCTGGCGGCGTTCGCATGGTCGCTGACCCGGTGGTAGAGCCGTTGCCACTGCGCGGGGTCGTCCGGCCAGATCGGCAACCAGCCGTCCATGTAATTGCCGACCCGGGCGAGGGCGTTGGGATGGGATCCTGCGCCCCACACGGGTGGCCCGTCGGGGCTATGCGGCAAGGGGCCGAGTACCGCGTCCCGCAGCGTCCAGCGCCCATCCCAGTCGACGGGTTGCCCGCCCCACAGGGCGCGCATCAGTCTCAAGCCTTCCAGCAGTCGGCCCACGCGGCGTTCGAACGGCACGCCGGCGGCATCGAATTCAGCCCGGATGTTCGGTCGGTCGGCGGCGATGCCGACGCCGACCACGAGCCGTCCGGCGCACACTTGGTCGAGGGTTGCCAGTTCCTGTGCAAGGACGACCGGGTTGCGATAGGCGGGCAGCAGGACGGCTGTGCCGAGCGTGGCTTGTTCCGTCCGGGCGCTGATCGCGGCAAGCAGCGTGAGCGGATCGTGCCGGGGCCGTGCGAGGAGCGAGTCCCCTACCCAGACGCTGTCGTACCCGGAGTGCTCGGCGCGCACGGCGAGATCGAGTAGTGGTGCCGCTGCCGGCGTGCCGCGCATGACCGCTTCTCGGGTGGGGATCAGATAGCCGAAACGGGTCATGCAGCGTCCGGTGTTCTCGGGTCAAAAAGCATAGCGCACGGCAGCGGCAATACGCTGCCCGAACGCTCAGGGCACCTTGTCCGGTGGGTAGACGCCCATGCGTCGGTGGGTCATTGCCGCTGCTGTATGATCGAGCGCTTTTCGCTTGGAGCGTCGTCGATGCCCTACCCCGAGAATGTCCCGATCGAGGATTGGCTGGCACAGGAGACGCCGGAAGACGTGCTGGAACCGGACCTCCCGATCATCGATCCCCACCACCATCTGTGGGACATGCGCGGGTCAAGGGCACCCTGGGAGCAAAAGGTCTACCTGTGCGAAGAGATGTCCGAGGAGATTCGGGCATCGGGGCACAACGTGGTGCAGTCGGTATTTGCCCAGTGCGGTGCCTTCTACCGGGCGGACGGGCCGGAAGAGATGCGCGTCGTCGGCGAGACCGAGTTCGTGCACGGCGTTGCCGCGATGAGCCGGTCCGGGCGGTACGGCAGCGCACGGCTTTGCACCGGGATCTTCAGCGCCGCGGATCTCCGGTTGGGCAAGGCCGTGGAGCCCGTGCTCGAGGCGCACCTCGCCGCGTCGCCCAACTTCCGCGGCATCCGCACCGGATTTCCGGCCGACCTCGACGCGCAATTCATGGCCGGCTACGCATTGCTCGGCAAGTACAACTTGAGCTTCGACAACTATTCGCCGGACTGCGAGCGGCTTCCCGCACTCGCCAAGCTGGCGGAAGCGCATCCCGAGGTGCCCATCATCGTCAACCACCTAGGCGGCAAGATCGATCCCGCAGCCGATTCGTCGACCGTCTCCCGTTGGCGGGAGTGCATCGATTCGGTGGCCGGGTGTCCCAACGTCGTCATGAAATGCGGCGGTGCCCAGCAGCGTGTCGGCAGGTCATGGGAGCCGCCGTTTCACATGCATCAACGGGCAGAAGGCCCGCTAGGTTCCGAGGAGCTCTGCGACCTGGTCTATCCGTTCTACCGCTACGCCATCGAAGCATTCGGTCCGGACCGCTGCATGTTCGAGAGCAACTTCCCGGTGGACAAGGAGTCGGTTTCGTACCGCACGTTGTGGAACCTGATGAAGCGCATTGCCCAGAGAGCGGGACTGAGCGACGCCGAGAAGGCATCTGTATTCAGCCGCACGGCAGCGCGCGTTTATCGGCTACCGGCTTCCGGTTGAGCATCTATGCGACCCGCCTCCTGCCGTCAATGGAACCTGACGCGGTGCGCCTTGCTGATCCGCCGGGCAACCTGCCCGTCCACCCCGGCTTGGGCCGCGAACTTCGGCCACTCCGCGACCGCCGCGATCACTTCATCCACAATGCGTCTAGCGGCAGCGCTGCGCAGCCCTGAGCTCTCGGCGAAGCGTTCAAGGTCCGCACGCTCGAATCCGTCGCGCTTCCCCGCAACGCTCATTTGGTGCTCGCGCGTCCAGGCTCCTTCCGCGTTGTATGCGTAGGCTACGTCGTACGCTGGCGACAGCCGCCAAACACCGCGCCGGTCCATCAGGAACGCGATGTTCTTAACGTGATCGTCCTGGTTGCGCGCCACGATGTTGAACACGGCACGCCGATACTGCTCCTCCGCCGCCGACATCCCGAGCCCAAGGGCGCGGATGCTCTGCATCACCTGCTCGTACGCATACGCCCCTGCCACGTTGTAGTCGAAATGGCGCAGCGCCCCGTACGTCTGCATGTGGATCTTCCGCCCTTGCTCGTCGCGGTCGAAGCGCCGGGTCATGAAGTGACTCCGGCCGCCTTCGTGATGCAACCTGCACTCGGTCATCTCGATCCCCGCGGCGCACGCCATCATGTGGTACGCGTATTCGATCCGCCCGTAGCCAAGCGAGTCCGACAATTCCGACTCCTCCCCGACCCGCACGCCGTCGAACTTCAGCAGCCAGTCCTCGAACCCGTCCCCGTGATCCACCTGGCCGGACCTGAACTCGCACGTCTCCGGATTCCAGGCCAGCACCGCCTTCGCTCGCGCGCCGCCGGCGGACGTGCCGACACTCAAGATGTCCTCCAACGCGGTGCTGCCATCTCGGGGACCCAACTTTCCCGACAACTGCTTGCGCTCCGCGAGCGCCCTGTTCGCAAGATCCACCAGTTGCGCGATCTCCACCCGGCGCATCCGGTCCCGCCGACGCAGTCCCGGTTCGAACTCGAGCGCGCCAACCCCGCGCCGACCGATGTAGCAGAGCCGGTCCACCGGGCTGAAGTCTTCCGCGGCGCGCCCCGTCTCCGCCAGCCAGACGTCGATCAGCGCGTTGCCGTAGCGGTCCGGCAGCGCGTCCGCCAACAGTCCCGGGAGCCCCTTGAACGCGTCGCGTCCGAGCTCCGGGAACGTGTAGGGCGCCTCCCGCACCGGCATGGTGATCGGCGACACTTCGATTCCGGCCGCCACGAAGCGTGGGTCGTACTGGAAGACGGCGAGGCCGCGCGCGGCATCCCACGAGACCGCCCCGATGCGGCGTCCCCACAGCATCACACTCGCATCAGTCATCCGGCCCGTCCGACCAGGCCCAAGGCTCCTCGCTCGCCGGGGTCTTCGGCCTGGCGCGCCGACGTTCCCGACCGCGGGACTGCACACGTTCGATGGGGCGGATTTCCTGCGCCGGAATGCTGCTCATCAATCCTTCGGCAAGCCCGAGCGCAATCGCGACGCGCAGCGCGCTGTCCAAGCTGGTCGGCTCCCCCGCTTCCAGCCGGCGCAACGTCCGCAGCGCGATACCCGCGTCCTCCGCGAGCGCCGCCTGGGTCACGTTCCTCGCGAGCCGCTGGCGAGCCATCCGGGTGCCGAGTTCCGCCCGCAAAGCGCCGGACGTCGTCCCCGTGTGAATCGTATTATCAGCCATTTATGGCCCTCTAAGTTATATTATCTCGATAATAGGCTTCATATTACCTACATCGAATAGTCACATGCAAAACAAGCCGTATTTGACCTGTTATGTTCTAATACTCAAATAACAGGTAATGAAATGCCCCCTATGGGTATTCTGTGGTGTCCGAATCGGGTGATCGGACGGCCGCGTCTCGAGCTGGATCGTCTCGGGCAGCTGGCTCCATTCGGGAGGCGCATCCTGCACCACACCAGCAAGCTCGCCCCCCGGAATGCTGGAGATTGGCTCGCAGCCAGACACCGCGAGCAGACAGGCCACTACCAGGACGATACGGGTCATCGCGACGCTCCTCCAACCCACCCTGCGCATGCTACCAGCCCGCGACGGATCGCACGCAGTCGACGACGGTCCGCAACCACCAGTCATTTCGTGGACCTGCGGGACCAACGGCTCCGCGCGGACTACGATGCGCTTGCGACGTTGTACAAGCTCTTGGAGTTCGTGGTGCGTGATCAATCTTCCGCTACCGGGACGAATTCAGGAACGCCTTGATGACACGTAGCACGCCCCCTCTGCTGCCGGTGGTAGGCTCGAACCGCTGAGTGTAGGTACGGGTCTAGCTCAGATGAGAACGCCCGTGTCCGAGACGCCTCGTTGGATCAACCGCGAGGCCAGGCCTCAACAGTGGAGATTGTGTTTCCGGTACGACCTCGGCGACTCCTACGACGCAGAGATCGTCGACTATCACTAGAGGTATCCCAATGACTAGGCTCGAACCTGTCCATCCCGGCGAAGTTCTGAAGCAGGATTTCATGGTACCACTGGGGCTCTCCGACACGGGCCTTGCGAGGGCGATCGGGGTGACGCCGGCGCGCGTGAACGAGATCGTCCGCGGTCGCCGTGGCATCACCGCCGAGACCGCGTTGCGTCTCGCTCGCTACTTCGGCACCGACCCAAACAGCTGGATGAACCTGCAGACCTTCTATGAACTCGCCCTCGCCGAACGGGACGCGGCAGCGGCGCTTGCAGCCATCCGCCCGCGCGAGGTCTCCTGACCTTTCATCGTCGCACAAGCCGAACGGCCACCCACCCGGCCGGTTGTGCTGGCGTCCTTCGAGCCCGGCGGGGCGCGCCCGTGGACTCCAAAGCGCTCAGAGGCACTCGAACACCGCACCTACCAGCCTGTTCCCACGTGTGTCTGCCTCGATCCCCGGCTGCATCTGGTTCATGGCATAGCCCACGCCGAGTTTCCGGTCGGGATCCGCGAAGCCGATCGAGCCGCCGGCGCCGTTGTGGCCGAACGCGGCCGAGTTCGGACCGTACTGACCTTCGGTATTGAGGTTGATGCCGCGGCCGCGGCGCATCGGCCGGCCGAGAACGAGGTCGTCGGTCATACCCCACTCTTCCACCGTCATGGCCGCGATGGTTTCACGCTGGAGAACCCGCTCGCCGTCGGCCAACGCGCCATAGACGCGGGCGATCCCGCGGGCGTTGCCATGGCCGTTGGCGGCCGCGATCTCGGCCCGGCGCCATGGTGCGCTGCAGGCGTCCTGCCATGGGCGTACGGATGGATTCTGCAGCGCGAACCGGAACAGTGGCGGTACCTTGGCGCCCATGAGAGTCGCCGGATCGGGCTGCACCCGGGCGTGGTTCGGCCCGATTAGATCGGCTACCCGGTGATGTTCCGAGTCCGGCAAGCCGATGTGGAAGTCTGCATCCAGCGGGCCGGCGATGCGCTCACGCAGCAGTTGGCCGAGACTCTTCCCGGTGGTCCGCAACGCCAATTCGCCGGCGAGGTATCCCCAAAGGATGGCGTGATAGCCGGCCGCGGTGCCCGGTTCCCAATGCGGCTCCTCGGCTGCGATGCGCGCGGTCATGCGCGGCCAGTCGTACAGATCGGCCACGGTCACCGGATCGCGCAGGCCGCAGACGCCGGATTGGTGCGATAGGAACTGGCCGACGGTGAGCCCATTGGCTCCTGCGCGAAACTCGGGCCAGGTGTCCGTGACGGGTGCGTCGTAGTCAAGCAAACCGTCTTCGACGACCGTGGCCAGCGTCGCCGAGGCGATTCCCTTGGTGGTGGAATAGACGTTGACCAGCGTGTCGGCATGCCACGGTCGCGAACAGTCGCGATCCTGGAACCCGCCCCACAGGTCGACCACGGTCTCGCCGGCCACGACGACCGAGAAACTGGCGCCGACCTCGATGTCTTCGGTGAAGTTTCGGTCGAACACGTCGCGCACGCGCTCGAACCCGGCGGTGGTGGTGCCGTGTACAGGGAAGTCGACCATCTGTTGTGTCCTTGTCGGCGATTGGCGCGCCCGGGCGCGCAACATACACCACCGCGTACCGGTGCCTATAATCGCCACATGAATGTTGAACCGCTCACCCCCGTGATCGGGGCCGAGGTCCACGGGGTCGACCTCGCCGCCTTGGACGATGCAGACTTCGCCGTAGTGGAAGCCGCGCTCCTCGACCACCAGGTGTTGTTCTTCCGCGATCAGGAACTCGATATCGACCAGCACAAGGCGGTGGGCCAACGCTTCGGGCCGTTGCACATCCATCCGAGCGCGCCACCGGGCGCGCCCGGTCACCCTGAGATCCTGAAGGTCCACGCGGACGGGAACACGAAACGCACAGCGGGTGATGGCTGGCACTCGGACGTGAGCTGCGACCCCGAGCCGCCCATGTTGTCGATCCTGAAGCTCCACACGCTTCCGGCGGGAGGGGGCGGCGATACCCTGTTCTCGAGCATGTATGCGGCCTATGACGCCCTGTCGGGCGCCATGCAGACCTACCTTGCCGGCCTCACCGCGGTCCACGACGGCGGGCCCAACTACCGGGACCGGAATCGCCGGGTCGGCTACGACGACAGCGACCGGGTCTATCCACGCGCCGAGCACCCCGTCATTCGCACCCACCCGCGCACCGGCCGCAAAGGCATCTACGTCAATTCAGTGTTCACCACCGAGCTGTGCGGTGTCCCGAAGGCCGAAGGCGACGCGATCCTTGCATTCCTCTACGCGCACATCGCCAAGCCGCAGTTCCAGTGCCGGTTCCGTTGGGGCGAGAACTCGGTCGCGATGTGGGACAACCGGTGCGTCCAGCACATGGCGATGTGGGACTACTTTCCGCAGACGCGCAGCGGCATGCGCGTGACCGTCAAGGGCGACCGTCCTTTCCATTGATCGGATCTTGAAGTGGGAGCTGCTATGAAGCCAATGCATGGGTTGGCCGCTGCCTTCGTGCTTTCGGGCTTGCTGGCCGCGTGCACCTTCACGGCCACCGTATCGCTGGAGGGCGAGCCGCAGGAACCGGCTGCCGGCGCTGTCGAGGCCACGGAAGTCGCGTCGGTCGAAGGCATCACGGAGTACCGCCTGCCGAACGGGCTGCGGTTCCTGCTGTTCCCTGACCAGAGCAAGCAGCAGATCACCGTGAACATCACCTACCTCGTGGGCTCCCGCCACGAGGGCTACGGCGAGACCGGCATGGCGCACTTGCTGGAGCACCTGGTGTTCAAGGGCTCCACGGACCACCCCGACATCGACGAGGAACTCTCGGAGCACGGCGCGTTCGCCAACGGCACCACTTGGTTCGACCGAACCAACTACTACGAGACGTTCCCGGCGAGCCTGGAGAACTTGGACTGGGCGCTCGACCTCGAGTCCGACCGCATGGTGAATTCGTTCATCAAGGGCGAGGACCTCGCCTCCGAGATGACGGTCGTGCGCAACGAGTGGGAGGCGGGCGAGAACCGGCCCGCCAGCGTGCTCATGGAGCGCGTCATGTCCACCGCCTACCTGTGGCACAACTACGGCAACTCGACCATCGGCGCACGCGCGGACATCGAGAATGTCCCGCTGGACCGGCTGCGGGCGTTCTACCGCAAGTACTACCAGCCGGACAACGCCGTGCTGATCGTGGCGGGCCGCTTCGATCTGGACGACGCCATTGCTTTGGTCGAGGATAAGTTCGGCGGTATCCCGCGGCCGGACCGAACCGGCGCCAATCAGCTCTTCGAGACCTATACCGCGGAGCCTGCCCAGGATGGCGAGCGGACGGTGACCTTGCGCCGCGTCGGGGACGTGCAGCTGGCCATGGCGGCCTACCACGTTCCGGCCGGCGCCGACGATCAGTTCGCGGCGGTCGACGTGCTCGCGCACCTGATGACGACGCAACCCGCCGGCCGGCTGTACAAAGGCTTGGTCGAGCCGGGCTTGGCGGCGTCGGCAACCGCATTCGCCTTCCAACTCGGTGAACCGGGCCTGCTCATAGCACAGGCGGAAGTACGCAAGGACGGGGATCTGGACGCTGCGGCGGTGGCCATGCTCGAGACGCTGCACGGGGTGGTGGAAGAGCCGCCGACCGAGGAGGAGGTGAACCGTGCCAAGACCGAGTACACGGCGAACTTCGATCTGAGCTTCAACAACCCGCAGTCCATCGCGTTGCAGTTGAGCGAGTGGGCCGCCATGGGCGACTGGCGCCTGCTGTTCCTGCACCGGGATCGCATCGAGCAGGTCACGCCAGCCGATGTGCTGGCGGCTGCCAAGGCCTACCTGTTGCCCTCCAACCGCACGCTCGGCTTCTACTCCCCGACGGCGGAGACGCCCCGGCGCGCGGAAGTGCCGGCCAAGCCGGACGTGGCGGCGCTCGTGGCGGACTACCGGGGGCGCGAGGCGGTCGCTGAAGGTGAAGCCTTCGAGCCGTCGCCCGAGAACATCGAACGACGGACGACGAAACTCACGCTGTCGAGCGGCATCGAGGTGGCCCTGTTGCCGAAACGGAACCGTGGCGACGCGGTTAGCTACGTCTACACCTTCCGGCACGGCACCGAAGAAGCGCTTGCCGGCAAGTCGACGGCGGCGAGCTACGCGGGTTCGATGCTGCTCCGCGGCACCACGGAACGCTCGCGCCAGGAAATCATGGACGAACTCGACCGCCTGAAAATCCGCGGCAGCCTGTTCGGGTATCCGGCGTCGGTCAACGGCACGGCGACGACGATCCGCGAAAACCTGCCCGCTGCGTTGCGCTTGCTGGGCGAACTCATGCGCCAGCCCGCGTTCGCAACCGCAGAGTTCGAACTCCTGCGGGAGGAGCGGTTGGCGTCCCTGGAGTCCCAGTTGTCGGAACCGAATTCGCTGGTGCCGCTCGCGCTGCTCCGTCACCTCAACAGTCACTACCCGACGGACCACGTCAACTACGTTCCGACGATCAAGGAGCGGGTCGCCCGCGAAAAGGCCGTGAAGGTGGAGGAGGCCAAGGATTTCTGGGCGTCGTTCTATGGCGCCGAACACGGCACGATCGCCGTCGTCGGGGACTTCGATCCGAACGAGATCGTTCCCGTCCTGGAGGAGGCATTCGACGGCTGGCGCGCGAACGAGGCCTATGCGCGCGTTCCCAATCCTTACCATGAGGTCGAGGCAACGACCGTGGACATCGAGACGCCCGACAAGACCAACGCGGTGATGTTCGCCGGCCACGGCGTCCCGCTGCGCGAGGACCATCCGGACTACCCCGCGCTGGTGCTGGCCAACTACATGCTGGGCGGCGGTTTCCTGAATTCGCGGCTACCGCAGCGGATCCGCGAGGAGGAAGGACTGTCCTACGGGGTCGGGTCGTTTCTGGCGGTGGACCCGCAGGACGAGCGCGGCGAACTGACCGTCTATGCCATCTTCGCGCCTGAGAATGCCGACAAGGTTGTCGCCGCGTTCAAGGAAGAGATGGTGCTGGCTTTGGCGGACGGTTTCACGGCGGAAGAAGTCGCGACCGCGCAGAAGGGCTACCTCGATACGGCGCGCAACGCCCGCGCCGATGACATGTCCGTGGCCAGAACGCTCGCCAGCAACCTGTACCTGGGTCGGACGATGGACTTCGTCGAGAAGCAGGAGGCTGCCATTGCCGCGCTGACGCCCGAGGCCATTCACGCGGCACTCAGACGCCACATCGACCTGACGAAGTTCTCGATCTTCCGGGGCGGCGACTTCGTGAACAAGCTGGCGCCGTAGGGGAGACGCTTGTCGCCTGGATCTTGACGGAGTCCCCTACCTCGTCGGGCTCACAGTCGAGCGGCCCGAATTGGAAACGGTAGTGTTTCCTGTCGTCTAGTGTCGTCTAGCCACACTCGCCCGCTACGTTTCCTTTTCCTCGGCGCAAGTTACCTGGCGTTGTCGAACACGGCCTTTGCCGCACGCATGGCGTCGACAGCCCGGGGGAACCCGATGTACAGGCACAGATGCGTCATGACCTCTTCGATCTCTGCCACGGTGAGGCCGTGGTGCAATCCGCCGCGCACGTGGAAGCCCAACTCGGCCTCTTGCCCAAGCGTGGCGAGAATGGCGATCACCACCAGCGACCGGTCCCGGCGGCTAAGCTGAGGCCGCGACCAGATCTCCCCGAAGGCCCACTTCATCGCCCAATCGCCCAAGCCCCCGAGGTGCTGTCGGAGCGCGTCGAGGTCCGCCTCGGGGTCGGGGTCGGCGCGTCCGTGGGTGAGCGAGGCCCGGACATCGGCTGCCCGCGCGAGTCGCTCGGCATCGGACAAGTGCTCGGCCGGTTCGCGACCCTCGATGCGCTGGACTCCTTCCGCCTCGCAGAACGCCGCGTCCATGCGCCGGCTGGCCGCCATTGCCGCCGGGAACCCCGCGTAGGCCGCGATGTGGAGGTTGATTTCCTCGATCTCCGCGCGACTCAAACCGTGGCGCATTCCGATGGCCGTGTGCAGTTCGAGCTCCTCGGCGCGAGACTGCGCCGCCAGCACCGCGATGATCATCAGGCTGCGGTCGCGGCGTTTTAGCTGTGGTCGGTCCCACATCTCTCCGACCGCGGCGAACGCGAATGTGCCCAGAGCACCCATGCGGCGTTCCATGGACGCGAGTACGCGCTCTGGCTCCGCGCCCGGCACGAAGCGCGAATACGTAGCGTACGCGTGTCCGAGTCGGTCTTCCCAGCTTGCGT
>LXNJ01001831.1_pt1 | contig 12187 bp, 7 predicted proteins | sample 809081 | NCBI WGS metagenome assembly LXNJ01 (sample SAMN04870510, study PRJNA318959) | sponge metagenome | biome: sponge; feature: marine sponge reef; material: water | host: Petrosia ficiformis | place: Greece: Milos, Mediterranean Sea | collected 2013-05-29 | depth 5-7 m
GATGTACGCCAGACCGTTGTCCGGCAGGACCCCGAAAGCGAACGGCGGAGGGAAGAGCCAGGCGGTTTGGGCCCGGTCCATGGACAGGAGCGAGCTCATATCGGCAAACGCCATCTCTTCTTCGCTCAACTGCGTGATGTCCGGGTTCATCTGAACGCCGATGCTCGTGGCCTCCCCTTCAGACGGCCGCCAGGCGCGAAGGGCAGTGTCCACCGTGACCCGGTTCCCTTCCAGGCCTACCCGTTCGACGATTCCCGTCGGTCCGGTGTTCAGAGTCTGCACGGAAAAGGTCTGTTCGTCGATGTCCATGTCCATGTCGCTGAGCACGGTCCTGTAAACGAAAGCCCCGTCCCGTCCGGCCGCGACCCGCTCCGCCAGCCCCGCCAGCCCCGGCACCATCCCCGTCAGCATCCCGCCGGACGGCCGCGGGAAACGTACCATGCGCTCGTAGGCCCCGTCGGGAGCGTAGACCAGGAAGGCGCTGTGCTCCCGGTCCTTCACCACGGATCTGCCGTCGGAGAGGACCCCGAAGTTCACGGGAGCCCGAAAATCTCCACGTTCCCAGCCCATCCGGCCGAATTCGCGCGCCACGGCGCCGTCCACCCCGAATACGACGATGCGGCCAGTCTGCGGCCGAAGCCCCTTTTCGAAGACGAGGAGCTCTCCGGCAGGGTTGAAGGCGAGCTGGAGCTCCTTCGTGAAATCCGCGAAATCGCCGAACGGGCTCTCGGGTTCGGGATCGTCGGACTTGGGCATCGCCACGCTGTAGACCTCCACGAAATCGGCCTCCAGCGCACGGTCCTGCGCCGGCAGCTCGACGACCTCCTGGGCCGGAACGGCCGAGGTCGGGAATATGACCGCCAGCAGGGCGGCGACGCTTGCGTTACGTATCATGGGAACGATGGCTGGGATGAACGGGGCCGGCGGTACGTGGACCATCTCGCTGGAACGTCTTCGGGAGGCCTTGTCCTGAAGGCTGTGCGGAGGGTATAGATGTGAGGCGGGAATCAGTTCCTTCCTCTGAGCAGAATGCGGCTTGCAGGAGCTTGCGTCGACGGACCCGGCGAGAGCTCGATGAGCTCGATCGACGACCAGTCCGGGGCCATGTCGCGATAGTGTCTGTCGAGAGGATTGCCGGACTGCCCGGTGGGGAGCTTGAAGTAGCCCGCCGGCCCGGCGGGGTCCATCTTGGCGATGAAGCGCTGCGACTGGCCGGAGGTGCTGGTGCGCGGATAGCTCCACGAGGTCGAGTCGAGCGCGGTCCAGGTCGAGCGGTGCACGGGGCGAACGGTGTAAGGCCCGCCGTGCGCGGCGTAGGGACCGATGTTGAAGCCCAAGAGGCGGTCGAGGAGTTCGACGGTTCCCAGCGGGTGCTCCGACCGCTCCCGGCTGACCTCGCCCCACGCGCGCTCCGCGAGCGGGAGCGCCGCCTCCAGGGCCAGCTCCTCCAGCCTGTCGACGGTTTCGATCGCGTCGGTGCGGATGTCGTCCGCCCAGAGCGCAGCCTGGCTCCCGGGTTCGTCTCCCTCTTCCATGAGCCTGAGGAAGGCGTAGTCGGGGAAGGTGGCGCTCTCGCCCAGCTCGTCGGCCACCACGAGCGCCCGGAAGCGATAGAGCCAGGCGAAGTAGGGAGCGGCGCCCGGCGACTCGGGCTCCAACGACAGATCCCAGCCCCCGATCAGCTCCGCCAGATCCGTCTCTCCGGCACGGTGGGCTGCGGCGACGGCGCGGTCCCGGTAGCGCGCGGCGAAAAGCGAGCGCGTGTCGAGCTGGAGCTCCGCCATCTCCGCCACATCCCAGTCCGTCGCGTTGGCCACCACCTCGTCGATCCTTCGCGCCCGGTCCGGTATGGGGTAGTCCGCGGCCACCCTTCCCCAGGCCTCCGGCGACTGCAGGTTGTTCGCCGTGACCAGATAGCCGGAGGGCGGGTCCACCACGCCGGGCATCGCTTCCGGCGGAAGCTCCGCGGCCCACCCCTCCCATTCCTCGAAGGCGATGGCGCCCACGGCCCCCGGAGGACGGTCGGGGAGGTGTCCGACGAGACGGAAGGCGATGCGCCCCTCCGTTCCGGCTACGAGGAGGTTCTGGTGAGGTGAGGCGAAATCTTCGCTGGCCTCCAGCATCTCGTCGACGGATTCGGCCCGATTCATCGCCAGCAGGGCGTTGATCGGTCCCTTGGGCCGGAGACCGGTCCAGACCAGCGAGAGGATGAGATCGGCGGTCGGGAAGAGGTCGGTGATCACGGGTCCGCGCTCCGTCGACCGCACTGTGAGGGTACGGGGATTCGCGTCCCTGACCGCGATCCGCTCCCTGCGGAGCTCGAAGGGGCGCCACTCGTCACCCTCCAAGTAGCTCGATCCGTCGGCGCTGACGCTCTCAACGACGAAATCGGAGTCGTCGATGTTACCGTTGGTGAAGGTCCAGGCCACATGCGGATTCATGCCGATGACCACGAGCGGGGCGCCCGGGATGCTTAGTCCCGCGACGTCCATGCCCGGCTGACCCCCGTCGTCGTCGGCGTGCTCCGTGCGCAGCGCGTTCAGGTACCAAGTGGAAGGCGCTCTGAGCCCGAGATGGGTGTCGCCCGCGAGCAGCGCGTGGCCGTCGGCGGTCCGTTCGGGAGCGAGCGCCCACGAGTTGGAGGCGTTCAGCCCGATGCCGTCGAGCAGCCCCAAGGGGTCGAAGGTGTCCAGGGCTCGGGCGTGGAGTCCGTCCGGGGGTTCGACCTCGAGGTCCCGGGTCCGGTCGGACGGAGCCGCCTCGGCGGACGACCAGCCCGCAGGTGGATCCCAAGAGCCGAGATCGTCCGCCACCCAGAGCGGCTCGTCGAGCGGAGTCTGGGTCATGGTCGGGTCCGAGCGGGTGTGCCAGGGTCGCAAAAGTTCGCGGTGCGCGTCGTCGAGCTCGGCCAACTGGGCGACGTATTCCAGATCGGTTGTCCACGCGGTCAGGTCCAGGGCCATGAGACGGACTATCGCGATCGTGGCCGTCGGCTCCCAGCGCTGCGGCGAGATCCCCAGGATGAGAAACTCGGGCGGCAGCGGCCCGCTCCAGCTCTCCATTCGCGCGTTCACCCCTTCCGCATAGGCCTGGAGCATGACGATCGTCGCGACGTCCAGCGTGGCCAGCTCCCGTTCGCTCGTTCCCCAAATGTCGAGCGCGCGCATCAGGCGGTCGACCTCGACTGCGGCTTCGCCGAAGACCTCTGAGAGCCGTCCCTGAGCCGTGAGCTGGAAGAGCTCCATCTGCCAGAGGCGCTCCGACGCGTGCACGAATCCCTGGGCCCGGACAAGATCGTCAAGGTGCTCGGCGGTGATGCGCGGAATCGCCCACTCGTCGTACTCGACGGTAACCGGCGCCCGGAGCGCGGCGATCTCGATCTCTCCCGATCGGGGCTGAATTGAACGCGCGAGGTAGGATCGGGTACCGAGGATCCCCACCGCGACGCACACGACCAAAGCGAGGAACACGACGACCGTCCAGCGCAGTCTGCGGGATTTGACCGAAGCAATCATCAACGAGGCGAGATCGGAGGGATTATGGACAATCTGCGAAAGATACATGTTCGGAAACGTCCAGACCCGGCCTTCTTCCCCGGTCGCATCCTCTATCTCGTGGATGACGCCCAGCTCCTCGCGGCTCAGCTCGAGGGCGGGGAGGATCTCGCGACGGAGGTGGCTCGTCCCCATCTGCGAGACCAGATTTCGACGGACGAGATCACTCCTGCCTACATCTGCTTCTTCTACGACGACGAGCTGGGGAGATATCCGTACCTGGGGTTGCGGGCCACGGATCGAGCCACGGAAGAAACCGTCTTTCCGATCGGGCCCGGCTCGGTGCGCGCCGGCGGCTTCGTCTGTTCGGTGGCCGGCAAGCGGCGGGGCAAGGGCAGCAGCAGGGAGCAGAGCCCGTACGCCGAGCTCAAGGCCGGCATCCGTCTCGTGGTCGCCGAGAGCATCGCGCGCATTTACGAGGAAAACTGTCAGAACCTGGGCATTCTGACCACGACCGACTTCGGCGTGCTGGAACTCGTCCGCCGCAGGGAGCCGATTCCGCTGAGCGTCTTCACCCGGGACTCGGACGAGATCACTCGCCAGATCATCGAGTACGGCGGTCTCTTCGAGTTCAACGTGGCCAGACTGCGGGGCGACGCGAGCTTGCCCGCCACCCGGTGTGAAGAGCCGGACGCCCCCGGCCGACGTCCGATGACCGTGGCCGAGAAGATCTTCGCCAGCCACCTGCTCAAGGAGGGCGCGGAGGCGGGCGTGCCCTGGGTCGAGCCTGGGGATGCGGGCTTTTTCCGCACCGACATCCGCTTCAGCCACGAGTACGTGACCCCGATGGCGTCGATCTTCTTCGAGGAGAAGCTCGGAGCGGAGGCGCGCATCGCGGACCCAGATTCCGTCCTCTTTTTCCGCGACCACCTCACCTTCCTCGACAAGGTGATGAGCCAGGAACGGGTGGAGCAGGGGCTGCTCGAGGCCGCCGACAAGCTCGAGGTCAGGCAGCGGGCCTTTGCCGAGCGACAGGGCGTGAAGCTCTACGGAGAACAGGCCGGGCACGCGCTGGGCTCGGAAGCCATTTGCCACTCGAAAATCCTGGAGGAGTACGCGGAGCCGGGGATGCTGATCATAGGCACCGACTCACACACGCCTCATGCGGGGGCCGTCGGGTCGCTCGCGTTCGGTGTGGGCACCACCGCGATCTTCAACTCGTGGATCACTCGGGACGTGCGGGCACGGGTGCCCGAGTCGTTCAAGGTCGTCATCAGCGGCGAACCGCAGCCAAACGTGACCGCGAAAGACTATATGCTGGAGATTCTGCGCCATCCCTACGTGCGTGACGGCGAGGCCATCGGCAAGGTGATCGAGTACGCCGGCCCTGCGGTGCGGGCCCTCTCCGTGGACGAGCGCGCGACCATGACCAACATGGCGGCCGAGGTGGGCGCCTTTACCGGGATCGTCGGCGCCGACGAGCGTACCGTCGAATTCCTCGTGGAGGAGCGCGGCATGGAGCCCGAGCGGGCGCGGGCGCTCGCCGGGGGCGTGCGAAGCGATCCCGACGCCGAGTACGTCAAGGTCATCGAGATCGACGCGTCCAAGCTCCGCCCCATGGTCGCGCTGCCGAACGATCCCGGCAACGGTCTCTACATGGACGAGCTCGGCGCGGAGCCGGTGCGCATCGACATCGCGTACGCTGGCTCGTGCACCGCCGGCAAGAAGGAGGACATGGAGATGTACGCCCGGGTTTTCGCGGCTGCCGAAGCCGAGGGGCTGGGTGTGCATCCCGACGTGCGCGCCTACATCCAGTGCGGCTCGGTCGAGGTGCGCGATTACTGCTCGCGTCTGGGCTACCTCGATCTCTTCCGGCGAGCGGGGGCCGAGTTCATCGAACCCGGCTGCGGGGCGTGCATCGCGGCGGGTCCAGGGGTCACGGTGAGCCCGGACCAGGTGGCCGTCTCGTCGCAGAACCGCAACTTCCCGGGAAGGTCGGGTCCGGGCCAGCTATACCTGGCTTCGCCCTATTCCGTGGCCGCAAGCGCGGTCGAAGGGCGGATCACGGCGTGGTCGCCGGAGGGCGGCTTCAATCCGGTGTCGCGACGGAAGCTGGCCGTGGTCTGAACGGACCCGAAACGCCAAGCGCCCTGATGGTCGCTGCAGGACTTGAACCTGCGACCCCTACGATGTGAGCGTAGTGCTCTACCAACTGAGCTAAGCGACCCTCGGGAGGTCGCGGCCTCCCAATACCCCCACGGGGACTCGAACCCCGGTCTTCTGGCTGAGAACCAGATATCCTGGACCACTAGACGATGGGGGCAAGGCCCGGATGAGGCAGGGCCGATCCGCGCACGCGACCTGCGACCACCCGAAACCGGACGCGCAAGCTATCGAATCCGGGAGTGGGTGTCAAGCGCTCCCGGGAGGCCGGCGCGGCCTGGATCGCGCGGGACGACTTCCAGGCTTGGAGCGTGTAGGTGCGGCCAATCCGAAGGTGACCGATCAAGGTTCAGTCCTACAGCAGCGGCACAACCTGCATCCCCATGGCGTGATAGCCCTTGTCCACATGGAGCACGGTGCCGGTGATCCCGGCGGCGAGCGGAGATACGAGGAAGGCGGCGGCGTTCGCTACGTCCTCGGCGGTGTTCGCCCCCCCGAGCGCCGAATTCGCGTCGTAGTAGTCGACCATGCGTTCGATCTCTCCGATGGCACGAGCGGCACGGCTGCCCAGCGGACCCGCGCTGATGGAGTTGACCCGGATGCCGCGACTGCGTCCCGCCTCGAAGGCGAGGGTGCGCGTATCGCTCTCCAGCGCGGCCTTGGCCGAACTCATCCCTCCGCCGTAACCGGGCACGACCCGCTCGGCGGCAAGATAGGAGAGCGACACCACTGCAGCTCCCCTGCTCATCAGGGGCGCCATGCGCGACACCATGCTCACCAGCGAGTAGGCGCTAGCTCCCACCGCGGCGAGGTATCCGGCGCGACTCGTTCTGAGGAGGGGATTCCGCACTTCGGGCCCGTTGGCGAGCGAATGCACGACGATGTCGAGCGTTCCCGGTCCGAAGTCCTCGCGCATCCGGTCGGCGACCCCTTGGATGGAGTAGCGTTGCAGGCCGCGGTAGCGCTTGTCTTCGCGGACCGCCCCGGGAACCTCTTCGTCCGTGTCGAACGCGGCGTCCAATGCGTAGATCTTCTCGAACTCCATCTTCCCGCCGTCGGGCAGGGAGCGGTCGAACCGTCCCTTCCTCAGGCTTCCATTGAAGATGCGCAACGCCGGAGGCCAGGTTCCGACGCAGACCGAGGCGCCTCCGGCGGCGAGCGCGCGGCAGATGGCCCATCCGTAGCCCTGGTCGTCGGCGACTCCCGCCACGAAGGCCCGTTTGCCGGTCAGGTCGATCGGTAGCATGGGGGGCGGTCCTCAGTCGATAGCGAGGTCGACGGCTTCCGCGAGCGCGAGATCCTTCTCCGTGACTCCGCCGGCGGTGTGGGTCCAGAGGGAGAGATGGACGGCGGAGTAGCGGATGTCGATGTCGGGATGGTGATCCATCTCCTCCGCAGCGTCGGCGACGCGATTCACGAAGGTGACGGCCTGAACGAAGTCCGGGAAACGGAAGGTCTTTCGCAGGCGGTCGTCGTCAAGCCGCCATCCGGTTCGCGTGCGCATCCATGCGGATATCTGGTCGGTCATGGCGAGATCATCTCATCGTCGTCGGCGCGGTGGATCGTCCGCTTAATCTAGCGAACCTCCGCTCGCAAATCCCCATTTCGACCTTTCCTCCGATCTGACCGCTCTCTAAACCTTGAGGAGCGCGACCACGAGGAGGAGGTACACCGTGAGCAGGGCGGCTGCCTCCCAGCGCCTGATGCTCCAGCGATGGCGCATCATCCCCCAGAGAACGAGCGAGATGAAGAGCACGGCCAGAAGTTCGCGCCGGAGGACGCTTCGATCGATGCTGACGGGCAGCGCCACCGAGACGGTTCCCAGGATGGCGGCGAAGTTGAAGATGTTCGAGCCCACCACGTTGCCCACCGCCAGGCTGAGCTCCTTGCGCGCTGCGGCCACGAGCGCGGTGGCGAGCTCGGGGAGAGAGGTTCCCACGGCCACAAGCGTGAGTCCGATGACGACCTCCGAGACTCCCAGCGCGACCGCTATCTCTCTGGCTCCCTCGACGACGGAGTAGCCGCCTACGACCAGCCCGGCCGAGCCGATGAGGATGAAGACGAGGTTGCGGATCAGCACGCCGGGTTTCCGGGGCTCCTTTCGGATCATCCCCTTCACCTCGTCGACGATCGCGGTGTCCCCGGCCTTCGCGTTGTAGAAAGTGTAGAGCAGGTAAAGGATCAGCACCAGCAGAAAGACGGCTCCGTCGATGCGTCCGATCATCGGCGTCTCGTCCCAGATCACCATGGGGACGATGGCCAGAGTGACCAGGATCATCGCCGGGGCGTCCCTGCGTACCACCTGCCGACTCACCTCGACCGGGGTCACCAGCGACGTGAGGCCGAGTATGAGGCCGATATTGGCCAGGTTCGAGCCCATCACGTTACCGATGGCGATGCCCGGGTTGTTCTCCCACACCGCCACCGCGCAGGCCACCAGCTCGGGAGCCGAAGTTCCGAAGGCGACCACGGTGAGTCCGACCACGAGCGGAGGTATGCCCATGGTTGCCGCGAGCCGCACGGAACCGCGCACGAGCCAGTCGGCGCCGTAATACAGGCTGCCGATTCCGAAGACCAGAAGCAGGACGTCGGCGGTCACCCAGCCTCCTCGGCTTCGCCCCGAGATCGGGCCAGCTCCACCCTTTCCAGGAACGCCTCCCAGTCGACGGTCTCCACCCCCAGCGCCGCGGCCTTGGCCGCCTTGGATCCGGCGCCCTCGCCCGCCACCAGGAAGGCGATCCTCTGCGATACGGAACTCGCTACCGAGCCGCCTGTGGATTCCCAGATCGCGCCGGCCTCGGTCCGGGTCACGGGAAGCCTGCCGGTGAACACGACGGCCCCGAGCGCCGGTCGAGCCGACGAGACCGGAGTCACGCCCCGGGCGAGGAGCGCGTCGATGGCCTCGGCGTTCCTGGGTTCGGAGAAAAAGCCGGTGATCGCGGCGCTCATCTTGGGACCTATGCCGTCCATCTCTTCCAGCTCGTCCGCCTCCGCCGTCCGGAGCGCCTCGAGCTTCCCGAATTGCAAGGCGAGCGAGCGTGCGACGGCGGCCCCGACCTCCGGGATGCCCAAGGCGACGAGGAAACGGTCCAAAGGTGGATTTCTGCTCTCCCCGACAGACGCGACCAGCGCTTCCGCCGACCTCGCGGCGAATCCCTCCAGCTTCTCCAGCTCTTCGGCGGTGAGCGCGTAGAGGTCCGCGAGGGTGGCGACCAGTCCCTCGTCCACCAGCGACGAGGCCACCTCCTTGCCGAGGCCTTCGATGTCGAGCCCAGCCCGCGAGCCGTAGTGCAGGAGGCGGCCCTTGAGCTGCTCGACGCAGCCGAAGCGATTGGGGCACCGCGACCTGGGACCGTCCTCGACGATCCCCGCGCCGCAGGACGGGCACTTGTCCGGCATGACGAACGGCTCCGAACGCTCGACGACGGAGACGACCTGCGGGATCACGTCGCCGGCCCGCTGAACCACGACCCGATCCCCCACGCGAATGTCCTTACGGACGAGCTCCTCGCGGTTGTGGAGCGAAGCCCTCCTCACCGTGACGCCGCCGATCACGGTGTCGACGAGATGCGCCACCGGCGTGACGACCCCCGTTCTCCCGAGCTGCACCTCGATCTCCTTGACCCAGGTGACCGCCTTTCGGGGCGGGAACTTGTAGGCGAACGCCCAGCGCGGATGATGCGAGGTGCTGCCCAGCTCGCGTCTGGCCTCCAGATCGTCGAGCTTGACGACGATGCCGTCGATCTCGTACTCCAGCTTCTCGCGATTCCGTTCGATGCGGCTGCGGTACGCGACTATCTCGTCCACCGCGCCCAGGCGCTCGATGCGTTCCGGCAGACGGAACCCCCACGATTCCAGGGCGGCGAGGACCTCGGTGTAGCTGGTGAAATCGGGTCCGCCCGTGATCCCGAGCAGGTCGTAGCCGCAGACATGGAGGTTCCTCCGGTGGGTCTTCGCCGGATCGAGCTGGCGAAGTGCGCCCGCAGCGGAATTCCTAGGCGAGACATAAGGCTCGTCGCCGGCTTTCGTCAACCCTTCGTTGTAACGTTCGAAGTCCGATATGTACATCATCACTTCGCCGCGCACCGAGAGCATTTCGGGAACGGGAATCTTCTCGGACGAGAGCTGCAGGGGCAGGCCGGAGACCCGACGCATGTTGGCTGTCACCACGTCACCTTCCAGACCGTTTCCCCTCGTCACCGCCCGGACGAAGACGCCGCCCTCGTAGACGAGCTCGATCGAGACGCCGTCGAGCTTGGGCTGAACCGAATAGGCCGGAGTTTCCACCTTTTCGCCGATGCGTCCGTGAAAGCGGGCGAGATCCGCTTCGTCCGCCGATGAATCGAGCGAGAGCATCGGGCCGACGTGACGCGCGGTCTCGAAAGACTCGGCCGCGACCGCGGTTCCCGGCGCCCGGGTGGGCGAGTTCTCGGCGCCGGCGCCGGGATAGGCGGCCTCGACCATCCGCAGGAGTTGGAAGAGTTCGTCGTAGCGTTCGTCCCCTATCGCCGGGCGTCCGTCCTCATAGAGACGCCCGTGCCGGCGGAGCTCCCTCTGGAGCGCCGAGGCCAAGGCGAGCGCGGCCTTCTCCGACGCTTCGGAGCTCTCGGAGACGGCGGCCTCCGACCGGTCCTGCGGTGTCGACAGTGGAGTCGCTTCCTCGGTCAACGGCTGCTGGGAAGCCGTGAACCCGTGGGGCTCCCAGCCGTCGGACCGCAAGCCGCTACCGGCATCTCTCGGTATGTGTCAACGCTCGGGATAGGCGGCTCGGAACGGGGAGGGAAGCGAAAAGGCTCTCACCCTACCCCGCTTCGGTCGGATCGGGTTCCGACCCGATGGGGCAGGCGCCGACAGCGCCGACGCATATGAAACAGGTCTCTCGTCCCGCTCGTAGAATGGCCCGACCGAAAACTCGATGGCGGGCCGCGCGGGCCCGAGCCGGGTCTTCGGCCGCTAAGATTTTCGTTTGGCGGGCGGATGGACGACTTGGGCAGGATCCGCCCCGTCGGAACAGCTTCAACTGGTCGGAGGACCGCTCATGAGCAAGATGATGAAGGTGGGGATGGCCGTCGCGAGCCTGGCAACCTTGGCGGTGATCGCCAACTACGCGAGAGGAGAGGCGGGCGAGACTTTCGAGAAGGTCCAACAGGTCTTGGCCGGGAGCTCGCAGGAGTGTCCGTTCGAAGCGACACGAGCGGTGTGGAGCGACGGGTCGTCCCTGAATGTGGATGCGGCCGCCGGTACGCTGACGGTCGTCGGCGTGGAAGGTCTCTCGCGAATCGAGGTCGAGGCGAAGGCGTGCGCGTCCCGGGAAGAGTGGCTCGACGATCTCGAGGTCACGCTCGCGACGAGTGGCGGCGAAGTGATCCTGGAGACGCACTATCCCGACCGGCGAGGCGGCTGGCGCAACAACGACAAGGCGAGCCTCGACGTGGAAGTCCGGGTGCCCACGGGCCTGCCCGTCGATGTGAACGACGCCTCCGGCTCGATTCAGGTCGCCGGCACCGGTGATCTATGGATCGACGACGCTTCGGGCTCGATCAAGGCCGAGAGCATCCTCGGTAGCGTCCGGATAGAAGACTCCTCCGGCAGTCTGACGGTGACTTCCGTGGAAGGCGATGTCGACATCGAGGACGGTTCTGGCTCGATCACCCTTTCCGACGTGGGCGGAGACGTGACCGTGGACGACGGCTCAGGCTCCATCCGCATCTCCGGAATCGGAGGCAGCGTTCTCATATCCGAGGACGGAGGCGGCTCGATCCGGGTCGAGGACGTGGCCGGGGATTTCGTGGTGGAGGGCGACGGAGGTCGCGGCTCGATCCGCCACAGCGACGTGAGAGGCGAGGTCCGGGTACCGGCGAAGCGTCGCGGCGGCGGAGTCTAAAGTCTACCGAACCTCACGGCCCGGTCACCTGTCCAAACCGTACGCCCGGACCGTCTCCACGCCGAGGGAATCCGAATGCACTCCGAGGACGAACTGTGCGCCGATCCAGGTGATCCGGAAGTCGCCAGGAGTCGCCAGAGAGCCAATGAGCCTGCCCTCGTCGTCGAAGATGTCCCACTCTGGCTCACCGGAATCCTCGACCAGGCCGCTTCGATAACGTTCCACCCACAAGTTGCCTGAGTCGTCGGAAAGGACTCTTCCGTGGACAGGGTGGGTGCTCGCGAACTCGGTCGCCCGGATTCGTTCCACGGCAGGACCCGACATTCCCCGGAGGCTCTCCTCGGCCGCAGCCCGCGATTCGTCGATCTCAGCTTGGGTCACTGCCCTCGGGACCCGGTCCACACGCACGATTCTGCGTACGGATCCCGATCGGTCATGGCCGACCAACTCGAATCGGCTCGATTGGCCATACCAGGCAAGGTTGCCGCCTGCCGCGAACTCTGCCCGCCCGCCGAAGGCCATTCCATAGCCGTTGCGGCCCAGCTGCTGGCCCGCGAACTCGCCGAGGGTCCCCAGAACCTCGCCATCACGGTCAACCGCGTACAGGAAGTGCGTGGACTGATCGCGGGTGTCCCGCGAGGGAGAT